>TARA_Y200000002_G_scaffold240559_1_pt1 | contig 10221 bp, 10 predicted proteins | sample TARA_Y200000002 | Tara Oceans TARA_Y200000002 (sample SAMEA2619388) | marine metagenome | biome: marine biome (ENVO:00000447); feature: surface water layer (ENVO:00002042); material: "saline water (ENVO:00002010), including plankton (ENVO:xxxxxxxx)" | depth 5 m | reverse complement strand
GGGTATATTTTTGAAAAAAATTATTTGTTTGAAGAGGTTATTTTTCAATCCTTTTTATATGAAAAAGTCGTAGGAGTGGTACTTTTTCCTCTCTCTTTAGTTTTGTTTTATGGTTCTATACAAACGGATTTTGTATTTAGATTCATCACTATTTTTTTGCTATTGACTTTGTTTTACAAATGGCTAAGAATGCTATATTTAAGTTTTTTTAACAGTTCACTTCCTAAAGCTCATATAATTATATATCTTTGCATATTCGAAATTTTGCCAATTATAATTATAATAAAACACCTTTATTAAGTTGTTTTTGGTCTAATGTGGAACACTAAACAAACAGTCTTTTGAAAGAGAATAAAGTTAAGACCATTTTGGTTTCTCAGCCCAAACCCGAATCTAACAAGTCACCCTATTTCAGCTTAGCAAAGAAATGTAATGTGAAGATTGACTTTAGACCTTTTATTCATGTTGAGGGATTAACAGCTAAAGAATTCCGTCAGCAGAAGATAAGTATTCTAAGTCATAATGCGGTAATTTTTACGAGTAAAAACTCGATGGATCATTTCTTTAGAATGTGTGAAGCCACTCGTATTACCGTGCCTGAAGAAATGAAGTATTTTTGTGTTTCAGAAGCAATTGCCTATTACCTACAAAAATACATTACTTACAGAAAGCGTAAAGTATTTATCGGAAGACAAAAAATTGAAGATTTATTGCCTGTATTGAAAAAGAATAAAGACAGTAAGTTTTTATTACCTTGTTCTGATATTTTGAAAGATAGTATTCCCGAATTTTTGGCTAAAAGTGGGTTTGACTTTACCAAGGCTGTTATGTATAAAACTGTATGCAGCGACCTCTCAGATTTGGAAAATGTTTTTTACGATATCTTGGTGTTCTATTCGCCTTCAGGGATTAAGTCGCTCTATCAGAATTACCCTAAATTCAAGCAAAATGACACACGTATTGCAGCCTTTGGGCCAACTACGTCTAAAGCAGTTGCAGATGCGGGTCTAAAACTCAATATAAAAGCACCAAGTCCAGAAAATCCTTCTATGACAATGGCGCTTGAACAATATATCAAGCAGGTTAATAAGCGTTAGTTTATTTCCTATTTCTTATTATGGCCTCACAGCATTTTTCAAAAGAAGATAGGCTCTGCAGTTCTCGTAGAATTGAAACTCTTTTTACAGAGGGGGAAAGGTTATACGAATTTCCTTTTAAAGCCATCTGGCAAGAAGATGACACTTTACAATCAACCGTCAAAGTAGCAATAAGTGTTCCCAAAAAAAGACTGTCCAAGGCTAGTCAACGCAATCATATAAAACGTTTGGTAAGAGAAGCCTATAGAAAACAAAAGTCCCTTCTTGTAGAAAAATTATTGCAAGAAAATAAATCCATCAATTTAATGTTAGTTTATACTTTACCAAGCATTTTATCATTTACTGAAATTGAAGATAAAATAAGTGTAACTTTACATCGTTTAGCAGATGAAGTATGAGACGATTAATTTCAGTGTTGCTACAAGCTATATTTTTTTTTTACAAAGGAGCAATTTCACCTTTGTTTTCGCCACGATGTAGATACACTCCTAGTTGTTCAGAATATGGACTTCAAGCAATTAAAAAACACGGACCTTATAAAGGTTTGTGGTTAACCATTAAGCGACTATCAAGCTGTCATCCTTGGGGTGGCCATGGTCATGACCCAGTCCCTTAATACTCAATAAAAACAATGAAAAAAATTAAAAAATACACGCTTATCATTGGCTTATCATTAGCCAGTATTTTATCTCTTGGCTTTGTAGATAACTTCTTTGAAATTTCTAAAAACCTAGACATTTTTAGTTCTCTATACAAAGAGTTAAACATTTATTATGTTGATGAAACTGACGCTGGTGAGCTGATGAAAACAGGCATAGATGCTATGTTGGAATCCCTTGACCCTTATACTACATACATTCCAGAATCTGAAAAGGAAGATTTTGAATTTATGACAACAGGACAGTATGGAGGTATAGGAGCTGTTATTACTAAAAATGGTGACTGGGTATATGTCAGTGAGCCTTATGAAGGCTTTCCTGCTGATAAAGCTGGACTTATTGCTGGTGATAAGTTTGTTGAAATTGCTGGGGAATCTGCTAAAAGTAAGTCAACTGAAGATGTCAGTAAAGTGCTAAAAGGTGAACCTAATACAGCCGTTAAAGTATTGATAGAAAGAGAAGGTCTTGCTAAACCTTTTGAGGTAGAAATAATAAGAGAAGAAATCAAACTCAATTCGGTGCCGTATTATGGGTTAATTTCTGACAGCATTGGCTATATCAAAACCCGTTCTTTTACTCGTAAAATCTCAAAAGAAGTGATTGATGCTTATAAAGATATGAATACCAATAATGATTTAAAAGGTTTGGTTTTAGATTTGAGAGGCAACCCAGGAGGGCTTCTAAATGAGGCTATTAGTATGGCTAATATTTTTATTGATAGAGGTAAAGAAATTGTTTTTACCAAAGGAAAAATTAAAGATTGGGATAAAAGCTATAAAGCAAGAAACGAGGCTATTGATACAGAAATTCCTTTAGTAGTACTGATAAATAGAAGTTCAGCTTCAGCATCTGAAATAGTTTCAGGAGCTTTACAAGATTTTGATAGAGGTGTTGTAATAGGGCAACGCAGTTTTGGTAAGGGTTTGGTTCAGCAAACTAGAAAATTGAGCTACAATGCCCAGTTAAAGGTAACTACCGCAAAATATTATATTCCTAGTGGAAGATGTATCCAAGCACTTGACTACTCCAATAGAGATGAAGATGGAAGCGTAGGTAAAGTGCCTGATAGTTTGAGAACAGAATTCAAGACTTTAGTTAATGAGCGTTCTGTTTTTGATGGTGGAGGAATTACTCCAGACATTACAATTGAACCAGAGAAATTCAGTAACATTTTGAGAAGTTTAGTATCTAAACGTCATATTTTCAATTTTGCTAATCAGTATAGAAGAAATAATGAATCTATTGATGATGCAAAATCTTTTGTTATTAGCGATGATGTTTATAGTCAATTCAAGCAATACCTCAACGACAAGGAATATGAGTACGAAACTAAAACCGAAAAGGCGATTAAAAATCTTGAAAAAGACGCTGAGGGGGAAAAATACCTTTCCGAATTGCAAGAACAATTGGAAGTGTTAAGCTCAAAAATGGAAGAAAGTAAAAATAACGATATTGAACGATTCAAATCCGAGATAAGTGAGCTTTTAGAAATGGAAATTGTAACACGATATTTCTATCAAAAAGGAAAAATAGAAACTACTATAAAGCATGACGAAGAAATAGCAAAAGCCATTGACGTTTTGGACAATATGGAGCTTTATGACGCTATCCTTCGTGGTGATAGCATTCAGTAATGAAACCTAAAGGAATAGCATTAATTACCTTAGCATTTTTTGCCCCTATATCAATTTTTGTAACTGACGTAGCCGTTTTTTCTCTAGCTATTTTATGGTTATTTGAAGGTCAGTTTAAATCAAAGTGGAATAAGATTAAATCTAGTTCTTGGATACTTTCCTTATTGGCTTTGCTTTTTCTTTATGTAGTGGGTATGCTGTGGGGTACTAATCACCAAGGGGCTGAATGGCTATTTCAAAAAAGTGCATTACTCTTACTTTTACCTATTTTATATACTCTTAGCTTTAGTCAAAAAGTGGTAAAATATTCTTTAGTTGCCTTTCTTTCAGCGACAACACTTTCTGCACTCATTGCCAATTTGATAAACCTAGAATGGATAAAACACCTCTTTAAATACTCCTCTATATTTGCTACAAATTGGCAAAATCCGGCCTTTATGACTTATACAGATCATAATGTATTTCTAGCTTTTTCATTGCTTGTCACCTTTTTTCTTTTGTTCAATAGCTCTTCCAATAAAAAGTTAAGAATAGTACTAATTTTTATTTCCATCTTATTTTTACTGAGTCTCTATACTGAAAACGGTAGAAGTGGACAGCTTGCTTTTATATTTATTTTCTTATCCTTTTCTATACTTGCTTTTTGGCATAAGAAAAGCCTTATTTTTCTATCTGTTTTAGCCGTAATAGGAATTAATATAATGGCTTATTCTATATCTCCTCATTTCAGGCAAAGAATAGATAGCATTCAAATACAACTTACACAATTAGAAAAAAATAAGGTCAATAGTTTAAATACCCGCTATTATCTTTATGAGTATTCGTTTGAAAAAATAAAAGAAAAACCAGTATTAGGTTATGGTACCGGTAGCTTTGTAAAAGAGTTTTCTTCAATTAGCGAACACGCAACTAAAATTCTTGCTGGGGTTCATAAAACCCCTCATAATAATTACCTTTTCATTTGGTTTGAACTTGGATTGGTGGGGGTATTGGTTTTTTTATCCATATTCTTTTTTCAGCTAAAGGCATATAAGTCACTAAATCAAGGGTATTTTCGGATGATATTTCCTGCTGTTTTTTTGGTAATAATGTTGACAGACACCTATTTGCAAAATCACAATACAGCAGTTTTGTATTGTTATCTGTCTTTCATTTTTTCGACTTACTCTTTCGAGTAAATACGTTTTATCCTACGGTTGAGAGTTGCCATTATTTCGTAGGGAATGGTGTCCAAATCGTGTGCTAATTTAGAAACACTGTATTTAGGACTAAAAATAGTAACCTCTTGCCCTTCTTGAGTATAGACTTCGGAGATGTCAGCTACAAAGCTATCCATACTTATATCACCAATTATACGACATGCAGTATCCTTGATGAAGACTTGCCCATTTTGGTTTCCTAATTTTCTATTGAGTCCGTCAGCATATCCAACTGGTATAACTGCAACGTGCATATCTTTATACGCTACAAATGAGTTTTGATAACCTACACTCTGACCTTTTTTGATAAATCTTATTTGACTGATTACACTTTTTAAGCTGAAAATTTGTTTCAAATTAGGATGTTCTAATCCTCCATATAAAGCAATCCCTAACCTAATCCATTCGTTAGAGTCAGCACTAAAACGCATAGCTCCATTACTATTCATTATATGAGATGGAATATGTATTCCAAGAGAGGCTTCTAGATTTTTACACACCTCATTAAATTGCTGAATTTGTCCTTCGCTAAAATCATCTTTATTTGAGTCATTAGAAGATGACAAATGTGAACATACACTCTCTATTTTGAGTTGAGGATTGTTTTTAAGTATAGGAAGGATTTCTTGTACGTCAGTTGTTTCAAAACCATACCTATTCATACCTGTATTAAACTTCAAATGAATAGAAACCTTTTCTTTAAAATTGGCATATAACTCAAGTAGTCTATGATTAAATATTACAGGCTCTAATTGAAATTGAATAATTGTTTCTACACTTTTATATCCAGGGTTGGCTACGATTATTGGCCTAGTGATTCCTTCTTTTCGTAATTGAACACCTTCCTCAAAGTCTGCTACCCAAAAAGCGTGAACGCCCAATTTTTCTAGGTGTTTTGAAATTTCTATATCACCCAAACCATAAGCAAAAGCTTTAACTACTGCAATAGTTTTTACACCATTAGGAAGTTTACTTTTAAGAAAGTTAAAGTTAGACTCAAGAGTATTGAGGTTGACATGTAGTATGGTTTCGTGGGTATTGGTCATTATTTACTAAAACAATTTCTGCAACGAGCTTCGTATTCGTTGTTTTCTCCCAATAATATTTGTTCGTCTTTATCTACTATTCTGTATGAATAATTAGCCAAATCACCACACTGTATACAAATAGCACGAACTTTAGTTACATCTTCTGCAATAGACATCAATTGAGGGATAGGTTCAAAGGGATTGCCTTCATAATCCATATCTAAAGCAGCAATAATAATACGAACTCCTTGATTGGCTAATTGGTTACATACTTCAACTAGATTATTATTGAAAAATTGTGCTTCATCAATCCCTACCACTTCTTTATCCTGGCATAATTCGATAATATCAGTTGCATCCCCAACAGCTACACAATCTATTGCCCTCATATTATGAGACACTACTTTATCCTTATCGTATCTGTCTTCTATAGATGGTTTGCAGATAATTACACTTTGCTTAGCTATTTTAGCTCGCCCAAGTCTTCTAATTAATTCTTCTGTTTTGCCCGAGAACATAGAACCACAAATGACTTCAATACTTCCTTTTCTAATTTTATTCTTTTCTAAAAACATTCGATTAACTTTGTAAACAAATGTAAGCATTGATTTACATCTAATACTATGAGAAATTATTTTCTTATCATTCTTTTCTTTTTTAGCACCAGTTTTAGTGCTTATTCACAAGCTGATACTACTAAAATTAATCCTTATAGATTAGGTATTGTTTTAGCAAGTGGGGCATCTGTGCTAGTAGGCTCTTACATTTATGTTCAAAATTCTTGGTGGAGCGATCAGTCTAGATCCTTTCATTTTGACGATGGTTCAGATCTTAGATACGCTAGAAACATTGATAAAGGCGGTCACTTTTTTGGTGGCGTACTTGTTGCAGACCTTTTTCATTCTAATTTGAAATGGGTAGGTATGAATGAAAAGAAATCGTATTGGTACGGAGCAGCTATGGGTTCTTTTATACAGTTGGCGATAGAGATGAAAGATGCTTATGCTCCTTATTGGGGCTTTAGCATTTGGGATTTTGGAACAGGATCTATTGGGGCATTAGTCCCTGTTGCAGAAATGTACTGGAAGCCTATGAAATATATCGACTTCAAAATGAGTTATTATAAAAGAAGTAATCGGTATTGGGAGCTTGGCGAGCAACAAAAACCTTGGGCACCACCACATCCACACGCCTATCAAGATGATTATGTTAATCAAACCTATTGGTTAACTGTTTATCCGCTAAAGGATAGGAACATAGACGTTGGACTTTCTATTGGTTTTGGATTAGATGACAAACAGTATCTCAATTCAAAAAACACAAAAGTTGGAGGCAACAACGAAATTTACATTGCATTAGACTATGATTTAAAGCGTGTGCTCAAACGTTGGGATACACCGACGGCAAAGCGTGTTAAACATTGGTTGAATTATATAAAAATCCCTACACCAGCCATCTTAATCACTCCTGAAACTAAGTTTTACCCTATTTTCTTTTAAATTTGTGTAATGGCAAAATTGTTTGTAGTTCCCACACCTATTGGAAATCTAGAAGATTTTACTTTCAGAGCAGTTCGTATACTAGAAGAAGTAGACCTAATCTTAGCTGAAGACACACGCACTAGTGCTAAATTAATGGCATACTATCAAATATCTACTCCTATGCGTTCACATCATATGTATAATGAGCATAAAACGGTAGAGAAATGGATTGAGTTTTTGTCAGATGGGAAAACTATTGCATTAATTACAGACGCTGGAACTCCAGCTATTTCTGACCCTGGCTTTTTATTGGTTAGGGAATGTGTAAAAAACGATATTAAGGTAGATTGTTTGCCTGGAGCTACAGCTTTTGTTCCTGCACTTGTTAATTCTGGTCTACCTTGTGAAAAGTTTGTTTTTGAGGGCTTTTTACCTCAGAAAAAAGGAAGACAGACTCGCTTAAAAATTTTGGCAGAAGAAACCAAAACGATGGTATTTTATGAGTCTCCATATAGGGTTAAAAAAACATTAGCGCAATTTGTTGAATATATGGGAGAGGATAGAAATGTTTCTGTTTCTAGAGAAATTAGCAAGAAATTTGAAGAAACAATTAGGGGAAGTGTTGCGGTAGTATTAGCTCACTTTGAAACCAAAGAACCTAAAGGAGAATTTGTGATAGTATTAGAGGGGAAATAAATGATAGAGATAAAAAAACAAGAGTTTACTAAACCACTTATTATTGCTGGGCCTTGTAGTGCAGAAAGTCAAGAGCAGCTACTAGCTACTGCAAAAGGCTTAGAAGATAAAGCAACTATATTTAGGGCGGGTGTGTGGAAGCCCCGTACACGTCCTAACTCATTCGAAGGCGTAGGACAAAAGGCTTTAGAATGGTTAAAGGTGGTTAAGCAAGAAACGCCATTGAAAGTAGCCACAGAAGTTGCACATGCTCAGCATGTGGAAGCATGTTTAAAAGCGGATATAGACGTATTGTGGCTCGGAGCAAGGACCACAGTAAACCCCTTTTATGTTCAAGAAATAGCAGAGGCTTTAAGAGGAGTTGATGTAAAGGTAATGATTAAAAACCCGTTACATCCAGAGTTGAGCTTATGGATGGGTGCTATAGAGCGACTAAATCAAGTTGGTGTAAGTCAATTATCGGCTATCCATCGTGGCTTTTTCACTTTAGAAAAATCAGCATTTAGGAATGAGCCAAAATGGGAAATCCCCATTAAACTCAAGCGTTTAGTACCTGAACTCCCAATTATTTGTGACCCTAGCCATATTTCTGGAGCACCACAAATGTTAAGCGAAGTTTCGCAGACAGCTATGGACTTGAATATGGACGGACTCATGATTGAAACTCACTACAATCCAAGCTTTGCATTAAGCGATGCACAACAACAAATTACGCCCAAAGAATTAGGCGTTTTATTGGATAATCTAATTTTGAGAACTTCCACCAATGCCAATACTGAGTTCAGAACATTACTCAACAATCTTCGTACAGAAATTGATGCTATTGATAAAAAGTTAGTCGATATTGTAGGCCAAAGAACCGAAATAGTCAGAGATATAGGTCGCTATAAAAAAGAAAATGCAGTCACCATCTTACAGATAGAGCGTTGGTTCGAAATACTAAAATCTAGAAAAGATTGGGGGCATGATACCAATTTAGACCCTCAAATGGTTGGCGAATTATTTGAGCTTATTCACAAACATTCTGTCCTTACTCAAACTCATATTTTAAATAAGTGACATGGAAAATTTGTGGACTTTAAAAGCTTTGCCTGAAAAGGACATGGTATGTGCTTTACAAGAAAGTCTAGGAGTTTCTGAACTTGTTGCTACTTTACTTGCTCAAAGAGGGATAGAAACTTTTGAGGATGCCAAACATTTTTTTAGACCACAATTATCAGACCTTTACAATCCTTTTTTGATGAAGGATATGGATAAAGCTGTGGAGCGTCTGCATAGGGCTATTAGCAGTAATGAAAAGATTCTTGTCTATGGCGACTATGACGTAGATGGAACTACTGCCGTTTCATTGATGTATCTTTTTTTAAAGGAAAAATGTCAGTATGTAGAGTATTACATTCCTGATAGATATGATGAAGGTTATGGTGTTTCTTATAAGGGTATAGACTATGCTAAAAGTAATGATTTCTCATTAATTGTGTGCTTAGATTGTGGAATTAAAGCAGTTGAAAAAGTGGCTTACGCCAAAAATATAGACGTTGATTTTATCATTTGTGACCATCACAGACCGGGAGATACTTTACCATTAGCTGTAGCTGTTTTAGACCCTAAAAGAAGCGATTGCGATTATCCTTTTAAAGAGCTTTGTGGGTGTGGCGTAGGATTTAAATTAGCACAAGCTTATCATCAACAATACAATTTACCCTTTGAAGATTTAGTACCACTTTTAGACTTAGTAGTGGTTAGTATAGCTGCTGATATTGTTCCTATGATTGATGAAAACCGAGTGCTATCTTTTTATGGATTACAACAACTTAATGCTAGTCCAAGAATTGGATTAAAAGCTCTAATGGATGTTGCCAATAGAAAAGACACCTTTAACATTTCCGATGTTGTATTTGGCTTAGCTCCAAGAATCAATGCGGCGGGTAGAATAGAGCATGGTAATAAGGCTGTTGAATTACTTGTACAACAGGACTTTTCTATAGCTAAAGAAAAAGCAGATTATATTGACAACCATAACTTTACTAGAAAAGAACTAGACAAAAGCATTACACAAGAGGCTTTAGCTATGATAGTGCCAGATGCTAATTCAACAGTTGTTTGTAGTGAAAAATGGCATAAGGGTGTGGTTGGTATAGTAGCGTCAAGACTTATAGAAACACATTACAGACCCACGATTGTTTTAACTGAAAGTAATGGTAAATTAACGGGTTCAGCTCGTTCGGTAAGTGGTTTTGATGTTTATAACGCTATTCATGCTTGTTCCGAATTATTAGAGCAGTTTGGAGGTCATAAATATGCCGCAGGATTAACCTTAAAAAAAGAAAACCTTCCTGCTTTTATTCAGCGTTTTGAAGAAGTGGTAAGCACTACCATTACTGCTGAGATGCAAATTCCAAAGATTAATATTGACCTTGAAATACC
>TARA_Y200000002_G_scaffold24372_1_pt1 | contig 10243 bp, 10 predicted proteins | sample TARA_Y200000002 | Tara Oceans TARA_Y200000002 (sample SAMEA2619388) | marine metagenome | biome: marine biome (ENVO:00000447); feature: surface water layer (ENVO:00002042); material: "saline water (ENVO:00002010), including plankton (ENVO:xxxxxxxx)" | depth 5 m | reverse complement strand
ATGCAATTAGTATTAAATCCTAATCAATTTGATGTAATAGTCTCAAGCAATCTTTTTGGAGATATTCTTTCGGATATTGCTGCAACACTTACAGGATCAATTGGTATGCTGCCTTCTGCATCACTAGATAGTTCACTTAAAGGAATGTTTGAGCCATGTCATGGAAGCGCTCCAGATATAGCCGGTAAAAATTTAGCCAATCCCTTAGCAATGATTTCGTCCTTATCAATGGCTCTAAGGTATTCACTAAATGAAACAGACATCTCTGATAAAATTGATAATGCAATCAAAAAATTTATCCAAGCTGGAAATAGAACAATGGACATTGCAACCGATGAGGATTATTTAATGACTTCAGATGTTGCTAAAAAAATTATAGAAATCATTAAAGATGAATAACGCAATAAACATAGCATTAGTTGGTGCGTCTGGAGTTGTAGGCAGTAAAATCATTTCATTATTAGAAAAGAAGAATGTAAATATAAATAATTTTTATCCACTTGGTTCGTCTTCTGTAGGTGATGAAATTTCTTTTAATAACAAAACTTTTATAATAGAAGATCTTTCTGATTTTGACTCTTCAAAAGTACATTTAGCAATTTTTTCTGCAGGATCAAAAGTTGCAAAAAAGTATGCAAATGATTTTGTTAGCAATGGCGTATATGTGATTGATTTATCTTCAGAATTCCGCTACGACGACGATGTTCCTTTAATAATTCCTGAAATTAATGGAAATATTCTTAAAGATATCGAAAGACCTTTATTGATTGCAAATCCAAATTGCTCTGTTTCACAATTATTAATGGCTATAGAACCAATACATAAAAACTTTGATGTTGATTTATTAAATGTTGCCACCTATCAAGCTGTATCAGGAACAGGCAAAGATGCAGTTAAAGAGCTAAATACACAAATAGAAGATAGCAATGCAGAGGCAAAAGTTTATCCCAAGAAGATAGCTTTTAATGTAATACCCCAGTGCGATATTTTTCTAGAGAATGATTTTACAAAAGAAGAAATGAAAGTTGCTTGGGAAACAAAAAAGATCCTCGATCCCAATATTGAGGTGACAGCAACCTGTGTAAGAGTTCCAGTTGTAAATGGTCACTCAGAAGCGGTTTTCTTGAGAACAAAAAAACCTATAAGCAAAGATAATATTATCAATTTACTATCTGCAACAAGAGGAGTAAAAATAATAGACAATCCATCAAATCTAGAATATCCGACACCACTTGAAAACGCTAACGATACAGAAGATGTTTTTGTAGGAAGAATTAGAACTCAAACTGTCAACAAAGAAAACTGGGTATCTATGTGGATTGTTGCTGATAACGTCTATGGAAAGGGAGCGGCTCTTAACGCTGTGCAAATAATTGAAATGCTTATTGAAGAAAATAAATTGTGCTGAGATTTTTAGCATTATTTTTTTTAATCAGCTCAATTAATATTTATGGCGAAGTTCTTTTATCGTCACCAAAAATAAATCTTAATTCTCAAGATCAAAGAGTCATTGAATTCAAGATTCAAAATGAGTCTATTAAAGATGACGATATAGTTTTATATGAATATAAGACTGATAATTTTATTAACGAAATCGATATTGCCTATACACTTTTAGAAGATTTTGGAAACTACCAATTATTTAAGATTATTCTTTCTGATAAATATCAAGAAGATTATTTTAGTTTCAAGATAAATATTAAAAATGACTTCATCAAAGATATCTTTATTTTTTTACCTTCGAAATTAAGAAATTCATACTCAGAGCCAATTACAATACAAAATAATAACCAGGTATTAAGAGATTCTATAGAAGAAATTATTCCAACTGAGGAAATCGAAGATATATCCCCAATAATAAATTCACCAAAAGTTTTCAAAGGCTCTGAAATAACAACTGTTTGGAATATGGCTGAAAAAATTAAAGAGAAGAATTCAGATGTTTCAATATATCAAATTATGTGGTCAATCTATTTAGGAAATAAAGAGGCATTTATAAATGACAACATTAATTTAATTAGAAAAGATATCGACATACTTGTGCCATCAATATCAAAGATTAAAAATATTTCTTATCAATTTGCAAAAGATTCAATCCTTAAAATGAATAATTCATTTGCTCAAAGATTTTCTTCTGCATCAAAATCCCTTTTAGTTTTAACAGCTCCAGATATGCCTAAAGATAATATAGATAAAAGTCTTGATACTGGTATTGAAAAATTAACAGATATAACTTTCGATAATTTGTCTGATCCAAAAGATTTTGTTAAAGAAAATACCAAAGAAATATCATTAGGCATAGAAAATGAAACTGTTACTGCATTACTTAATCAGGTAGAAGAATCAGAGGTTAACAAAGACAGTAACTTTGAAATATTTGATTTAGTATTTATTTCTTTAATTTCATTAGCTTCAGGAGCTTTGTTGGCACTAATATTCATTCAATTAAGAAAGATTAAAATTTCAAAAGAGCAAGAATATGATTTTGAAGAAGCTAAAGATGATAATTCTATGTTTTCAGTTCTGCCAAAAGGTTTAAGTATCGAAAATAATCAAGATCAACAACAATTAGATTTGGCCACTACATACTATGAAATGAATGATAAAGATAATGCAAAAAAAATATTATCTAATCTTGCAAAAAAATCTGATAATGATGAAATTAAAAAAAGAGTAAATGATCTATTAAGTAAATTAAATAAATTGTGAGATTAGCTTTTACACTTGAATATGATGGAACGGATTTTTCTGGATTTCAGAGACAAAAGAATGCACCTACCATTCAAGAACAATTAGAGGATGCCATTAAGGCAATAACTGGCTCAGAAATTTCGATTAATTACTCCGGACGAACAGATGCAGGTGTTCATGCTTTATCGCAAGTATTTGATTTTGATACAGATATTGAAAGAGATAATAAAAATTGGATAGATGGCATAAATTCTAATCTCCCAAAAACAATTTCAGTCAAGCAAGTCTTTGATGTGCCTGAAGATTTTAATTCTAGATTTTCTGCTATTGAAAGAAGGTATTCATATGTAATTTATAATTCAAAAAATAAACCATTATTTTTTGATAAATTTTCACATTGGGTATCAAATGAGCTCGATATAGATACTATGGAAACGCAACTAAAAATGCTAAATGGAGAGCATGATTTCAGTTCTTTTAGAAGTTCAAGTTGTAACTCTAAAAATCCAATAAAAAAAATCTCTCATACAGATATCCAAAAGATAAATAATTTTATTGTTATCACAATAGCCTCTAATGCTTTTCTTCAGAACATGGTCAGAATTATAGTAGGCACATTAATTGATATAGCTAAGAATGAAAACAATTATTCTATTTCAGAAATTATCAAAAAAAACGATAGACAATTTGCCGGAAAAACAGCTCCATCTAAAGGTCTTTTTTTCTTAGGTCCAACTTATCCGAAAAGTTTAGCCATAGATAGTTTAGAATTGGCAATATTTGATAGATTAAAAGCCTAATGAAACCTTTAATTAAAATATGTGGTATTCAAGATTTACAGATCTTGCATGAACTACTCAGAATCGATGAAGTAAATTTTATAGGATTTATTTTTTATATACATAGTCCAAGAAATGTTAAAGATAGTTTCTTACAAGAAATAAAGAAAATTGATTTTAAAAATAAAAGACCGGTATGTGTTTATGTAAATGCGTCTAGAAAACTAATTCAAGAAACATCCTCCTATTTCAAAGATCCTATCTTGCAGTTTCATGGCGATGAGACTAATGATTTTTGTAATTCTTTTACTAATGAGTTTTGGAAAGTTATAAGAGTAAAAGACTTATCAAGCTTAAATAAGATAACTGAATACCCTGATGCATCAGCATTCTTGTTTGAAAATTATGAAAAAGCTAAGTTTGGAGGTACAGGAAAATCATTTGATTGGGATTATTTAGAAAATATAAAAAGTTTAGATATGAAAATGATTGTATCGGGTGGAATAAATATCAAAAATGTTCATAATGCTATTAATATTGAGCCTTGGTGCGTTGATATTAACTCAGGTGTTGAATCTTCCTCAGGAGTAAAAGATTTAAAGTTAATTAATGAAATCATAGAAGTTTATAAATATGAAACCTAACAAACAAAGTTTGCCTGATAAGAATGGCTTTTTTGGAGACTATGGCGGTAAATTTGTTCCTGAAACACTTATGTATGCTTTGGAGCAACTCGAAGAAACATATTTGAATCTAAAAGATGATGATGATTTTAAAAAACAATTTTATAAAGACCTATCAGAGTTTGTAGGAAGACCATCTCCTTTATACTTTGCAGAAAGGTTAACTGACTATTACGGTACTGGTTCTATATGGTTAAAAAGAGAGGATCTTAATCATACAGGGGCTCATAAAATTAATAATACTATTGGACAGATTCTATTAGCTAAACATATGGGTAAAAAAAGAATCATTGCTGAAACAGGTGCTGGTCAGCACGGAGTAGCTACTGCAACAGTTGCAGCTAGACTTGGCCTTGAATGCCATATTTACATGGGTGCAGAAGACGTTGAAAGACAGTCATTAAATGTATATAGAATTAAGCTTTTGGGTGCGCAAGTACATAAAGTTGATTCAGGATCTGCTACATTAAAAGATGCATTAAATGAGGCCTTAAGAGATTGGGTTACCAATGTTGATGATACATACTACATTATTGGAAGCGTCACAGGCCCTCATCCATACCCAATGATTGTAAGAGACTTTAATTCAGTTGTGGGTGAAGAACTAATATCTCAATCAAAAGAACTATTTAATAAAATGCCTGATGCAATAGTTGCATGTGTCGGTGGAGGGTCAAACGCGATGGGCGCTTTTTATCCATTTATCAATATTGCTGGCACAAGGCTTATAGGAGTAGAAGCTGGAGGAGAAGGAGTTGAAACAGGTGAGCATGCAGCACCTTTGAATGATGGAAGTCCTGGAGTACTTCATGGAGCGCTTAGTTATCTAATGCAAGATGATTCTGGACAGGTTAAATCAACTAAATCAGTATCAGCAGGTTTAGACTATCCAGGCGTTGGCCCAGAACATTCTTGGTTAAAAGATTCTGGAAGAGCAGAATATGTTGCAGTCAGTGATGATGCAGCCTTAAAAGCGTTTCATCAAGTTTCAGAATTTGAGGGTATTATTCCTGCTCTTGAAACAGCACACGCTTTTGCATATTTGGATACACTTATGAAGGGTTTTGATTCAAATTCTAATATCGTGGTCAATGTTTCTGGAAGAGGGGATAAGGATATTAATACTGTTGCTGAAATTGATGGAATAAAGTTTTGAATAGACTTACAAAGAAGCTAACAGATTTAAAAGATAAGAATAAAAAAGCTCTGGTCGCTTATCTTGTTGCTGGAGATCCAGATATAGAAACCACACTACATTTAATGAAATTATTTGTTGAGGCCGGCGTAGATGTTCTTGAAATAGGCGTCCCTTTTACAGACCCTATTGCAGAAGGACCTATTATACAAAAGGCACATGATAGGGCATTAAAACAAGATGTTTCATTGAGCTCAATATTCAAGATGATAAAAAAGTTTAGGGTTGATGACAAACAAACGCCTTTGGTATTAATGGGGTATCTTAATACATTTTTATCTCATAAAAATTTAATTGAAGACAATGAGGACAGTGCTATAGACTCAATTCTTGTTGTAGATATTCCTGGAGAGTTGAATTTAGCTGACTATGGAATAGAAAATAAAAACGTTAATACAATTTCGTTAATATCGCCAACTACAAACAAAGATAGAATCAAATCAATTGCAAAGAATAGTTCTGGGTTTGTATATTACGTTACTTTAAGAGGCGTCACAGGCGCATCAAATTTAAATATAAATGAAGTAAGTAAAAATATAGAAGAGATAAAAAAATACGCATTTGTTCCAACTCTTGCAGGTTTTGGTATTAAATCACCCGAAGATGCAAAATTATTATCGGAATGTTCTGATGGAGTTATTATTGGTTCATCATTAGTAAAAATGATTGAAGAAAACTCTCAATCAAAAGAATTTGATAGAATAAGTAAATATATTACTGAAATTAAACAGGCAATTTCATGAATTGGTTCATATGAGTTTCTTTAAAAACATTTTATCTTCAGTAATGAAGGGTACCAAGCACCTTAATCGTTTTGGCCTAAAGAGTTTTGGCAAGCTCCATAATGATGTTAATAAAGCTGCTGAATCAGTAATGTCTACAACTGGTGAAGTTTCAACGTTGGTTTACGCAGAACATTTATTAAATCTTATTGAAAATCAAGATGATAAAAATTTAATAAAGTTTCTTAAAAATCTTTTATCGAGCTATGACATAGACACAAAAAAATTATTAAAAGATGTAGAAACATATTCATCTGATAAGAACGAACAAAATTACAAGCAAATACGTGCTTCATCTGAGCCTAAATGGGTAGAGTTATTTAGACGATTAAATTCAACAACAAATGGAACATTTAGATTAGTAAAATTAAGAGAAAGAATTAGATCTTTAAATAAGTCAGAATTAAAAACTTTTGATTCTGGGTTATTAAGCCTGTTCAAGTATTGGTTTAACCCATCTTTTTTAGTTTTAGAAAAAATTGATTGGGAGACTCCTGCAAATATTCTTGAAAAAATTATTGAATATGAGGCTGTTCATGAAATCAATTCATGGGATGACCTAAGAGCAAGATTAGCTCCATCAGACAGACAATGCTTTGCATTTTTCCATCCTCTAATACCGGACGATCCATTAATATTTGTTGAGGTTGCTCTTTGCCAAGATATACCAAAATCAATAGATGAAATTATTAAAATCGATAGAGATGAAATAGATATTGAAACCGCAAATACAGCAATTTTTTATTCTATTTCAAATTGTCATAATGGTTTATTAGGTATCTCTTTTGGAAATTTTTTAATAAAGAAAGTAGCAAAAAATCTTAAACGAGAATTACCGGAACTAAATCAATTTCAAACCTTATCCCCTTTACCAGGTTTAATGAATTGGATGGAGGAGTATGCTCCGATTACATTTGAAAGATGCTCAGATAAAAATTGTGGAGATGATGAATTATTGAAACAAACAATCAGATATTTAACTATATCAGACAGAAAAGATGGTATGCCAAATGACCCAGTTGCAAGATTTCATATTGGCAATGGAGCCAGCCTAGAGAGAGTAAACTTAAACGCTGACCTTTCTGAAAAAGGTTTATCTCAATCGTATGGAATTATGGCTAATTATTTATATGACCTAGACGTTGTAGAAGAGAATCATGAGGCATTCTTTAAAAATAAAATTGTCCAAACTTCAAATAAAATTAAATCAATGAAGAAAAAATAATGAAAATCGAGAGAGTAGTTGGATTGTTATTTTTTTTAGTCATGCTCTTCTCTACCATGTATTTTTTTTATCCAAACGGATCTGATTTAAATACAAGTTCGCAAAATTTTAAGACCGAAGAACCAGTAATAATTGATTCAAAAACAGACTCTTCAAATGATACACAATTTCAAAATTTCACCGAATCAGATTTTGATTTTTTTGTTTACAGGGCTCACATTCTTTCTTCCAAAGTTAATGCTAATAACTTAAAAGATAATATAAATAATGGTGGATTCCCTGCATTTATTGAGACTTATGGAGATAAACAGGAATTATTTGCAATATATGTTGGACCTTTTTTGACAGAAGATGATATTGTTAATAATATTAAGTTAATTCAGGAATTATCCGAATCAAATAATGGGGAGATATCTAGATGGAAGCTTTAGGATTAAACGCAGCTGATTGGTTTATTTTAGTAATATTAATATCATCAGGAATTATTTCATTTTCAAGAGGTTTCGTTAAAGAATTTTTATCATTGTTTTTGTGGGTAATTGCATTTATTGCCGCAATTAGCTTAGAGTATCTAGCAACACCCCAAATAAATGAATTCATTGGCAACAAAGATATTTCTAAAATTCTCTCTTACATAGTGGTATTTATTGTATTTATTTTTCTTGGTGGAGTTGTAATCAAATTTATAAGCAAACTTATAAAGTGGTCAGGCGCATCAGGATTTGATAAGTTTCTTGGAGTATTATTTGGATTAGCAAGAGGCTCTATCTTTTTATTTGTAATTTTTCTATTACTTCCTTCAAATCTAAAAACTACCGATTTAATTAATAATTCAAAAATAACACCAATAATTCAACAATACGCACCTCAGTTAGAAGCATATTTTAGAGATTTGATAGACAATAAAGATATCATAGACGATGCTTTGGAAATAATAGATCCGCTAAAGGATAATTTGATTCCAGAATCAAATGATAAAAATACAAAAGATGAGGACTCTTAATGTGTGGAATAGTTGGAATTTCAGCTGAAATAAATGTAGCTTCTGAAATTTACGATTCTCTTTTAATGCTTCAACATAGAGGACAGGATGCTGCCGGTATCTCCGTATGCGATACAGAAGACAAATTAAGTAATAGAAAATCTATGGGATATGTTCGTGATGTTTTTCAACAACAACATATGGAAAAGCTCATAGGTAATTATGGAATAGGTCATGTTCGTTACCCTACTGCAGGAGGAAATGGAAAAGAGTTTGCCCAACCAATGTACGTTAACTCTCCCTATGGAATAAGTCTTGCTCACAACGGCAATCTAACAAATGCAACACAATTATCAAATGAATTGTTTCATGCAGAAATGCGCCACCTTCAAACTGATTCTGATTCTGAAGTTTTACTTAATATTTTTGCTCATGAGTTAGCTAAACAAAGGGAAATATATCCAAATTCAGAAAATTTTTTCAAAGCAGTCTCAAAGACTCATATAAGGTGTGATGGAGCCTATGCTGTTATAGCTTTAATTACCGGACATGGATTAATAGGTTTTAGAGATAATAATGGAATCAGACCTCTATCGATAGGTATCAGGAAGGGCAAAACTAGAGACGAATATGTTATAGCCTCTGAAGATGCTTTATTTACTTCTCTAGGATATATTAAATTAAGAGATGTTGATCCAGGAGAAGCAGTATTTATTGACAAGAATGGACAACTTTTTTCTCAACAGTGTTCAGATAACCCTCAAAAAAGACCTTGTATTTTTGAGTACGTATATTTTTCAAGGCCAGATTCCAAAATTGATGAAATTTCTGTTTATAAGGCAAGAATGAGAATGGGTATAAAATTAGCTGAACAAATAAATAAAAATAAACCAGATCACGATATTGATGTTGTAATACCCATTCCAGATAGCTCCACAATAGCTGCTCATCAATTAGCAGTTAGTTTAGATATTCCATATAGAGAAGGCTTTGTTAAAAACAGATATATAGGCAGAACCTTTATAATGCCTTATCAAGAAGAGAGAAAAAAATCTGTAAGAAGAAAATTGAATATTTTAGATGAAGAATTTCAAGGCAAAAATGTGCTTTTGGTTGATGATTCAATAGTAAGAGGAACAACTAGTAAAAAAATTATTGAAATGGCAAGAGATGCTGGCGCTAATAAGGTATATTTTGCATCAGCAGCTCCAGCTATTAAATATCAAAATTTATATGGGATTGATATGCCAGCAACATCAGAATTAATAGCATCTAATAAGTCTGATGAAGATGTTGCTTCAGATATTAATGCTGATTGGCTCATATACCAAACATTAGAAGATTTAATTGAGGCTGCTAAAGAAGGCAACCCAGATATTGTTGAGTTTGAAACTTCAATATTTACAGGAAAATATATAACGCCATTGGTTGAAAACTATCTTGAAGATTTAGAAAATTCAAGAAAAGATGAGCTTAAATTACAAAGAGAAAAATCTAAGGCAAGTGGCTAAGGGTTAACTATATTTATAGCCGGTATTTCAGCCGAGTTTGCACTTTCAACATAGCTATCAATCTCATTAAAATTTAAATATCTGTAGATTTCATCTGATAGTGGATTAATGTCCGCCATATATTTGTGATATTCATCAACTGTAGGTAGTTTTCCAAGAACAGATGAAATAGCTGCAAGTTCTGCAGATGCAAGAAAAACATTTGCTCCATCTCCTAGTCTATTAGGGAAATTTCTTGTTGATGTTGACACAACCGTTGAATTGGCTAGAACCCTTGCTTGATTGCCCATACATAATGAGCATCCTGGTAATTCAGTCCTAGCTCCTGAAACTCCAAAAATATTATATATGCCTTCCTCAATAAGTTGCTTTTCGTCCATCTTTGTTGGAGGAAC
>TARA_Y200000002_G_scaffold26979_3_pt1 | contig 10249 bp, 4 predicted proteins | sample TARA_Y200000002 | Tara Oceans TARA_Y200000002 (sample SAMEA2619388) | marine metagenome | biome: marine biome (ENVO:00000447); feature: surface water layer (ENVO:00002042); material: "saline water (ENVO:00002010), including plankton (ENVO:xxxxxxxx)" | depth 5 m | reverse complement strand
AAGCACCCTTTTTTTATGTATCATAATTAGCTTTTAAAAGGATATATCTCTCATGTTAGAGTCAGTTAGAAATTTTCTGTCGGGTAAAAGGGTCATAGTAATAGCTGTCCTTCTTGCTATCCCATTTGTTTTTTTTGGCTCTACTTCATTTGGAACAACCTTTGTCAGTTATGGAACAGTAAATGGCGAGACTGTATCACAAATGGATGTAAACATTGCTACCAGCCAAGTAAGTCAACGTCTTCAATCTATGTATGGTGAGGATTTTTCATTGGACGATTTAGATGAACAGGTCTCATTGGACTTAATCAAGAATGAGGTAATTAACAATAAAATACTTTTATCTCATGCAAGAAAACTTGGACTTATTGTTGCTGAAAAAAAAGCTAAGCAGGAAATTATTAACATAGATGAGTTTCAAGGCGAGAATGGCTTCGATCAAACCATCTTTGAGTCTACCATCAGATCAAATGGGTGGACTCCAGAGGAGTACATTAATCTCGTAAGAGAAACTATTTCTTTGGATAGCCTTATATCAGCAATGGGTGTGACAGCTTTTCCAATAAAACGTGATATGGAAAACATTGCAATATTACTCGAAACCTCTAGAGATATTAATTTTATTAAAGTTGACAAAAATCAATTGATCGAGCAACAGAATGCTTCTCTTGAAGAGGGCCAAGAATTTTATAACAACAATCCATTTTTATTTCTCTCAAAAGAACTCAGAGATTTTTCATATCTTGTTCTCAACTATGAAGCTTATAAAGGACAGGTTGAAGTACCAGATAATTTTATAGACGAGGCCTACGCTGATTATTTGAATAATTCACAAGGCCAATTACAAAACAGAATTTCTCATTTAATGATAGAAAAAGTAAATTACGAGAGCTCAACTCAAGCATATGAAAAGATTGACTTAATTTATAAAAAAATTTTATCAAATGAAATAACTTTTGAAGATGCGGTATTGGCTTCAAGCGAAGATCTTGCATCGAAAGATTCCGGTGGGGATTTAGGGTTGTCATCTGGTAATGCCTTTCCGGATGAGTTTGAGAATGCAATTTTATCAATGAAACTTAATGCTGTAAGTCCTGTAATAGAGCTCGAGGATTCTTTTCATATACTCAAATTAACTGAAGTGATTAAACCAATAATTAAAACTAAGTCAGATGTTTCAAAAGAATTACTTGATGAGCTAGTTGATGCAGAGGCACTAGCCTTGATGCAAGATGATTTTTTGAAATTAGAGTCATTGGTATTAGAAGGATTAACTTTAGTTGATTTAGCTGATTCAATAAATGCTCCGATTCAAGTTACAGGCCTAGTGGATATTGAGGGAATTGAGTTAGATGGGTTCACTGAAATGAATTTATCAGAATTATTTGATTCTTCAGTTTTGCCTAATAAAATTGAAATTTTTGAAGGTGATGAAAGTTATGCATTTGTTATGATGACGCAAACAATACAACCAGCCGTTCAAAATTTTCTTGATGTCGCTGATTTAGCAATTGCCGAAGTGCGAATTAAAAAAGCTAATGCAGTTATTAATGATTTTTCTAAAAATGCAGAGGGGTCCATCAGTGGGGAAAAAATGATGCCAAGCATTGAAGGCTTTACTCAAGAGAGTTTTAAAGGCGTAAAAAGGTTCTCTTCATTGCTGCCATCAGAGATAATTAACTCTACATTCGAGTCACCTATTGGAACCTTGGTTTCCACAGAAGCTTTCAATGGAGATCGGTATTGGGCAAGGTCATCTAACGAAACCACTCCAAGCATTGATGAGCTAGGCGACTCAATTGAGCAATATCAAGCTTTTTATGAGGAAGGTTTAAATCAGCAATTTTCAGGCTTTATTGATGGAGCATTTAAAAAAGATCAAAGAGTACGCCTAGAAAATTTTAGCTCCAATTAATCTGTATATTCTTCTATGGACATTGCCGCTGTATTAAAGCCACCATCTACATAGGTTATTTCACCCGTGATACCACTGGCTAGATCAGAGCACAAAAACGCGGCAACATTCCCAACTTCCATAGTGGTTACCGCTCTTCTGAGGGGAGCTCTGTTAGCATAGTTTGCTAACATTTTTCTAAAATTCTTTACACCCATTGCAGCAAGAGTTTTGATTGGGCCAGCTGATATAGCATTTACCCTTATGCCATCTGGTCCCATAGCAGCAGCTAGAAATCTTGTATTGGCTTCTAAGCTTGCCTTTGCTAGACCCATAACGTTGTAATTAGGCAGAGACTGCATAGATCCCAAATAGGTGAGAGTTAATATAGCTGCATTCTCATTTAGCATTGGTTTGGCCTCCTTTGCCATTGCAGTAAAACTATAGGAGCTAATATCGTGAGCTATTTGAAAACCCTCCCTTGTAGCTGAGTCTAAAAAATTTCCTTCAAGCTCGTTTGCAGGAGCAAACCCAATTGAATGAACAAAACCATCAAATGATTTCCAATCCTTAGAAAGTTCCTTATACATTTTTTTGATGCTTTCATCAGAGGCGACGTCACATTCATATAAAAGATTTGAGCCTAGCTCATTGGCAATTTTTTCTACATTGCCCTTTAATCTTTCGCTTTGATATGTGAAGGCCAATTCAGCGCCTTGAGCATTCATTGCATGAGCAATTCCAGCTGCAATGGAGTGCTTGTTTGCAAGTCCAGCAATAAGAATTTTTTTGTTCTTTAACATTATGATTTTTCCTGGTAACTACTTAATTATATCTTAACAAGTAAATCCTTTTATTAAATTAATTGATCTTGCTATATATCATTTATATTTATTTTAAATTTTATGTTTATAATTTTTACATATATATCATTCATATTTATGTATATCTTTAATACATATAAATTATTTGCATAATACTTATTTTCACCCCATTATATAGATAAGAAATATTTATAAATATTGGGGAAAATATGAAAAACATAGAAATAAGAATATTACTTGCTCTTTTAATAACTCCGTTTATGGCTTCTGAGATATTAGCTCAGGAAACAGATGATGCAGATGTTGAGGAAGTAATTGTTACTGGATCGAGAATTGTTGATCCAAACATCATCAGTTCATCACAAATTGCTGTTGTTGATGGACAAGACATAATTGATGCAGGAATTACAAGGGTTGAAGATTTTTTAAATGACATGCCTCAAGTCTCCCCCGGTCAATCTATCACTAATTCAAATGGATCAAATGGAACTGCCACAGTTAATTTAAGAAACTTAGGTTGTGCTAGAACATTGGTCTTATTAAATGGAAGAAGAATGGTTCCAGGGACAACTGGTGGGGGAAGTTGCGCAGATTTAAATACTATTCCAACATTGTTACTTAAGAAAGTTGAAGTTTTAACTGGTGGTGCATCTTCTGTATATGGTTCTGATGCTGTTGCTGGAGTTGTAAACTTTGTGTTAGATGATGAATTTGTTGGCTTTAAAGCTGCTTATTCTCACGGTTTCTACAATCATGAAAATGACAATTCTAAATTACAAAAACTACAACAAAGTTATGGTTATGCCAATGCCCCAAGTGATGTTCAAACTGGAGATACAGGCAAATTTTCTATGGCTTTCGGAGGTGATATCGATGATGGTAGGGGACACGTAACAGCATTCTTTGAACATACAGACACCAAACCAATGCTTCAGGGTGAATTCGACATTAGTGCATGTGCATTAAGTGGAGGCACAGGCAGGTGTGGCGGTTCCTCAACAATTCCCCCAGGTAGATGGGCCGATTTCGGAGGTTACACAAGTGCTGGTTTCACCAATATAGATCCATCAGTAACCCGTTTAGACCTGAAAGTTTCAGGAAATGATTTCGTTCCAAGAGATGGCCAAACATATAACTATAATCCAACAAATTTCTTTCAAAGACCTGACGACAGAATTAATATGGGATTCTTTGGAAAATATGAAATTACTGACAAAGCAGAAGTTTACTTAGATTTCACCTCTATGAAATCAGAATCTAACGCTCAAATCGCATACTCAGGTACTTTTGGAAACATCACTTCATTGCCATGTTATAACGGTTTACTTTCTGCACAGCAATACAAGGTTGCATGTAGCGACTGGGTTGGCATGGGTGGTTCGCACGCTCCAAATTTCGCAACAGGCGCAGCAGCTCTTTCATACATTAATGCTCTAGATGCTTCTGTAGCTGATGGCTCAATTGTTGGTTACAGGGCTCCATTATATTCCTTGAAAAGAAATGTAGAAGGAAATCCTAGACAAGGAATACAAAATTATAAGAGCTACAACACTACCATTGGCCTTAGAGGCGACATAAATGATGACTGGTCATATGATATTTATTATCAAAACTCAGATGTTAATTATGCTAATGAATACAGAAATGATTTATCTGTTATAGCAATAAATAGGGCCGTAAATGTTGTAAATGTTGCAGGAGTTCCCACTTGTGTAGCAAAACTTCAAGGCATTGATGCAAATTGTGTTCCATACAATCTTTTCCAAGGCGGATTGCCTGGCGACGCTGGTATTCAAGGTGTAATTGATGGGGGTCAAACTGCTCAGGATTATTTAGCTAAATCAACATTTATTAATGGTGATGGAAAGCAAAAAATTCTCTCAGGATACATAGCAGGTGATACAGGATTCACTATTCCAGGAGCACCTGGATCGGTTTCTTTGGTCCTAGGTTTTGAAACCAAAGAATTTGCAGCTGATTTCAGACCAGATACAGCTACAAAAATGGGAGATAGATCAGGTTCAGGCGGAGCCACTTTGCCCATTGGTGGTATGTATGATGTTGATGAATTCTTCTTTGAGGTAGGTATTCCAGTTACTGCTGATTTGAGCATTGATGCTGGATTTAGATCAGCAGAATACTCAACAGGTTCTGAAACTGACTCTACTAAGATCGGCGCTTATTGGACTATAAATGAGAGTATTTCAATGAGAGCTTCATTTCAAACAGCTCAGCGACATGCAAGCATTTCTGAACTTTACTCAGCGGTAAGCGATGGCCTCGTTGATCTTGATAATGACCCATGCTCCATTCAACAAAATGGCTCAGCTGCGACAGCTACACAGGCTCAATGTGCTGCAACGGGATTACCTGCTAGTTTATATAATACTGACCTAAACTCTCCAGCAGATCAGTACAACATTAAAGGCGGCGGAAATCCATTGGTTGCTCCTGAAGAGTCTGAATCAATAACTATTGGTGCTGTTATAACACCAGACTCAGTTCCTGGACTTACATTAACTATAGATTACTTCGATATTACTGTTGAGGATGGAATTGGTACTGTAAGTGCTAAAACTGCACTGGATAAATGTGTTTCAACAGGAACTGCTCAGTATTGTAGTCTCATAAATAGAATGCCAGGAACAGGTTCATTGTGGCTTTCAGGTGGGTATATTTCTCAACAGCTTACAAACATTGGTGAAGAGTCAACAAGTGGTGTTGATCTGATATTCGATTATGATATGGAAACTTCATACGGTCCATTAACGCTTGAGGGTGTTACAACTATTCTTGATACAGCTGATATTATTGAGATTCCTGGCTCAGCAGCTATTGAGTGCGCTGGTAACTGGGGAGGTTCATGTGGAAAAAATCCACTGCCTGAAGTATCTGGTAAGTATAAAGCTACTCTTACAACTGAGTACGACATGGACTTATCACTTGGACTAAGATATCTTGGTGAAACTACAGATCTTAATTCAAATAAAATTGATTTTGATGCCAGAACATACGTAGATGTATCTGCTAAATATGCAGCTACTGAAAATTTGATGGTGACATTTGGTATCAACAACTTGTTTGATGATGAGCCGGGGTATACATCAGATGCAGGTACAGCCCCAGGAAATGGTAATACTTTCCCAGGTTATTTTGACGCCTTTGGCCAATATATTTTCTTAAATCTGACTTTACAATACTAAGTCAATTTAATTAACCCTCTAAAAGGGTGTCTATTAGACATCTTTTTAGAGTTTTACACTTTTTAAATTCTTAACAAGATTGTTGACATCTTGTGCCAAAAAAGTGACAATTTCGCCAACTAACAAACTTTTAGGGAGTTTATATGTCTAATTTAGTCAAATTTTCACTGGTAGCCGTCCTTTCTTTAGGCCTAATACCTAACACTTCATTCGCTCAAGACAGCGATGATGATGATGTAGAAGAAGTTATAGTAACTGGTTCTAAAATTAAGAAATCAGTATTCGATAGCTCAAAACCACTCGAAATTATTTCAGATGCCGCGATCGAAAGATCTGGTCTGAATAACATTGGTGATGTTCTTCAAAATATTTCATCTTCAGATGGAACTGGTATCAGACCTGTCACAACAGCTACAAATGGTGGCGACGGTTCTAATAGTATTTCTCTTCGAAATCTTGGAGCAGGAAGAACATTGGTTCTTGTTGACGGAAGAAGATGGGTTACAGATTCATTCGGTAATGTTGACATGCAAACTATACCAGCATCTATTATTTCTCGTGTAGAAATCCTTAAAGATGGTGCTTCATCTATTTATGGTTCCGATGCTGTCGCCGGCGTTATCAATATTATTACTAAGAAAGATTTTGATGGCATGGAAGTCAGAGCCTTAGCTGGAGAGTATGACGCAGGCTATGGAGAGCAAAATGCTGTTAACTTCACTTTCGGATCTACATCTGAAAAATCAAGCAGCATATTAAATCTATCTTTCTCTTCACAGGGTGAGATAATGGCTGGAGAGATCCCTAGAGCTAATCAGCCATATTATGGATGTAATAACGTCCCTAACTCTGGAACAGGTCCAGAAAACAGTCCTACGAACATGGGTCCTTCTCCATCACAAAATGGTGGTTATGGTAACTTTAAGCCAAATGATCAGTCATTTATTTGTGGGTCTACATGGCCAGCATATGGTAGATACTTTTCAGTAAATAGACGTTTAGAGCCTGGTAAATCAGGAGCATCTGCAGATGATTTCCTTCCTTGGAGTAATGCTGGTAGATATAACTATGCCCCAATTAATCATGTTCAAAATCCAATTGAAAGATATGGTGTATATGCATATTCAGATTTTGATATCTCTGACAACCTTACTGCATATGTTCAATTTAACTATTCAAAATCAAAACGTGACAATCAACTTGCTCAGGTTCCAATGTCAGCTTTATGTTCACAAGGACCTCAGTGGTGTTTTAACGATGGTAGACATGCTACTAGCGATGGTTACTTTAACCCATTCGGTGTTGATACAAGCTTTGGTTTTAGAGCCATTGCTATAGGACCTAGATTATATAGATACGATTATGACGTTTATGGTTTTAGAGCTGGTTTAGACGGAAGCTTTGAAATGGCTGGAAACACATATTTCTGGTCAGCTGGAGCGCAATTGAATGATGCTCAATATGATGAAAAGTTAAATAACTTTGTTAATCTTTTTGCCCTTGCTAATGCTGTAGGACCATCATTTAGAGACCCTGCTACAGGCGCCTTACAATGTGGTACTCCCGGTAACGTAAATGTAATGTGTACACCATTTAACATCTTTGGCGGACCTGATTTAGGTCTTTCTGCTGGAAGAATTACTGAGGCTGAATATAATCAAATGGTTGATTACGTTGGCTATGATGGTGCTGGAAATGCAGGTTTTGATAGCGATAACTACTGGTTAGAAGTCTCAGGTCCATTGTTTGAAATGCCATATGGTACCGCATTCTTTGCAGCCGGATATGAAAAAAGAGCTGCAGGTTATTATGACCTTCCCGACGCTCTTATCACTGCTGGTGGTTCCTCAACTAATTACAGAGAGCCTACTAGAGGTAAAACATCTGTAGAAGAATTCTTTGTTGAAATTAATTTACCTCTTCTTGAAGGAGTTACTGGTGCTCAAGAGCTTGAAGTAACACTTTCAGCTAGAACATCAGACTACACAGCTGGTGGTATGGTTGGTTATACACCAAATTCTAACAATCCAGGTAAACCTTCAACTTCAGAGATTGGCCTTAGATGGAGACCTATTGATGATGTTCTTGTCAGAGCAACAGTAGGTGAAACTTTTAGAGCCCCACAAGTTGGAAACTTGTACAGAGGTGGTGGCGAGTCATTCCCTCAAGCAAATGATCCATGTAATACAGTTGCTTTCCCTAACGCTAGCGCTGGCACTCAGGCTAACTGTCTAGCTGCAGGCGTTCCTGCAGGTGGTGTTGTTCAGTTGAACACTCAGTTAAGAGCGTTAGTTGGTGGTAACCCATTCCTTAAGCCTGAAGAAGGTGAGAATGCTACTGTCGGTATAGTTTATACTCCAAGTCAGATTGAAGGACTTAGCATGAGCATTGATTACTGGGAAATTGAACTTGAAAACATCTTTAGTTCAATCGGCTTATCAACCGTGCTAAATCGTTGTTATGTTGAATCTTCTCAGCAAGATGACTCTTTCTGCTCATTTGTTACTAGAACAGATTCTGGAAATCTTGAGCAAGTCAGAACATCTCAAGTTAACTCAGCTGCTCAAAACGTATCTGGTATTGACTTCTTAATTCAATACAGTTTCGATGTTGAAAACTATGGTTCTTTTACAACAGGTTTTGACATGGTTTATTACACCAAAGATGAGTTTGCTCAATCTGCAACTTCTACACCATCAGAATCATTTGGTTGGTATGACGGTGCTGCTGACTTTAGATGGAGAGCAAATGCTTCAATACTTTGGGACTATGAAGATTTCTTAACTTCAGTCAACATCAGATTCCTTGATGATAATAAAGATGACTGTTGGATATCTTATTATTACGGAGTTGACGATGGATGTTCTAATCCAGATGATCAGAGTAACTTTGGTGATGGTGGATATAATCTAATGGATTCAGATCCATATGTTGATCTTCAGGTACAGTATCAGTATTCTGATGCGGTTCAGGTCTTTGTAGGTGCTAGAAACCTATTCGGTCAAGAGCCTCCTGTCGCATACGACGCTTTCGCTCAAAACTTTGACTTTGCCTGGGATATTCCAGGTGGAGCCTTTATTTACGGTGGATTTAAAATCTCACTTTAATAGAGTTCAAACATATAAAAAGGCCGGTTAACCGGCCTTTTTTTTATATATAATAACGCCATGAAAATAAAAAATTTTTTCTTCTTATTAGCACTCTTTATTGTTGGTTGTAATAAATCTATTTCACCAGTTGATACTTCAATTGAAACTGGAGTGTTTCATTTTGGAAATGGATCTGAGCCACAAGGAATTGATCCACATATTGTTACAGGAGTGCCTGAACATCATATTTTAATTTCACTATGTGAAGGCCTAACAATTCCCAATCTCAATAGCGGTGAAAATCTTCCTGGGGCGGCTGAGTCCTGGACAGTGAGCGATGATGGTAAAGAGTACATATTTAGTCTGAACAAGAATGCAAAATGGTCTAATGGAGATTCAGTAACAGCCAGTGATTTTGTGTGGTCTTGGATGAGAATATTAACTGCAAGTCTGGGCTCTCAATATCCAGATATGCTTTATTACTTAGAAGGTGCTGAGGAATACCATACAGGGGTAACGAGTAATTTTGACGAGGTTGGTGTAAAAGCAATTGATACGTTTACTTTAAAAGTTAATTTAAAAAATCCAACTCCATTTTTTATAGGCATGCTAAGTCATTACAGTACATGGCCTGTCCATAAAAATTCTGTCTTAAAGCATGGCGCAATAGACGATAGAAATGGTCAATGGACAAGACCTGGTAATTTCGTTTGTAATGGCCCATTTCAATTAAAATCTTGGGAGTTAAATAATAAAATTGTTGTAGAAAAAAATCCTTATTATTGGGATGCTGAAAAAGTTAGTTTGAATGAAATGCATTTTTATCCTGTTTCTAATGTAATGACAGAGGATAGAATGTTTAGAGCAGGACAGTTGCATGTTACCTCAACCTTACCTTCGCAGAAATGTCCAATCTATATCGAAGAAAATAATCCTGATTTAAGAATAGATCCATACATGGGTCAATATTTCTATCGATTGAATATCGATAATCCATCTTTAAAAGATGTAAGAGTAAGAAAAGCTTTGGCATTTTCAATTGATAGGAAACTTCTGGTAGAAAAAGTTACAAAATGTGGCCAAATCCCAGCATATTCTTTCACACCACCAGGTTCAAATGGATACCAACCAGATACTAAAATTCCATTCGATCCAGAACTAGCTAAAGAACTTTTGAACGATGCGGGGTACTCTGAAACTAACCCTTTTCCAAAACTTGAAATCTTGTTTAATACCAAT
>TARA_Y200000002_G_scaffold51817_1_pt1 | contig 10254 bp, 10 predicted proteins | sample TARA_Y200000002 | Tara Oceans TARA_Y200000002 (sample SAMEA2619388) | marine metagenome | biome: marine biome (ENVO:00000447); feature: surface water layer (ENVO:00002042); material: "saline water (ENVO:00002010), including plankton (ENVO:xxxxxxxx)" | depth 5 m | reverse complement strand
ATTAAAGAGATCATAGGATCTTAGTTTCAATACAAATCTATTTGGTAATCTTGCGGGGCTAGTTCTCTGCATATTTCACCATCTTTTATTAGTAAAAATTTGCTCACAAAATCAACTGCTTCCGTGGGCGTGTGGATGGACATAATAATTGTAATATTTTTTTCTTCTCTTATTTGATTAATGAGTTCGAGCATTTCAATTCTTAGATTTGGATCTAATTGGCTAAAGGGTTCATCCAGTAAGAGGATTTTTTTATCAGAAGACATTACTCTACCAAGTGCGACTCTTTGCCTTTCCCCCCCTGATAATTTTCCAATACTCGAATGAATTTTATTACTCAAATTTAAATATTCAATTATCTCATAAATTTTTTCTTTTTCATTATCATACAATTTAAGGTTTGGCTTAATGGCAATTGCAATATTTTGATAAACGCTTAAATGCGGAAATAAATTATTTTCTTGAAATAGGGAAGAGACTGGTCTTTTTGACGCTGGATAATCACTCATATCCATATTATTAACTAACAGTGCGCCCGCATCTGGCGATACAAAGCCGGCAATCAAATTTAAAAACGTTGATTTACCCGCGCCACTTTTCCCGATTAATCCAATCCACTCATTTTTATTTATTTCAACGGTAAATTTGGCCCTAAAGTTGCCTAACTGAACAGTTATATCTTCGAGCTTAATCATCCTTTTCTCCAAGAAAATATTCAGAGATAAATATTATTGTTAATACAAGAATTAATAAAACAAATATACCAGCTGAGGCATTATCCATTCTATATGAGCCCAGGCTTTGATAGATATATAATGGCAAGGTCCTTATCTCTGTAGATCCAAATAGAGATATAAGTCCAAGATCACCCATTGATAGGGTAACGGCCACAGCAAACGCAGTAGCAAATGATCCTTTCAAAAGCGGTAATTCGTACTTTAACAATCTGATTATACCCTTAATATTATGTGCAAGAAATAGCTTATCGTACATATATGATACCCTTAAATATTCTGGTCCAATAATCCTTAATGTGAAAGGTATTACGGTTAAAGTGTTTATTCCAATAATAATATAGGGAGCAATTTCCTGTATATTATACATATTCCTAAGGGATAAAAAAATACCAGTTCCAAGTAAAATTGGTGGTAAAATTAATATTAGATTTCCAGATAATTCCAACATATTTGCTAACCATTTAATCTTATATGTAATGATTAATTTTTTAATTGTTATTAAAAACATGATTGAAATTGCTATTGAAATTATACCTGATGATAAGCCAAGTATAAGTGTCCAATAAATTGAGTTTAGCAAGCCTGGATTTGCAAAGATATTATGGTAACTAAAAGCTTTGAGACACGAAATAATTAATGCCAGGATTGGAAGAAGGAATATAAATAAAGCAACAATAAGCATTATAGCGTCGTAAATGATAGCTTTTCTTGACTCTATATTTGGACTATTGAGCTTGAGTTTAGTATAGGGCTCAATATTGAAACTCTTTGTGAACGATAAAATTACAAAAACAATACAACTCGCAATGAATATTTGAATAATCCCAAGTGAGACGGCACGGTCAATGTTGAATTCAATCTTCAGGGCATAATAAAGAGCGACTTCAATTATTGAATATTTTGGACCGCCACCTAAGATTAGAACGACAATAAAGCTTGTGAAGCACAAAGAAAATATTATTGCTGCGGTTATAAATAAGTTATGTCGAATCGCGGGCCACTCAATAACTGTGAATATATTCCAACGATTGAAATTATTCTGAATTGCAATTTTCCAAAGTTCAGGTGGTACGCTGTTAAAGGAGAAGAGTATAATTCGTATTGCAAATGGTACATTAAAAAATATATGAGCCAATAATATTCCATTCATTCCATATATATATTCTAGTTTTTTATATCCAAATAGAACCGATATATCAGAAAACCAACCTGAAACTCCGTGAAGTTTTATAATTGCGAAAACACCAATTATTACTGGTAGCACAAAGGACAGCCAAGCAAGTGATAAGATCAATTTAATTGCCCTATATTGCGTATATTTTCTCACTGATAGGGCAAGAGGTAGGGCAATAAGTATACTCAATAATGCTGATAGCAAGGACTGGTAAATAGTAAACGAGATTATTCTTTGTATATAATCATCTCTAAGTATCTTCCACATAAGTTGAACATTAGCATATTCAAGTATGCCAGATATAGATATGGTAATCAGTGACAGAACCAGGACTGAAGCAATCAATCCTGGCAATAACCATCGGTATTTCTCTATCTGAAACAAGCTATAAAGCTCGCATTTATTTGCTCAAGCTTTCTTCCCATTCCCTAATCCATTTTTCATTATTTAAATATATTTCTTCGGATTTTAGTCTTAATGGTTTTTCAACATCAACCAACTGTTCAAACGCACTTGATAACAAGACATCATCTAGAACGGGATACATCCATTGGGTTTCAGGTATTATATTTTGAGCATCTTCTGATATTAAAAATGATAAAAATTTATTCGCAAGTTCATCATTGCCATTATTAGCTAACTTTGCAGCAACTTCAATTTGTTCATAGTGACCCTCTGAAAACTTTGCAGCTTTATAAGTAGCATCATTTTCGTAAGTAATATGATAAGCTGGAGAAGTTGTATAGCTCAACACCATATCGGCTTCCCCATCTAAAAATAGGCCATATGCTTCACTCCATCCCGGGGTAACTGTTAAAATATTTGAATTTAATTTTTCCCATATTTGCGCAGCTTCATCAGCATATATTTTTTTTATCCATAAAAGTAGACCAAGTCCAGGCGTTGAGGTTCTTGGATCTTGAATAATAATACTTAAATCACTTTCTAAGAGCTCATTAAAGTTGGTAGGAGGGTTTTGAGTTTCTGCAGAGTTGTATATAAATGAAAAGTATCCAAAATCGTATGGCACAAATACATTATCCGTGAACCTATCACTAATATTTAAACTCTGGAGATCCAGTAAGTGATCATCAAACAGGCCAGTCATTTTTGCCTTATGGATAAGATTTGAGTCGAGCCCCAATACTATATCTGCATTTGTATTTTTACCTTCATACATCACTCTTGTAAGAATTTCAACGCCATCTGAAAGACCAACAAATTCAAGATCACACTCACAGAATTCCTCAAATTTTGTTTCAATGGCCGGTCCTGGCCCCCATTCAGCTACAAATGAGTCATATGTGTAAACCACTAGTTTATTAACCTCAGATTGTGCAGGTATAAGTGATAAGTATAAGATTAGCAGAGTTTTTGTTATTAGTTTCATTGTTGTCCCTTCTTGTTGTTTATTGGGACTGAAATTAATATCACCTCAATCCCTACGCCGGTATTATCCGTATCAGGTTCATCGGGTTAGCTTGGTAGCTTCTCAGTTAAAACACCCCGTTGAGTTGTTTATATTATAAATATTTTTTTTTAATTGTCCATTCTTTGATACCGTATTTAATTTGATAAGTATAAGAGTAGTGTATATTAATAGCTATGGATTTATTTTTTATTGTTTGTTTTTTTGCTGGGCTATTAAGTTTTTTATCCCCATGCGTCTTACCAATAGTCCCTTCATACCTATGTTTTCTTACTGGATCATCATTGGAAGAAATTCGCGTATCTGATACCATCAATAGTCATCGACCTATACTTATACGTTCAATTTTTTTCGTTCTAGGGTTTTCGCTAATATTTATTGGTCTGGGTGCGTCAGCAACTTTGCTGCGTCCGATTTTAAATTTCAATATCATTATTTTTGATCAAAATATAAATCTGCAAAAAATTGCGGGTCTCATAATCATACTTTTTGGTCTTCATTTAATTGGAGTCTATAAATTTCAATTCTTAAATAGGCAACTTAGTATAGATATAGGCATAAAGCGTAAAGGTATCGGTATTTCATTTTTGATGGGAACCGCTTTTGCATTTGGTTGGACGCCTTGCATAGGTCCTATTTTATCAACAATCCTTACCCTTGCAGCAGTTGAAGAGACCATAACTGAAGGAGTCATATTACTTACATTTTATTCTCTTGGGTTGGGGATCCCCTTTATAATAAGCAGTTTTTTGGTTAATGGCCTAATCCAATTTATAAAAAATTTCAAAAAAAAATACTACTATGTGGAAATTAGCATGGGGGTGGTCATGTTATTTACTGGTATAGCGTTTATTTTTGGGTGGATTGAGGAAGGCGCTTTTTATTTATTGGAGAATTTTAGTATTTTATCAAAGTTTGGGATTTAATTTTGAAAAAATAGTAATTAGGTTATTATTAGTGAGCAATTTATTATGTTGGAAAACACAGAAAATCATCCGAAAATAAAATTTGGTAAAACAGGCGTACTCATTATCAATCTTGGTACACCCGATGGTACAGATTTTTGGTCCATTAGGAGATATTTAAAAGAATTCTTGAGTGATCGTCGTGTGATAGATATTAATCGGTATTTATGGTGGCTAATTCTGAACTTAATAATTCTGACATTTAGACCAAAAAAAACTGGAAAAGCTTATAAAGAAATTTGGAACTATGATAAAAATGAGTCCCCGTTAAAAACTTATACAAGGTCACAAGCTCAGCTATTATCAGAGAGATTTAATGATACTATAGTCGATTGGGCTATGCGATACGGTAACCCCTCAATTAGTGATCGCCTAAAATCTATGCGTGAAAAGGGGGTTGATAGGTTATTAATTTTACCATTATATCCACAGTATGCAGCAGCAACAACAGCTACTGTTAATGATAAGGTATTTGCGGAACTATCCAAAATGCGATGGCAACCTGCGATAAGAACATTACCACCATTCTATGATAATAATGAGTACATAGATAAATTAAACAAATCAATAAATCAACATCTGGGAACATTAAAGTGGGAACCTGATCGTATTTTAACATCTTATCATGGGCTTCCAAGAAGGTATCTCGACTTAGGTGACCCTTATCATTGTCATTGTCACAAGACTACGCGCCTTTTGAAGGAGATGAATAAAAAATACTCCGAAAAAATTATACTATCTTTTCAATCGAGGTTTGGAAGAGAGGAGTGGCTGAAACCATACACGGAAGAAACTGTTATTGGACTTGCAAATGATGGTGTTAAAAAACTTGCTATATTGTCACCTGCATTCTTTTCTGACTGCGTTGAAACATTGGAAGAACTTAACATAGGTATCCAAGAAGTGTTTATTGAAAATGGTGGAGAAGAATTCACACTTATTCCATGCCTTAATGATAGTAAGGATGGTATTGATTTATTAGAATATCTTATAAAGAATGAGCTGCAGGGATGGATGTAATCTAGAGGGCCGAAATATTAATTAGATCATGAAGATGTATGATTCCCATAGGCTTTCCATCCTCAAGCACAAACAAGCTTGTAATTTTTTTTTTATTCATCAAAGATATGGCTGACGATACAGTAATTTTTCCAGAAATGGTAACAGGTTTTCTTGTCATAATATCTTTAGAATCCCTGCCAAGTATGTCACCAGATAGGCATCTTCTTAGGTCGCCATCTGTAATTATTCCTACCAGATTTCCATGAGCGTCTGTGAGGCCAATACACCCAAAACGCTTTTCTGTCATTATCACAAGAGCTTCTGACAAAGTTGCATCTTGACTTGCAAGTGGTATTGCATCGCCCGAATGCATCACGTCTTGAACCGAAGAGAGTCGGGCACCGATTTTTCCAGATGGGTGTAAAGATTTAAAATCATCTTTGCTAATACCTTTTTCTGTCATCAAAGTGATTGCGATTATGTCACCCAGAGCTAGTTGCATTGTAGTAGAAGTGGTGGGCGCTAGGTCATGTGGACACGCTTCAACAAAATTCGGTAAAATAATTGGAACATCTGATTTTTTTGATATAAGGCTATCCCTATTTGCTGTTATTGAGATAATTTTTATATTATTATTTTTTGCAAATAACACTATGTTTCGAAGTTCGATTGTTTCTCCAGAATTTGATATGAGAAATAAAATATCATTCTCTTTTAATAAACCAAGATCGCCATGACTAGCTTCTGTGCCATGCAGGAAAAGTGATGACGTTCCCGTAGATGTGAGGGTCGCGGCAATTTTATTTGCAATCATTCCACTTTTTCCAATACCCGAAAGAACTACATTACCTTCTTTTTTTTCAATAAGATCGATGGCTTCCATAAGTTTGTCTCCGAGTGTGCTTGATAATTCATCAAATATGGATGCTAGGCCGGACAGTTCTTTTTCAGCTATCCCCATCATAAGTTCTAATCTTTTATTTTGCATAGTATTCTCAATCAAATATTCATGTTAAGTAGAACAAACTATAATCATTTTTAAAAATTAGTAATCCCAACTTTTATACATTCGGATTTTGTTTGAATATGTGTTATTTTATATATTTTTTTACTAAATAATAGATAAAATTTTGTGAACAATATATCACAAGTTGGTAACATCTACGCTTACTTCAATTTATAAAAAAATCATTTGTTTATTAAAATCAATCTAGTAGAAAATATTTTGAAAAACGATGTACAAAGTGGTATCTTATTGAGAAAATAATCACTTAAGCCCTATGCACAATACAAACTATTGAGGATTTGATGTTAGCGAGAAATATTCCTGGAGTTGCTCTTGCATTATTAATTGCTTATGTAGGTGCAAAATCGAGCCATTTCATCGGCGTGAATTTACTTGGCTTCACAAAAAGTCCAATATCATCAATAATGCTCGCGATTATATTTGGTATTTTACTTGCGAATATAATTAATCTGCCCAAGCGCTTCGAAGATGGTTTTAAATTTTCTATCAAATATATATTAAGGCTTGGAATAATATTGTTAGGTATTCGATTAGGCCTTTTGGATATACTTAAGATTGGAATAATTGGGTTACCAGTAATTGCATTATGTATTATATCGGCTCTACTAATCGCAAATTATTTATCAAAATCACTCAACATTTCAACAAAGATGGGCTCATTGATTGCAGTCGGAACAGGTATTTGCGGAGCAAGTGCCATAGTGGCAACCGCACCAGCAATAGATGCAAAAAAGGAAGAGGTAACTTACGCAATCGGTGTAATAACTGTTTTCGGGATTATTGCAATGCTAAGCTATCCTTTTTTAGCACATTTTATTTTCGATGGGGACGAATTATTTATTGGGCTATTTTTAGGGACATCTATTCACGAAACGGCCCAAGTTGCGGGATCAGGTTTAATTTACTCGACCCAATTTGACTCTCCTAAAACGCTGGATATAGCAACTGTAACAAAACTTGTGAGAAATACATGTATGGTAATTGTGATTCCGGTTGTAAGCTATATATATTACCGAAACCAAAAAGATAAATCAGAGGTCAATAAAACATCAATTTTAAATATTTTCCCCTTCTTTATATTTGGATTTATTGCGATGGGGATTATAAGAACAATTGGTGACTACGGCATTGAAAATACCAATTATGCTTTTATGTTCTTTGAAGTATCGGCATGGGAGCAAATAATATATTTTATTAAATCTTCAGCAGAATACCTGCTCGCAATTGCGATGGCAGCTGTAGGCTTAAGCACAAACATATCGTCATTAAGAAGCCTAGGCTTAAAGCCACTTTATGTTGGGCTAATAACAGCCTTGAGTATTGGTATATTTAGTATTGCATCAATTTATTTAATAAATATCTTAGGGATATCAATTTAACTTTTTATTCAGTTGTAATGTACATTTATATAATTCAAACTTTTTAAGATAGGAGAAAAATGCGTTTAATAACATATAAGAACAGAAGGGATAAGGCCACTTATGTTGGTGTTTTGGTTAATAACGATTTAGAGGTAGTTTCACTCTCTGATAATGGTTTTCCATCAGATATGAATGAAATTGTGAGGTTAGGAAGTAGTGGATTGACCAAATTCAGAGAATTACTTGATACTAATCCCAAAACCCTTTCAATCTCTGAGATAGATCTCTTGGCGCCAATACCAAGACCGCTAAGAAACATCATGTGTGTAGGCAAAAACTATCATGATCACGCAAAAGAATTTTATGGGTCCGGGTTTGACTCAAGTGGGAAAAAAGCTGTTGCTGATTTTCCAGTAATATTCACAAAAGCAACATCATCCGTAATTGCTACAGGCGATGAAATAATTCTTGCAAATGATTACACAAATACAACAGATTATGAGGGGGAACTTGGCTTAGTGTTGTCAAAAGGGGGGAAAAATATAAAAGCAGAAGATGCATATGATTATATATACGGATATACCATTATCAACGATGTCTCAGCTAGAAATATACAAAAACAGCATGAGCAATGGTTTATCGGAAAAAGTCCTGACACATATTGTCCTATGGGTCCCGCAATAGTCACTTCAGACGAAATTGGTGATGTCACAAAATTAAAATTAATGACCAAAGTTAATGGAGATGTGAGGCAAGACTCAATTGTTGAAAGATTAATATTTGATATTCCAACCCTAATATCAACAATTTCAAAAACTATGACGTTAGAGATTTGTGATATCATTGCGACAGGTACACCAGCGGGTGTTGGCATTGGTTTTGAGCCACCAATTTACCTTAAGACAGGTGATCACGTGGAAGTCATGATTGATAAGATTGGTAAAATAGAAAATAGCGTAAAATAGGGTATTTTTCAAAAAAATATATATAAAACAGATACTTACAGAATCTTTTGTTTCCAAATTTTATCAATTGTATTCGCTCGATGGTAGCGTTCTGGGTAAAGCTTAGATATGATAATTTGGGCTAATTTGACACATTGATCCCGATTTTTTGGTCTTTCAAATAGGTTGTTATGCAAGTTGAGTTGTGTATGACAGTCTATAATCTTTTTCATTGATGTTTTTGGCTCCTCAATCGCCGCGAGCTCAGTTATATCTGACCCGGTAACCTCAGCACTCCAAATCTCTGTGGAAGTTATTTTTTCCGTATCTTTATTTATCTGAATAACAACATGATCTGTGTCTTTGGTTTTTGACTGCCAAACTTTTTTGCATACATCAAGAATTACTAATTTCTCTCTCTTAGAGTATTTTTCTTTTCTTCCAGAGCCTACTCTTTTTCCACCTGATGCCATAAACTTTCTCAAGTCTGATAAACGTTATGATAATAAATATATTAAACACCTTAAGTAAGGCTTAATGATTTTATAGAGATGCATATGGTCATTGAAATTTAGAAGAATATCTTGTACCAATTCATAAAGAGTTTTAAAATACAAAAATAATGGGCGCGTAGCTCAGTGGGAGAGCACTACGTTGACATCGTAGGGGTCACAAGTTCAATCCTTGTCGCGCCCACCAACATGAAATGTATAAAATGGAAGAATACGAAGTTTTAGAATATTTTGATTTTTTACAATCCCTTGCTGACGCATCAGCAAAGATAACTCTAAATTATTTCAGGCAAGAAGTACATTTTAATAATAAGAATGTGAACTCAAATAAATTAGATCCAGTCACAATAGCCGATCAAAAGGCAGAGGAAGTTATTCGTGGTCTAATATTAAAAAAATATCCTGAACACTCGATTATTGGTGAAGAGTTTGACACAGTTGAGGGTGATCCAAATTATAGATGGTTTATCGATCCCATAGATGGCACAAAATCATTTATCACTGGAATTCCACTTTGGGGGACTCTGATTGGCCTCGAAGTCAATGGTGTCCCCGAATTAGGAATTATTGATCTTCCAAGTACTAAAGAGAGATATCTGGGATCAAATTCTTTAAAAAGAGCGATACGTGTTACAGACGGTATAATCGAGAATGTGGTAACGTCTAGTGAGAAAAATTTAACAAATTTAAAGTTTGGTTACACATCGGAAGAGATGTTTGATGATCTGAGATCAAGAAAAATACTAGACAAAGTGAATCAAGAAGTAGGAATGACCCGAACGGGGGGAGATTGTTTTTTTTACAGTCTATTATCATCAGGGTATCTTGATTTAATAATAGAGAATAATCTCAAACCATTTGACATAGTTCCGATTGTGCCCATTGTCATCGGTGCTGGAGGTAGAATATCAAACTGGGAGGGAGAGAGTTCCTACACAGACGGAAACATCATTGCAAGTTGTAACGATTCGGTTCACAATCAAATACTTGAAATTATAAATAGCGTGTAAGTTTCAGCTAGAAAAATATTCTAGATCCTGTGCAGTTGCCTGCCACGCAGTGTTTGTGGGCCAGTTTTTAGTGCGTGAAACCATCGATTCCCC
>TARA_Y200000002_G_scaffold119988_1_pt1 | contig 10259 bp, 9 predicted proteins | sample TARA_Y200000002 | Tara Oceans TARA_Y200000002 (sample SAMEA2619388) | marine metagenome | biome: marine biome (ENVO:00000447); feature: surface water layer (ENVO:00002042); material: "saline water (ENVO:00002010), including plankton (ENVO:xxxxxxxx)" | depth 5 m | reverse complement strand
ATTATTCCTGCTTCTATTGCTTTAGCTCAAGCAGCAAAAGAAAGTGGGTGGGGTACTTCTCGATTTGCTCTGGAAGGGAACGCAATATTTGGTCAGTGGACTTGGACAGGCCAAGGCATAGAGCCACTTAATAAAGGTAAACACGAGGGCCATAAAATATTAAGATTTCCCATACTAAGAGCATCGGTAAAAGCATATAAAAATAATTTAAATACACACAAAGGCTATTCAGAGTTTAGAGAAAAAAGACATAGTTTGAGAAAAAGAAATAAAAGTATTAGAGGTTTAGAGCTCACAGATACTTTAGATCGATATGCACAAACTGGGAAAGAATATACAGATATTTTAGAGCAAATTATAAAACAAAATGATTTGTCAGACTTTGAGACCGTTCAGTTGACCAACTCTGTTGTTAAAAAAGATATCCAACTTTAAATCTATTTCTCTTTTACTACAAATTGAATACCAAGCCATCTGTAAAAACCATTACTTTCTTTTAATGAACAATTAATTCTACCACGTTCAGTGATAAACTTACCTTCTAAAATAATATCTAAATTAAAATTACTATTAAAGAGAATCTTTGAATTTCTCCATCTATCCTCTTCGTTAGAAAAACAGTTTATATTTTTCAAATTTTTTAAATTCTCATAAAATTCAATATTTACTTTGGGAGGGTTATTTTGATCGCTTATGTATCTTTCTTGAGGTTTAATATGTTTATATTGGAAAGGTAATGTTTTAAGAATTGTTTTAAATCTTTTGATTTCCCCGTATTTTTCATTAATTGGAAATCTAGGCATTTCATAAAAATCTTTTGTAAAATCAACAACACCTGAATGTTGACCAAAAGCATATTTAAAACCAAGATTAATAACGATATTTTTCAAACTAGAACTGTATTCTCCAAAAGGATAAGAAAAAAAATCTAGACTCTTTCCGAGCTTTTCTTCAAAAATATTTATAGATTCTTTAAGGTCATCTTTAATTTTTTTATCACTAAAATCAATCAAGTAGTCATGACTATGACTGTGGTTTCCAATTTGTACAAATTCATAATTGGAGATATTTTTAATTTCATCCCAATTCATATAACCTTTTTTACCAACCTCTCTCGTACTTACGAATAAAATAAAGGGTATCTTAGATCTTTTCAAAATAGGCCATGCATTTTCATAAAACGAAGTATAACCATCGTCTATAGTAAGAAGAATTTTTCTTTGATTTTTATTTTCAATTAATTCTGCTTCAAAATTAGATGGATTAACAAATTTAATATTATTCTTTTTAATGAGATCTAAGTGTTGTTTAAATTCATTCATCCTAATATTTGTAGAAGGATATTTATTTTCTTCAAATCGGTGGTACATTATAGTAATTATACCATAGTCATCTATAAATTTTTCAGAAGAATATAGATTTGATGAAATAAAAACTAAAAGAAAAATGATTAATAATTTTTTAATAATAAATTGCACTGGTAAAAATAATTGCGTTGGTATTAAATCTAATAATAAATTTTTCAAAGAAAAATTACAAAATAATATTAATTCAAATAATTACCTTGTTAATAATATTATAAATTTTGCTAATAAATATAAAGTTAAATTAGATAAAAATTACTCAATTATAGTAAATATGGGGCCAGGAAGCTTTTCCTCCCTGCGAATATCCTTATCTGTGGCAAAAGGAATTCAAATTGTATATGGCTCCAAACTATTTGGCTATAAAAGTGATCAATTATCAGAATTAAAACTTGAAAATATTGAGAATTTAATAAAAAATAAACAATTAGAAGATAAAATGGTAAAACCTATATATCAAAAGAAAAATTAATATTAATGAGTGTTATTGAAGAAAAATGTAAACAAAAAGGAGTCAGACTTACTGACCAAAGACGGCTTATTGCAAAAGTAATATCAGAGTCAAAACTAACCTTTGGATCAAAGGATCATCCTGATGTTGATGAATTACATAAAAGAGTTAGTTTAACTGACAAAAAAATTAGTATAGCGACAGTTTATCGAACACTCAAACTTTTTGAAGAATCTGGAATTATCGAACGTCACGATTTTAAAGAAGGCAAATCAAGGTATGAACCCTCTACAGACCAACATCATGATCACTTAATTGATATTAATACTGGAGAGATTATCGAGTTTGTAGATAAAGACATAGAAGAATTACAAATAAAAATTGCAAAGAAACTAGGATACAAATTGGTTGATCATAAATTAGAACTTTATGGTCAAAAAAATAAGAAATAATTTGACTAAAAAAATATTCATAAAAACATTCGGCTGCCAAATGAACGAATATGACAGTAATAGAATATTTGATATCACTAAAAGAATTAATTATTTGCAAACTAAAGACAAATCTAAAGCAGATTGCTATATAATTAATACCTGTCATATAAGAGAAAAAGCGACAGAAAAAGTTTTTCACGATATTGGAAGAGTAAAAAAAGATTATAGGAATAAAAAAAAACCAATTTTAATTATTACCGGTTGTGTGGCCCAAGCTGAGGGAAATTTAATTTTAAAAAAAGAAAAATATGTTGATGCTGTAATTGGCCCGCAATCATATCATTCAATAAATGAGATTATAAGAGGGGTAGAGAGTAAAAGAAAACAATTTGAACATACTACTTTTGAAGTGATAAATAAATTTGATAAACTAAAATTAATTCGAAATGATAATTCAAAAGTCTCATCTTTTTTAACTATTCAAGAAGGCTGTGATAAATTTTGCAAATTTTGTGTTGTTCCTTATACAAGAGGGCCTGAACATTCTAGAAGTTACAAAGAAATAATGAAGGAAGCTGACGAACTAATTGCTAATGGATCCAGTGAGATAACACTTTTAGGTCAAAACGTTAATGCGTACAATAACCAAAGAAAAAGATTATCTGATATTATTTATGATTTGAGTGAAAAAAAAGGTCTTAAAAGAATTAGATATACCACATCTCATCCAAAAGATATGACCAAAGACTTAATTGATGCCCATAAGAATTGTAAAAAACTAATGCCGCTTCTTCATCTCCCAGTGCAGTCCGGCTCTAATGAAATTCTAAAAAAAATGAATAGAAAACATAGCATTCAGGATTATCTTATTATTATAGAAAAGCTAAAAGAAATAAATTCTAGCATGGAATTTTCAAGTGATTTTATAATTGGCTATCCTGGTGAAAATGATAATGATTTTAACAAAACTTGTGACTTAATGAATAAAGTAAAGTTTATAAATTCTTACTCTTTTATTTTTAGTTCTAGGCCTGGCACGCCTGCAAGTGAATTAAAAAATATTGATGAAGATATTGCAAAAAAAAGGCTCGTCATATTTCAAAGAATTGCCGATGAAATTAAACTTAATTATAAAAAGCAACTTATAAAAAAAAATGTAAAAATTCTGTTTGAAAATAAAGTTAAAAATGAGGATGACTATTACTTTGGGAGGGACGAATATCAAAATCCTGTCATATCTTATTCTAAAAAAAGTATAATTGGAGATGAAAAGAGTGTAATTATAAAAAAAGTTTCTCAGCATACAATTTATGGAGAAATTGTAGACAATAAAGGATATCTTGCAGCTTAAATATGTCTAAATTGGAAAACCTAGATCAAACTTTTAGTCTCAAAAAAATTGATAAAGAAACTATTAATTTAAAAGTATTTAATAATGAATTATTAATGTCAATAATTGGAGAATTTAATAAAAATTTAAATGAATTAGAAAAATTAACTAAAACGAAAATTTTTTTTAGAGGAAACTCAATAACAATTAAAGGTAAGACAGAGGAGATAAATAAAGCTACTGATGCAATAAAATTTTTAATAAACAAATATTTAAAAACTAATTTAATAGAAGACGAAGATTTAAAGTTATCAGTAAGTATGAGAGATTTTAAACATAAAGCAAAAGTACATAGTCTTGAACAATTAATCAAAACACCACGAAAAACAGTTATAGCGAGATCTAAAAAACAGTCTGATTATATCAAAGCTCTTACAAATAATGATATCACAATGGCATTGGGCCCAGCTGGAACTGGTAAAAGTTTTCTCGCAGTTTCAGTAGCAATGACAATGTTATTTGAGAAGAAAGTTGAAAAAGTAATTTTATCAAGGCCAGCAGTTGAAGCTGGAGAAAAATTAGGTTTTTTACCTGGAGATATGAAAGAAAAAGTAGACCCTTACTTAAGACCACTATATGACGCTCTCTATGATTTATTCGGTTATGAAAAAATTAATAAAAAAATAGAGTCTGGTGAAATAGAAATAGCACCACTTGCATTTATGCGAGGGAGAACTCTAAAAAATTCTTTTGCAATACTAGATGAAGCCCAAAATGCAACTCTTACTCAAATTAAAATGTTTTTGACTAGAATCGGAGAAAATTCGAAAATAGTGGTTAATGGCGATCCTTCACAAATAGACTTAATAAATAAATCTCAGTCAGGTCTAATAAAAACAAAAAAAATATTGAATAAAATTAAAGAAATAAAATTAATTGAATTTGACCACAAGGATGTAGTTAGACATCCGCTTGTAACTAAAATTATTCAAGCATTTAATAAAATTGATGATAAAAGTTAATGTTATCGTTAAAGATAATGCTTGGAGCAAATATATAAAAAATCCCAAAATATATTTGAAGAATAAACTAAAAAAAATTCAGGACGATAAATTTTTTCCAAAAAAAAATGTATACGTTTTTAGTTTACTGTTGTCTGGCTCAAAAGAAATAAAATTTCTTAATAAAAAATTTAGAAAAAAAAATAAAATTACAGATATTTTATCTTTTCCATATCAATTCAAAAAAGATTTGGAAAAAAAAAGAACCCAAAAATTAGAGGTGTATCTGGGAGATATGATAATTAACATTAATAAAATAAATTCTGATTCCAAGAAGATATTTAAAAATCATTTTAATATATTGTGGGTTCATGGATTATTACATTTATTTGGCTATGACCATCAAAAAGAAAAAAATTATAAAAAGATGAACTACTTTGAAAAAAAATTTTTAAAAAAAATTCGATAAATGTTAACTTATGTTTTAAATAGTAGATTAATATTAGTTTTTATAATTCCTTTTTTTTTAGGAAGCGCAACTATTTTATCTTTTCAGCCATTTAATTTAACAATAATAAATTTTTTAATTTTTCCGTTTTTATTTTTTATAGTTTGTTATATAAACAAAAAATCAAAAAATACTTATCGAAAAAAACCCTATTTAATAAATTTGTTTTATGTTGGATACTTATTCGGGATAGGATTTTTTTTTACTGGAACATACTGGATTTCCAACTCTTTAACATTTGATGAAAGTTTCAAAAATTTTGTACCTTTCACCTTGGTGATTATACCATTATGTTTAGGATTGTTTTATGGTCTTGGAACATTATTGATTGGAAAATATATCAAATTAAATTTTTCTTCACTTCTCTTATTCGGTGGAATGATATCTACAATTGACTTCATTAGGGCAAAAATTTTAACTGGTTTTCCTTGGAATCTTTGGGCTTATAGTTGGTCCTGGTTCACGGAGGTAATTCAAATTCTAAATCCTATTGGCGTATTTGCATATAATTTATTATCTATAACTTTTTTTTTAATACCTGCAATTTTCCTTTTTAAAAAATTTAAATATAAAGGTGTATTTACTATTTCAATCATTCTGCTTTTTTTTGTAAATTACATGTACGGAAACTACGTATTAAACGCCAATGAAATTAAACTAAAAAAAATCTTAGAACAAAATAATTTTGTAAATATAAAGGTCATATCTCCAAACTTTGATTTAAAATATAATCTCTCTAGCAACCAAGTTGATGAAAGAATAAATAAACTGATAAAATACAGCGATGTAAAAAAAAATAAAAAAACACTTTTCATTTGGCCCGAAGGAGCTTTATCTGGCAAGTATTTTTTTGAGATTAAAAAATATAAAAAGATAATTAATGAAAATTTTTCCAACAATCATTTAATAATTTTTGGAGTAAATACTTTAGATGAAAAAAATAATAAATTTTATAATAGTTTTGTAATTGTTGATCACAACTTAAATAAAATATTTCAATACAATAAAATTAAACTAGTTCCTTTTGGCGAATTCTTACCGATGCAAAGTTTATTTGAAAAACTTAATTTGAAAAAAATTACTGAAGGAATTGGTTCATTTAGTAAGGGTAAAATTACAAATAGTTATTTATATGATCAAATAAACATCTTACCTTTGATATGTTATGAAATAATCTTCTCTGAATTAGTCCAGAATATTAAAGAAAGAAAAAGAGTTATTATTAATATCTCTGAGGACGCTTGGTTTGGAAATTCCATTGGCCCCTACCAACATTTTTCTAAATCTATTTTCAGAGCAGTAGAAAGTAATTCTTTTGTTATTAGGTCAACAAATAAAGGAGTAAGTGCGGTAATAAATAACAAAGGTCAAATTATTAAGTCCTTAAAAAACAATGAATCTGGCAATATAGAGTATCAGATGCCAATTTTTGAAAACGAAGGAGGAAACAAAAATGATTTGATATTTTTTCTCCTTTTATTTACATATGGACTTATCTTTTTAAATTATAAAAAAAATGACTATTAAAAACTATTTATTTACAAGCGAATCAGTTTCCGAAGGTCATCCTGATAAAGTATGCGATAGAATTTCAGATATGGTAGTGGACAGTTATTTATCAAAAGATCCTTTTTCTAGAGTAGCTTGTGAAACATTAACCACAACAAATAAAGTAGTTCTTGCTGGGGAAATTCGAGGACCTAAAATTCATCAAGAGGAAATCATAGAAAAAGTAAGAAATTGTATTAAAGATATTGGTTATGACCAGGATGGATTTTCTTGGAAGGGACAAACAAAAATAGAATCTCATTTACACGATCAATCAAAAGATATAGCTATGGGAGTTGATTCGAAAGATAATAAAGACGAAGGCGCAGGAGATCAAGGAATAATGTTTGGTTATGCATGTAATGAAACATCCGATTTAATGCCTGCACCAATTTTTTACTCTCATAAAATTTTAAGATTGATGGCTCAAGATAGAAAATCTGGTAAGTTAAAAGGAATAGAGCCAGACTCAAAAAGTCAAGTTACAATGAAATATGATGGAGATAATCCGATAGGTGTAACATCTGTTGTAGTATCAACTCAGCATTCAAAAGAATTAGATCAAGTCAAAGTAAAAGATCTTATTTTACCATACATAGAAAAAACTATTCCAAAAGAATTATTAAACAATTTGAAAAAAGAAGAAATCTACATTAATCCTACTGGTCAATTTATAATCGGTGGCCCAGATGGAGATACAGGACTTACAGGCAGAAAAATAATTGTTGATACTTATGGTGGAGCAGCACCTCATGGAGGTGGAGCTTTTTCTGGAAAGGACCCAACTAAAGTTGATAGGTCAGCAGCTTATGTTTCAAGATATTTAGCAAAAAATGTAGTTGCTTCGGGCATTACTAAAAAATGTTTGATACAATTGTCTTATGCAATAGGAGTTTCCAAACCTCTTTCAATATTTGTTAGGCTAGCAGAAGGAGATGAAGAAAAAACAGCAGATGTTGAAAAAATCATAAAAAATAATTTTGATTTATCACCAAGAGGAATACGAGAACTTTTAGGTCTAAATAAGCCTATTTATGAGATAACTTCTGCCTACGGTCATTTTGGAAGAAAACCCACTGATAAAGGTGAGTTTTCGTGGGAAAAAACAGATAAAATATCACTATTTAAATAGTGTTAACTTGAAAAATCCATAATTTTTCTTTATTAGTTTAAAAAACTTAATTTTACGAAATGGGCTGAAGCCCATTTTTTTTTGGAGGATTTAAAAATGTTAAATAGAGGTTTAGATAAACTAGAACTATTAAGAATTGTAGACGCTGTAGCTAATGAAAAATCTATAGATAAAGAAATAGTGATTGGATCTATGGAAAGTGCTATACAAAAAGCCGCTCTCACAAAATTCGGCAATAATAATAATATTTTTGTTAAAATTGATAGAGAAACTGGAGATATAAATATCCAAAAAGTTTTGGAAGTTGTCGAGTCTGTAGAAGATCCTAGCAAAGAAATTAATCAGAATGATGCTAACTCTATAAACAAGGATAAAACTCAAGAATTAAAAGTTGGAGATAAAATTTATGAAGATTTACCCCAAATAGATTTTGGAAGAATTGCTGCCCAAAGTGCAAAGCAAGTAATAAACTCAAAAGTCAGAGAAGCTGAAAAAAACAGACAATATGAAGACTTTATTGATAAACAAGGATTGATTTTAAGTGGAATAATTAAAAGACTTGAATATGGAAATGTAATTGTAGACCTCGGTAAAGCAGAAGGTGTAATAAAAAAAGATGAATTAATTCCAAGAGAAATTTTAAAAACAGGAGACCGAGTGAAAGCTTATTGTTACGAAGTTAAAAAAGAAATAAAAGGACATCAAATATTTCTTTCAAGAGCACATCCACAATTTTTGGCTAAATTGTTTTTTCAAGAAGTGCCAGAAATATATGAAGGTGTTATAGAGATCAAATCAGTTGCTAGAGACCCGGGTAGTAGAGCAAAAATTTGTGTGTATTCAAAAGATACTTCTATTGATCCAGTCGGTGCTTGTGTTGGTATGAGGGGGAGTAGGGTGCAAACTATAGTAAATGAACTTCATGGAGAAAAAATTGATATTATTAAATGGACAGAAGATTTACCAACTCTTATCTCAGAGTCATTATCCCCTGCAGAAATTCAAAGGGTTTTAATTGATCAATCAAATAAAAAAATTGATGTAATTTTAAGTGAAGAAAATTTAAGTAAAGCGATAGGTAGAAGGGGTCAAAATGTAAGGTTAGCCTCTAAATTAACTAATTTTGAAATAGATATTTTAACAGACAAAGAAGACTCCGAAAGAAGACAAACTGAATTTAAAGAAAAAACTGAAACCCTTATTAAAAATTTAGAAGTTGATGAGACATTGGGTCAATTACTAGTTTCTGAAGGATTTCAAAGTATTGAAGAAATATCACAATCGAGCATTGATGATATATCAAAAATAGAAGCTATAGATGAGGATACTGCTAAAGAATTAATAAACAGATCAAATGAAAGTATAATAAAAAATAAGGAAGAAATTGCAAAAAAACTAAAAGAACTTGGAGTAGAAGACGAACTGATAAATTTAAAAGGCATGACTCAGGGTATGCTAGTAATATTAGGTCAAAAAAACATAAAAAAGTTATCTGATTTTGCTGATCTGGCTACGGATGAATTGGTCGGAGGATTTGATGAGATAAAAGGTAAAAAAATGAGGATACAAGGATATTTGGAAGAATTTTCATTAACTAGAGAGGAGGCAGATCAACTTATAATGTCTGCTAGAGACATTGTTTTTAAATAATTATGGACAAAGAAAAAGAAAAAAAAAAGACATTAACTATTTCGTCAGGTTTAACAAAGAAAATTGACACCAGCTCTTTTCAGAAAAGAGAAAATAAAAAATCGTTCTCAATTAAAAATGAAAAAAAGGTTTATTCTAAACCTGTAAAAAAAATAGGTGGAAAAGATCAATTTTTTAAAAGTCCAGAAAATAGGAACAAAAAATTTACTAGAAGAGTTGCAGAGCAGCAAGCAACAAAAGCTTTTATTAAAAAAGATGAAAAACCAACAGGAAAAAGCAAACTAAAGTTAAAAACACCAATAGATAAAAGAGACTTTAAATTAACTGTTTCAAGAGCCCTAAATGTTGAAGAAATAGAAATTAAACAACGTAGTTTAGCATCTGTTAAAAGAGCAAGACTTAAAGATAAAAAAAATAATCCTGAATTAGACGAAAAAAAAGAATACAAAAAAGTAATCAAAGAAGTCAAAATTCCAGAACAAATAACAATTCAGGAACTTTCTAATAGGATGGCTGAAAAGTCTAGTGATATAATCAAATTTCTTTTTAATATGAAAGTAATAGCAACAATCAATCACACAATTGATAAGGATACAGCCGAGTATATTGTTAAAGAATTTGGACATAAGCCAATCATAGAAGATCTAGAAACTAAGCAAATTGATAAAATCAAATCTATGGGTGGAGAAATTAAAAAAAGACCTCCAGTTGTTACTATTATGGGACACGTTGATCATGGTAAAACGTCTTTATTAGACGCATTGAGAGAAACGAATGTTGTATCTAATGAGTTCGGCGGGATAACACAACACATAGGAGCATATCAAGTTAAAGCAGACAG
>TARA_Y200000002_G_scaffold297922_1_pt1 | contig 10281 bp, 6 predicted proteins | sample TARA_Y200000002 | Tara Oceans TARA_Y200000002 (sample SAMEA2619388) | marine metagenome | biome: marine biome (ENVO:00000447); feature: surface water layer (ENVO:00002042); material: "saline water (ENVO:00002010), including plankton (ENVO:xxxxxxxx)" | depth 5 m | reverse complement strand
GAAAACCAACTCTGCCTGATGATGCTTTTGCAAAAAATGGCATGTCCTTGAACTTACTTTTTGAGATGAGCTCGATCATTGCAGGACTTTTATGATCATACTCTAATAACAACATACCATTAAGCCAATGTTCAATATGCCCATTCTTTGATACGATCCGTACTTTGTTGAATTCACCAAGTGGTTTTACCGCTTCTCTTAGGGTTGGAATCAGATCATAAAGTGCCCCTGCAGATGTCTCATCTCTAAGTCCATCTCTGTGCGAAATATTATCAAGAACCTGCATCTCGGGAGCAGATTGCCAGATGAAATCACCATCCTCTGTTGCAAAATAGAATATTCCACTATTTCCACCAGATTGCAATTTCCATTCAAGCTGAAGTTCAAAATCCTTAAATATCTCATCTGAAATAATATCTACTCCATTCTTCCCAGGGACAGTTTTCAGACTACCCTCCGATATGGCCCATGATTCCCATGGAAAGGTATCCATCTTATATCCTCGAAGACCTTTAACGGAACTACCATCAAATAACATCATCCATTCAGACTGTGTATTGCTGCATGATATAAATAAAAGAATTAAAAAGAGTGAAATTATTTTCTTCATATTATTTCCTATTTTTCTTTTGGATTCCACTTACCTTCTGCAACGGCTGGAACAAAATCATCCAGACCTGGTGGTGGAAATTGAATCGTTTTATCTTGTTCTGCACTCATATATGCTGTCATTAAAAGCTCGACAACAGCCACTCCATCACTAAAATTCTCTTCAGGTCTCTTGTTAGCCAGAAAGCTCTCTACCATGTGGCGATTCTCACCGGTGTATCCGTAAGTATCTGCCTCGCTACTAACTACTGGCATCTCTCCCGATTCTGCATTCTGCTTCTCAACAAGGTCCTCATCCTCCTTGCCCTGTACCTTCCTACTAAAGAATACTTTAAGATCTGAGTCTAATGTATTCACGAACATAGAGTATTCAGGGCCAAATAATTCTAAACTCAAACGAAGACCTGCGCCAACAAAACACCATGATGTTGTGGTTTCAACAACTAAGTTGTGGCCTGAGTCATCTTCATATTCTATAAGAGATCTTGCAAAATCCTCTGCAGGACGCTTTAAGTAATCAGTTTTACCATTGCTATTTTGTAGAAGGATATCTGCGTACTCTGGACGCTGCCATTTTAGACAAGATGCATATGCATTAACACTTTTTGGGGTGAGACTATCCCTTTTCTTTCCTGGCTCAGTAAGCATGAAACGTGCTTCTTCAACTGAGTGACACATCATATCGTTCAAGACACCACCACCCTGCAATTCACCTTCCCAGAACCATGGCATATGTGGGCCACTATGCTCTTCTGCTGCTCTTGCTAAATATGGACGCCCAGTTGCTTTCGCTCCTCTAGACCAAATAATCTCTTTACCCCTGGTCACCGACGGGGCAAAGACCTGATTCTCAAGATATCCATCTAGGAGGCATGCTTTTTGAGTTAACTCTAAAACCTTCTTAGCCTCTTTTACATTTCGGCCTAGCGGTTTCTCGCATGTCACACCAATCAATTCTCCTTTCCCTGAATCAATTGCATTAAAGATCTCTTCCATGATCTCTAGTCTTGTAAAATTAGGTGCACATATCCATAATGCGTTAATACTAGGCTCTGCTACCATTTCTGTGATCGTATTAAAAACCTCAGCATCACCTACTCCAATGGTACGAGCAAGAGACGCAGATTCCTCCGCAGAAGACCTTGTTTTAGACATAACACCTAAAACTTCACAATTTCTTACTCCTATCAATGATTTAATGTGAAATCTTGTAATAAATCCACCTCCAATAAATCCAATGCCGATACTTTTTTGACTCATTTTAAATTTCCTTATTAAGCCTGTTCTTTAAATAAAAGGTAGAAAATAGAAGTAGTTACAAGACCTATGGCTGATAAAGTGTACCAAAAGATCGAATAGTCAAAAACTATAAGATCAGGTCCAGGAAGACGATAAACTGAGGTATAAGCATTTTGGAGATAACCAGATAGCCACCCTCCAATAACTGGCCCACCTCCAAGAATAATGATCCCAAATACGGTTTGCGCTGAATGTCTTACATCTTCTTCTGCTAACTTATCAACATAGACATAAGCAGCTGCGAAGAAAAATGCATAGCAGAAACCGTGGAACGCTTGACTTACAATCATTACCCATACAGGCAATAGTTCTGTACCAAATATGGCATATCTCAAGCAATAGGCAGCAATTCCTATTGTTATAACTTTTTTAAATCCGATATTCTTTAAAAAATAGCCTAGGTAGGCCATGGTTACTATCTCAGCAAATTGACCGATCGTCATCGCAGGTCCGATTTGACTATCAGGTATTCCAATGCGAGAAAGGAATGGACCTGTTTGTAGGAAATAGATCTGATGAATGATACTCACGGCTAAGCTAGAAATAACCAATATTGTAAAAGATGAGTATTTAAATAATTCAAATGCCTTTTTAAATGCTAGCTTTTCTGATGCATTCACTTTTGGAGGCGTATTTGGCAAAAGAAAACAAAATGCGCCATAGATAATTGATATTCCGCCAGAAAATTTCAATGCATCTCCTAATCTCGCGGTGACATCAGGCACCTCTGCTCCAACTATGAAGGGTGGCATTGACTGAAATTGAAGGTCCGTCTGAAGCCATATCATGGGAAATGCCCAACTAGCAGCGATCCAGCCAATTGTGCCCCAAACACGAATCTTAGGAAAATCATTTTCCTGGTCATCTATATGCGAAAAAGTAATGGAATTTGAAAGGGCAAGTGTTGGCATATATAGAATACTATATAAGATTGATAAGATCAACCATGATTGGTAGTCTGTCTGTAAAGATGTATACCATTTCACAATACCTCCTGTCGTCACAAGGAAAGCAAGAACTCGTTCGGTACTAAAATATCTATCAGCGATCTGCCCTGCAATAAATGGGGCAGCTATCGCTCCTATGGAACCAGCAAGGCCAAGTATCATACCTATCTGAGAACCAGAAAAACCAAGACCTCCGTCTGGTATGCTGGCAGAGAGATATCTAGCTGTTACAGGTAGCCAGGCTCCCCACAATGCATACTGGAGGAACATCATGGTGCCTAGTCTTGAATTATTTGTCACGGGAAGTAATTGTTAAATATTAAATAAGCTTACGATTAACCGGATCCCACTCAATTCTTCGACCAGTTAAATAGGACTCCGTTGCCATAGCACAAGTAACCGCCTCCTCAAAAGCAATATCTACATTACATTTTGGTTGACCTCCACTTCTAATGGCATCTAACCAATCCTTAACGTGCAGGTGAGATGGGTCAACTCTTTTTCCATCTCTATATGCATACAGTAGGCCTTTGTTCGCAAAATATTGACTTGTTGCAGACGTAACACCATCTATCTGTTTTGATCCTGGAGAGTAACGATAAATTGGATATTTTGTATTGATAATGCCTTCCTCAATTCTATCTTTATATTGAGTTGATTCATTATCTGCAATTACCCTGAATCCGCCTACACTACCAGCATTGGACATTCCTCCCAATACCATTGTTGCATCATGCCCCATGATTCGGTTGCCTCTGGAACTATTGCTTGATAGCGTTGCACTATACAAAACGGTCAGATCTTTATCAGGGTACTCAAGAGTCGCGTGCCAAACGTCAGGCACATCTCGTCCATCTTTGTAGAAATAAATTCCACCTGATGATGATGCATACTTTGGGATTCCCATACCCATGATCTGATTTAATTGATCGTAGTCATGGGAGAAAAGGTCTCCCGATAAACCTGTGCCGTAGTCATACCAACATCTCCACCTAAAAAATCGTTTTAATGCTTCTTCACCAAATGGTATCTTATTTGGAGACGGTTCTTGGAAGGTATCCCAATCAATTGTCTTTTTATTTGCATCTTTGTGGATGCTCCATACCCACGCACCCCATGGTGAATTTCTATTGGTTGTAAGCTCTACTAAATTAATGGGGCCTAGAAGTCCTTGGTCAATGATCTGCTTAGCCTTGTCATTTGCCTCTACCTGCCTATTTTGATGACCCAATTGAAGCTTAATCCCAGTTTCTTTGATGACATCATGTACATCAACAGCTTCCTGGAATGTTCGTGTAAGTCCCTTTTCACAGTAGACATGCTTACCCGCTTTAGCAGCGTCTATGGTTATCCTTGAATGCCAATGATCTGGTGTAGCAACAATAACCGCATCTAGGTCTTCTCTAGCAAGCATATCCTTGTAATTACGATATCGTGTTGCAGATTCCCTTGGGTCTCCACCTGGACGCATATCATTTTTCGATGCATCGATCGCGAGATCTGCATGATGATCAAAAAGGTCACAGACACCAACTAGCGAACAATTTAGATCTTCTTGTTCCATAAATGTAGTATAGGCCTTATGGAGTTTATTTTCCTTAGAACTATTATATGCCCAGTCTACCCATCCCTTGGTTGCAAATCCAGCACCCCGCACCAAGTGTGCCCCTCTTCCTCCATAGCCAATGATTCCAATGTTCAGATGCTTACTATCTGAAAGTTTACTTATTACTGCAGGAGCCTTCTTTTCATTGATAAGATCTGTTAATAGGTTTTTTCGCTTTAGATCATCTCTTTTCAATTTTGACCAAAGATTTACAAGAAAGAAACCAAAAACAGGTACCGTAGCGAGTCCCTTTAAAAACTCTCGCCTTTTTTGGTCCATTTTTTCGTTTGATCTATCACTCATCAGCGGATTCCTTTATTCTCTATTTCAGTTTGGCAATAAATCTATCTAGACCAATTAGATGACTAGTTGGGAAATGATATAAAACAAAAAGTGCAAATACCTCAATGAGATTCTTGTTCACTATGATGTAGCTACCCTCGCCTGGTCTTGCATATTCCAAACCGAGTAAAGGTGGTGCAAATAGATAATACATAGAGATGAGTACCATTCCTCCTATTGCAGCTTGTCTTGAGAAGATACCTAACAACAAACAAGCACCAACCAGTGTTAGTCCCCACACATTAACATGATCTGAGATGGTCAATAAAGTAGGATTTGAAACAATCATCTTAGCAAGACCAGAAAAGATCCATTTAGAATCCAGTAGGTAAGCTGCGGATGACCAATAGGGGTTAATAAGTTTGGAGACGCCTTCGTAAAGAATATGCCATCCTATTAATACTCTCAATAGGATGAGACCATAAAACTGGTAATTATTTATAACTATTGAAGGACTAATCTTATGAGCGTTGTCTGCCAGTTTACTACCCTATTTATTTTCATTTAAGAATTTGACTAGGTAAAAGAATAAGTGAAATTGACATTAGAGTCAATGCTACTTTTTTAAAATTGTTTCTATTTTCTCCATGATAGTGCTGTCCAATTGATCTGAGTATTTAATGCTGTCAAGATTTTGTATCAATTGGTCCTGCTTTGATGCACCTAAGATAACAGTGCTTACATTTTTATTTTTCAAACACCAACAGAGAGCCATATTGACTAATGGAATACCCACCTCTTCAGATAAAGCATGTAATTCCCTTACCTTATCATGCTTTTCTTTATACTCTTCAGACTGAAAATTGTCCTTTATAAATTGATAACTATCGAGACTAGTACGCGTATCATCTGGCATGCCATCCATATATTTTCCAGTTAAAAGACCTGATGAAAGTGGACTCCAAATAGTTGTACCTAATCCTTCTTTATCAAAAAGCGATAGAAATTCATTTTCCATTTTATGCCTTGCAAACATATTGTATTCAGGCTGCTCCATAGAGGGAGGAGTGAGATTAAGCTCTCGAGCCACTTTGTATGCTTCTTCTAACTCTGATGCTGACCACTCAGATGTCCCCCAATAACAGATCTTACCCTGCATCACTAAAGTGTGCATTGCCCTGACCGTCTCTTCAATAGGCGTATCTGGGTCTGGACGATGACAAAAATAAAGATCAAGATAATCAAGATGGAGTCTTCTGAGTGCATTTTCACAGGCATCAATTACATGTTTATGGCTAAGCCCTTGTTGGGTTGGCATTTTACCGCCCCAAAACACCTTACTAGAAATAATGAATGAGTCGCGGCTCCATCCTAACTTTTTGATTGCGTCTCCCATGATCATCTCTGAACGACCAGAGGCATATGCTTCAGCATTGTCAAAGAAGTTGATGCCATTATCATAGGCTAATTGCAACATATCAGTTGCTTCCTGGAGTTTTAATTGAAACGAGAAAGTTACCCATGAGCCATAAGATAGCTCACTAACCTTCAATCCCGTTTTTCCTAGTCTTCTATAATTCATTGATCATCTCCATTTGAACCTTAAATAAGTTAATATATATTTATATTTTATTTCATTCAGGCAGCTAGGATACTAGTGCGCTAAATCTTTAAAAATCAATTTAAGTACCTTGGCAAAAATAATTAATTGAATGGAATTTTATCACCCTTCAATGAGCCATCTGAATTGTACTCTTGAACGGTTTTTGAAAAGAAATCTTTGTATTCTTTTACCGTCCCATTATCATAATAGGTTACTTCATATAGGTTTCTACCCTTATTGTCAAAGTTCCATTCTTCTAAAACAACGCCATTCATTGCATATCGGGACCAGATACCTATTTTTGTTCCCTTTTTATATGAACCCTCTTCTTCTTTTTTTCCATCAGCATACCATCTTGACCAGGGGCCGTCAAGTTTACCATACATCTTATTTATCTCCATAAAACCACTACCATCTTTTAAGACGAGATATTCTTTGATCCGCTTTCCATCGCTATAGTAGATCTCTTTAACCTTCTTACCTTTTGAGTTCCACTCAATATAATTTCCCGCACGCTTTCCTTCTTCATAAACGCAGCTAAAATTCTTTTTATTTGATAGGTACCAACCACTCCATTTGCCACTACGTTTTCCATTCTTATAGAGGCCTTCCTCTGCCTTTTCACCATTTGCATACCATCGCGTCCACTGACCATCAAGGACACCATTACGTTTGTGATATTCAGTGGTACCACTCTCATCTCTTTGAATGTGGTATTCAGTCAAGATAATACCATTATCATATTCAACATTCTTTATCAATCGCCCTCGGTTATCAAGTTCAGTATAAAGCTCATCTGGCTTACCATCTACATATTTGCCTTGGTATTTCTTCTCCCCATTTGTGTGCCAGCCTGTCCACAGCCCACCTTTTTTACCATATTTGTAAACACCCTCTTCACTTTTCTTTCCATTGGCGTACCACTTTATCCACGAACCTGAAAGTTGGCCATTCCTCCTATTGATCTCAATGTAGCCTTCGCCATCATAGTCAACGATATACTCTGACATTGGTTTCCCCGCATCAAAATCAATGTCACTAGTGAGCCTACCTTCTTCATTCCATTCGGTATATAGACCATGTTTTAAACTATTTTGATAGTGCACTACATATTTTTTTTGACCATTTTCATGCCATGCTGACCAAGGACTTTGTTTTTCACCTTCGTCGTATCTTCCTGACTCTTTTTTTGTGCCATCTGGATACCAGGTTGTCCATTCACCAGTCCAAGGAAGATCATTCTTGTAAATGATCTTTGCACTCTCATTGCCGGTCATTGAAAAGTAAGTGGTTTGTCCTTCTCTTTTACCATCCTTGAAATGAACTTCTTCCTTTAATATGCCGGTCTCATCCCAAAAGAGCCATTTACCATCCTTGATCAAGTTACCATAATCATCTATACCTCTTACAACTCCATCGGTAAGCTTATGTCCTCTTGGATGATAGGTTGTATATTGACCCGAAGGGATACCCTTATCGTAATATTTCTTTGCTGATAATAGACCTTGATTATCCCAATAGGTCCAAGGTCCGTCTAATCTACCACCTCTAACTGCTCCATGTGCCTGAGTGTATACATTAGATAACCCCTCGATTGGACCTGTGACAAGGAAGACTCCATCTAAATGTTTGTAGAATCCAATATTCTTAAAGGTATTATAATCGATCTTTTTCCCAAGACGCTTTTTCCCATCTCTATCCCAGAATGACCAGTTTCCTTTTTCAATACCATTCTTACTATAATACCCCTCTTCGATCTTACGGCCATCACTATTCCAATAGGTCCACAGGCCGCTTATACCTTCTTGTGGTATAGTTTCAATGATATCGGTTGATCTGTGCCCTTTGCCATTCATGTAGCTGCCAGCACATAATATTCTTCCATCCTCATAAAAGAATTTCCAGCGTCCATACATAAGACCAAATCTATAGGTTCCGTTTACCTTTTTTGAACCATTTGGCCACCACTCATAATATTTTCCCCATGCCAATCCATCAATATAATTAGCCTGCTGAATGATCGTACCAGACTCCTTAGATATCTCAAACGCAACCCCAGTAAAAGGAGCACTGGATTCCTTGTAAAACCACAGCCTGTCTTTGTAAACAAGGTCTGAAACAGGAACCTTCAGTCCTGCAAGAAGTGTACTAATCGAAAATAGAGCTAATAGTATGAATTTCTTAAGCATGGTCAAATCTAACTAGGATGCTACAATTGTCAAAATATACAAAATAATAGCCTAATTGGTCTGGATTTCACTTAGTTCATTTTTCAAGGCAGACAGGATATCTTTATCCATAAATGGCTGGGTTCCAATGAATGAATCATTATCCATTCCTGTCAAAGCATGTGCTTCTCTTAGGTTCTCAGATGCCTGATCATTGTCACCAGTTTTCTTGTGAGTGAGTGCTATGTAAAAAAGATAATTCTTTTTTACCTTCACCTTTTTAAACGTCTGAAGTGCCTCCTTTGGATTATCCAACCAGTAGTAGCAGGTTGCTTCAGGACCAAATATTAAATCGTGGGAAAAAGGGTCAAGTCTCTTTGCACGCTCAAGTTCAGACAAGGCCTTCTCAAACTCTCCAAAATAAATAAGCATTATGGCATACCTTGAAATGATGAATACATCGCTAGGGCATAATTCTCTTGCTTTTTCAAAGTGATATCTGGCTGTTTCATGGTCTCTTTCATGCCATAGTTTCAATGCGCCCATGATGCGATGAACCTCTGGCTCATTTGAGTCAAGCTCTAGTGCTAATTTTATAGACTCGAATGCATTCTCAAATATTTTAGGATCAGGATTCTCTTCCCAATCAGCTAAATTACTCAAGGTACATGCCCTCCAAGCGTGGGCACGGGCATAGGATGGCTCTACCTCAATTGCTTTCTCAAAAAGCTCTACAGCCTTTTGAGTATTTTCCTTCATCACATTACCTTTCTTGGCGTATTCTAGTCCCTGTAATACCAGGTCGTATGATGCCATGTTATCTGGCCTCTTGGTCTTTATGTTGCTAAGTGTATCAGCCTCAACCCTTCCCACTATTGTCGAGACGATCTCTTCTGCTATTTTATCTTGGACATCAAACACCTCTTCAACTTTTAGATCAAAATTATTTGACCAAATGGATTTTTCATTTTTAGTCGACACGAGGTTTGTGTTTATACGCATTCTTGGACCGAGTTTTCTTACACTTCCGTGGATGACATATCTTACCCCAAGTTCCGTACCTATCTCCTTAAATGATTTTGATTTTTCTTTGTAGGCAAAACTTGCATGGCTGGAGATGACCACCAATTTGTTATAACGAGATAACATGGATAGAAGATCTTCAGAAAAACCTTCGCAGAAATATTCCTGCTCCTCATCATTACTTAAATTCTTGAAAAACATGACAGCAAGAGAACCAGGTTCAGCTTCTTTAACTACTGTCTCAATGGTCTCAGAGTCTTGATTGAATCGTGGTGTTCCTTTATTGTCTAAAACATGGAATGCCTTGACTGGAAAATCTATATTTTTTAACTCCAACTCACCAGCATCCTCAAAAGAGGCCATTATTTTACGATTGATCATATCAAACAATGTCTGAGATACACAGATGCCCGATGGTTTTGCAGCTGCCTCTAACCTAGCCGCAATATTAACGGCATCTCCAAAAAGATTATCATCTGAGACCATAACGTCTCCGATATTTATTCCAACTCTAAATGTCATTTGGTCTGATTCAGGTTGCCCCTGGTTCATGGTCTTCATCTTTGATTGTATTGCAATTGCAGCTTCTGATGCTTTAATAGGACTAGAGAATTCGGCGATGACACTGTCCCCAGCGCTGCCAAATATGACACCGTCATTTTCATCGATGATACCATCAATAGCCTGCCTTCTTTCCTTAAGAATTTTCAAGGTATTGACCTCATCCTCACCCATCATCTTACT
>TARA_Y200000002_G_scaffold134749_1_pt1 | contig 10321 bp, 10 predicted proteins | sample TARA_Y200000002 | Tara Oceans TARA_Y200000002 (sample SAMEA2619388) | marine metagenome | biome: marine biome (ENVO:00000447); feature: surface water layer (ENVO:00002042); material: "saline water (ENVO:00002010), including plankton (ENVO:xxxxxxxx)" | depth 5 m | reverse complement strand
ATAATCATCATTACTATTATTTTGTGAAACTGATCTATGAATTCCTAACTGAAGGTCGTAAGCTTCCGAATAAGGTAATTTTCCAAGCCAACGAATATTAAGATTTCTCAATCTAATTCCTGTGACCAGTCAGTATTCTCTAACCTTTCCTTAATAAAATTAAGAAATAATAACGCTACAGAACCATCAAATACCCTATGGTCCCATGTAATACTCAAAATACCAGTGTGTCTTATTGCTATAGAATCGGATCCATCTTGTGCTTGAACAACAACTGGTCGTTTCTTAACTGATTCTGTTGAAAGGATTGCAACATTTGGTTGATTAATTATTGGGGATGTTAAAAATGAATTAAATGAACCATTGTTAGATACAGTAAAAGTACTTCCACTTACATCATCTAAACCATATTTTCCATCTCTTAATAATTTGGAAGTCTCAGAAATCTTTCTGGCTATTCCTTTTAAATTAAACGAATCAGCCTCTTGCAGGGTTCCAACCAATAATCCCTCTTGATTTAAGTCAACAGCAATTCCTAGGTTGATATGATTATGAATTTCGTGAATACCATTTTCTAAATCAAAAGAACTATTTACTACGGAGTACTCCCTCAATGCCGAAATTGTAGCAAGAGAGATAAAAGGAAGATAAGTTAGTGAAAAGCCATTTTCTTCCTTAAATTTTGCTTTATGTTTTGCTCTTACAATTTCAATATTCTCAAAATCTACCTCAATAGAAGTCATCACATGTGCAGAAGTTTGCTTTGACATAACCATGTTTTCAGCAATTCTTTTCCTAAGTCTTGAAATGCTATTTGAAGACTCTTTAGTTAATGTTGCTTTCTCTTTTTCCTGTGGGAGCTGTTCATCAATCTTTTCTGTTGAGATTACACCCTGACCTGATGAAATAATTTTTTCAATATCTTGTCTTTTAATCCTTCCGTTTTTACCAGTGCCCTGAACTTTTTCAAGATCTATATTGTGTTCAGAGGCAAGTTTTCTGACAACTGGTGATAATTGAAGATTTTGTTTCTCCTTCGGTGTCTTTACAATATTAGGATTTTGTACCTCGTCAACATCAGGATTTGGATCTTGAATATTATCTTCTTTTGGCTCTTCTTTAAGAGGGGTGTCATTTGTTTTTGTTTTATCTCCATCCAATTCAAGAAGAGAAGCTCCTACTTCTACAGTTTCACCTTCTTCTACTAGTAAATTACTGACTGTTCCGTTAAATGGTGAGGGTACTTCTGTATCAACTTTGTCAGTAGAGATTTCCAATATTGGATCATCTTCCTTAACTTCGTCTCCGACCTTAACTAGCCAACGAAGAATTGTGCCTTCTGTTACTGTTTCGCCAAGCTGTGGCATTGTCACTATTTGACTCATTACTTTATTGTAATTCCTTCAGGGCTTTTACTACTTTTTCAACACTAGGAATAAACGCATCTTCTAAAACAGGTGCAAAAGGTATATGAGTATTTGGAGGAGTTACCTTAAGTATTGGGTTATCAAGATTCCAAAAACCTTTTTCAGCGACTACTGAAGAAATTTCAGAAGCAATTGATGAAAATGGTACATCCTCTTGCAAGATGCACAAATTAGATGTTTTTTCAACAGAGTTTAAAATTATTTCCTCATCAAGTGGAACAATTGTTCTTATATCAATTACTTCAACTGAAATATTTTCTTTCGAGATAACTTCAGCAGCCTCATTAGCAACAGGCACCATTCCAGACCAAGTAACCAATGTTATATCTGTACCTTGTCTAACTACTTTTCCTTTACCAATCTCTACTTCATAAAGACCCAGTGGAACCTCCATTTTCAAATCAGGTTTTCTATAAAGCTTTTTGTGTTCTAAGTACATTACTGGATTAGGGTCATTAACAGCTGCAACCAAAAGTCCTTTTGCATCATATGGATTAGATGGAGCAACAACTCTTATACCTGGATGATGTGCCAGTAACGACTCTGGACTGATAGAGTGAAAGGGTCCAGATCGAGTTCCAGCACCAGTAGGGCCTCGAACAACCATTGGTACAGATTTACCAGCTTTCCAGTAGTACTTAGCAGCTTCAGTTGTAATCTGGTCAAGAGCAGGATATACAAAATCATAAAATTGTAATTCAACTATTGGCTTTTTACCAGCAAGAGCTGCTCCGACAGCAGCACCCGTAAACCCTCCTTCAGAAATTGATGTATCAATAACTCTGAAAGGCCCATATTTATTAAACAAACCTTTTGTTGCCTTAAATGCACCTTCAAAAACTCCTATATCTTCGCCCATCATGAATACATTTTCATCATTTTCCATCAACTCATCTAATCCATTTGTTATAGCCTCTATATAATTCATTGTTTTTGTATTAGTTTCATCATTAGAAATAGTTGGAGTTGTTCTGTCAGCAAACATATCTTCGACTTCATTAATAGGATCAGGGTCGTCTTGAGTTTTAGCCCACTCTAAAGCTTCTCTTATTTCAGCTTCTAAATCTTCAGCTAAGCTTACAAACTGTTCGGTTGAAAATAAACCTTCCTCAACCAAGGAGTCTTCAAATCTGGCAATTGGGTCCCTCTTCATCCAAAAGTCTCTAACTTCTTCATTTACATATTCAGCAGGATCATGACCAGCATGACCATAATGTCTAAACGTTACTAATTCAATTAAAGATGGCCCATTTCCTTCTCGTGCACTTTCGCATGCTTCATGCATGACATCAATAACTTCATAAATATCATTTCCATCAATAATTTTTGCCGGTATTCCATAACCGGCTGCTCGGTCAGCAACATTTGGAGTACCAAACTCAGTTTCATTTGGTGAAGAGTAAGCAAATTGATTATTTTGAACAGTAAATACAACTGGAAGATTTAATACACCTGCCATGTTGATGCTTTCGTGCCAAGTTCCAGTAGCTGTTGCTCCTTCACCACAGTTTGCCACAGCGACAACACCAGATCCACTTTGTTGAGAGGCAAGTGCCCAGCCTACAGCAACTGGTGCTGAATCAGGCAAAGGAGAGACAACCATTAAAGTTCCTTTATCAACAACACCGAAGTGGCTATTTCCATCTCTACCTTTTGATGGTCCATCATGTTTACCGAAAAAATTCAGTGCAATTTCTTTAAGAGTTACTCCCTTTTTAATTTGTACTCCAAGATCTCTATGTGTACCTCCGAAAATGTCTTTTTCATTCATTCCAGCTGCTATTCCAGCCATTGAGGCCTCTTGTCCAATACCTGGATATACCGCTCCACTTAATTGACCACCTTTATACATCTTCAGTAATCTATCTTCGAGTAACCTTTGGGTTTTCATTGATTTATAAATATCCCACAGCTGATCTTTAGATAACGATGCTGAATACCCTTTACGTGTAATTTTTTCAATCTGCATTAATGTAACCCCTTACCATTCAAACTTAATAATGATTCTCCAATAGCTTCACTCAGTGTTGGATGTGCATGTATGAATTCTGAAGCTTCACTTGGTAAGGCTTCCCAACCTACCATATACATAAGTTCATGTATCATCTCACCAGCAGCAGGTCCACAAACGCTAGCCCCAATGATAGGTCCATCTTCTTCTGAGTAAACTTTAACGATACCTTGGTTTTGGTTTTGAATTAATGCCCTACCTATACCTGCAAAGCTATGTTGAGCTTGTTTTATGACTATACCCTGTTCTTTAGCTGTGTCAGAGTTTATTCCTACTTCAGCAAGCTCCGGTCTTGTATAAACTACATATGGTATAGCTTTGTAATTAATTGGACTACTTTTACCTGTAGCGATATGGGTAACAGCACTAATTGCTTCTGCAAAAGCAACATGTGCAAGTTGAGGAGTTCCAGAAACTATATCCCCCAAAGCATAGATATTTGATACATTAGTCTGAAGCGTTTCTAAATTTACCTCTATATAACCGTTACTTGACTTAATGCCATTTTGATCTATTCCAATATTTTCAGTAAGCGGAGATCTTCCTACGGCAACTAGTACACAATCAAATTCAGCATTTTCTTCATCTGAGAAAACTACTTTTGAATCTTTTATTTCTGTCACTGAAGTAGAGAGTTTGAAATCAACACCACGTTTAGTAAGTTGTTTTCTTAGCTCTCCTGATGTTCTTTTATCTAAGCCTGGAAGTATTTCTTTTGCCAATTCAACGACTGTAACTTGCGAACCCAAATCATTCAAAAGACTGGCAAATTCACAACCAATTGCTCCTGCACCAATTACGCAAACTTTTTTTGGCGGCTCTTCCCAATTAAGAGCTGTATCAGATGTAATAATAAATTTTTCATCAACTTTAATATTTGGTATTTCTCGTGGTTTAGATCCGGTTGCTATAAGTATAAAGTCTGAAGTAATATCAACCTCATCACCATCTTGTTTTTTTACATTTACTGTATTTTTATCTTTAATTGACCCCCAGCCTTCTACTACGGTAACCTTTTTAGACTTAAGTAACATTCCAATACCACTAACTAATTTATTAACAGTATCAAATCTCTTCTGGGCAGTTTGTTGCCAGTTAATGTTTTTATCTTTAATTTCAATACCAAATTCATTTGATGTATCTATTTCGTGATTAAGTTCAGCTACATGAAGCCAATATTTTGCTGGTATGCAACCTCGATTTAAACAAGTTCCACCTAGAGTATCTGACTCAATCAGAGTTACCTCTATATCAAAATTAGTTGCATAGAGAGCAGCAGCGTATCCAGCCGGCCCTCCACCAATTATGGTTAATTTTTTCAAATTACCTCTTTCCAGATAGGGTTTCTATCTAATCGAGATAATAACTACATTCTATTTTGGGGTTCCCAAGAAAAATGATTATTGTTATTTTCACCTTTCAATTTACTAAACTTTAGATAAAGTTCAAAATTAAGATTGCGTTTAAAATCGTTACAATGTAACTATGCAAACTAGACATTTAATAATTGCCTCACTGATAACAGGTTTATTCATATTGGTATCTTTTGGCATATGGCTAATAACATTCTAATTTTATGACATTCAAAATAAAAGATGGAATATACCATATACCCTTAGAGCTTCCTTGGAGCTCTCCGGGTTTCGTAAATGTGTATTTAATAGATGACACAGATGGTTTTATTATGATTGACTGTGGAGTTAATGGAGATCATTATTTTGAACTTCTTTCTAAAAAATTTCATGAAATAAATATAAAATTTAATGAAATCAAATTATTAATTGGTACTCATATGCATTCTGACCATATTGGTTTATCTGAAAAAATTAGAGAAGAAGGTATTCCATTTGCTTTGTATAAAAATTCAATTGATTATTTGGATAAATACAATGATTGGACTATTCGCTTTAAAGAATTAAAAAATTATGCAATTACACAAGGTGCACCAAAAAGTTTCGTAAATAACATTTCTGAAATACAAACACCTATTTATGCAGGGAAAGTAAGTAGACCTGATGTTCTCCTTGAAGAAGGGAGAATAAAAAATCTTAATCGAGATATAGAAACATTATTTACACCAGGTCATGACATTACTGAAATCTCATTACACGATACAGCTTCAAAAATTATATTTTCAGGAGACCATATACTTCCAAAAATTACGCCATTTATTCCAACTGAAAGTAAAGACAGTGATATGTTGGCAAAATATACTGAATCCTTAGACAAGGTTGAGAAAATAAAACACGATATAATTGCACCTGGACATGGTGATTTAATTTCAGAACCACATAATCGTATAAAGCAAATGAAACTTCATCATAAGCGACGTTCTGAAAAAATTTTAACAATACTTGAAGAGAAAAGCTTTACTGGATGGGAAATGGTAAATAATGTCTTTCCAAGAAAGTTGGATGATATGAATTTACGGTTAGCTTTCCAAGAAACTATGGCTCACTTAAAATATCTTGAAAACTCAGGAAAGGTTAAGCAAGAAGAAATACATAATATCTCTCACTGGTCAAAAACTAAAGAGGTTTAAAACCCCTATTTTTAGCTTCATCTAAAGAATCTGGTGAAAAGGATTGAATTAAATTTAATCCAATGTAATCAGTATCACCTATTTTATTATTTAGTTTTTCGAACTGTAACTGATTATCACAATCATAAACCTTCATATTTAACCTAAGACCAACATATCTGTGATGTTCAAACCGATTTAGTCTATTCAAATTACAGACTCAATAATTCAGCAATTCTATCTCTTGCTAATTTTGGTGTTCCTAAAAGTAGTGAATCAGATTTTGCCTTTTTAAAATATAAATGTGCAGGGTGTTCCCAAGTAAAACCTATTCCTCCATGCACTTGAATATTGTCACCAGCTAATTTATTAAATACCTCTGAACAATATGATTTTGCTATTAGAGAACTCATTTCCATTTCTAAGCCATCACTTAAATCTGTTCTTACTGCACTGTATGCAACTGATTTAGCACTTTCCAACTGAAGTAACATATTTGCACATATATGTTGGATTGCTTGAAAAGATCCTATAGGTCTTCCAAATTGGATTCTTTCCTTTGCGTATGTTGTCGACATATCAAGACATGCTTGAGAGCCTCCAACTTGTTCCATGGCAAGAAAACTGAGTGCAATGTTTTTAACTTTTTCCCATACATCTAATGTATCTGAAGATTCAATCATTATATGATGTTCTTCTATCTTGATATCTGACATAGATAATTCACACATTGGCCTAGTTTGATCTAATGAGGTTGTTTCTTTAATATCTAAGCCTTCTGACCCTTTTGAAAGTAAGATCATTTTAAAAGAGTCATTATATTTTGCCAGTATTGCAAAATAATCAGAAACATCTCCAAACATAACATATTTTTTTGTTCCATTAAGCACATAGCCTTCGCTATTTTTAACTAAATTTGTATGTAAATTGTCATGATCAATTGAATATTTATCATTTTCATAGATTGCAAAAGTGCCAATCTTGTCTCCAGTTATAATTTCTGGAAGAATCGAATTTTTTATCTCATCATTAGAATTTAGAATTAAATTCTTAAAAACAACTCCAGAACTAAAGACAGGGACTATTGGCATGTAATAACCAAGAGCTTCTGAAAGAATTGAAGTATCCGTTAAGGAAAAACCTAGACCTCCATCTGATTCAGGAACATCAAGTCCTAGCCAACCCTGCTCTAATACTAGCTTCCAAATCTTTTCATCAATTCTACAATTTTCATCAACTTTTTGAATTGTATCGAGTAAATCAATATTCTCTTTTAGTAACTTTGTCGAATTTTCTTTTATGTCGTTTTGTATATCACTTAATGTAAATTGCATTATCTAATTGTAATTTTTTATTTTTATTTCGCTAATCATATTCAAGTTGTTTTCAATCATAATTACTATAGATATATGTTAAAAATTAAAAATTTACATGCAAGTGTTGAAGGCGTTGAAATATTAAAAGGTATTAATTTAAATATTAACCCAGGTGAAGTACACGCAATTATGGGCCCTAATGGTTCAGGAAAATCTACCTTAGCAAATGTTGTAATGGGTAACCCAGTTTATGAAATTACAAAAGGAAGTGTTGAGTTTGAAGGAAATGACATAACTGAAGAGCCTGTTGACAATAGGGCAAAGCTTGGTATTTTTTTAGCTTTTCAATATCCTGAGTCCATACCCGGTGTAACAATTGTAAATATGCTCAAAACAGCATTAACAAATATTGAGGGAACAGAATATACTACATTAGAACTTCGGTTAAAAGTTGCAGAAGCCATGGAGCAGTTAGGTCTCACAGCAGACTTTGCTGATAGATATTTAAATGAGGGATTTTCTGGAGGCGAAAGAAAAAGAAATGAAATATTACAATTAGCAGTCCTTAATCCTAAATTAGCTGTATTAGATGAAACTGATTCTGGTCTTGATGTTGATGGACTTAAAGTAGTTGGTGAAGGTGTATCGAAATTGAAAACAAGTGATAAAGGATACTTAGTTGTAACACACTATCAGAGATTACTTCAGTATATAAAACCTGATTTTGTTCACGTTTTTGTAGATGGCACTATCGTGGAATCAGGTGGTCTAGAACTATCTAACAAGCTCGAAGAACAAGGTTATGAATCCTATTTATGAAACAAGTAAGCAAAATTAAAAAAGACTTCCCTATTTTTCAAAGATTAATTAATGGGAAAGAACTTACTTATCTTGATTCAGGTGCCACTTCCCAAAAGCCGAACATTGTTATAGATTCTATGTCAGAAGTCTATAAACAAAATAATGCAAATGTCCATAGAGGTACATATGTCTTGTCTTCTGAGACAACAACTAAATACGAAGATGTTAGAAATAAATTTAAAAAATTTATCAATGCAAATTCACCAGATGAAATTGTTTTTACAAAAGGATGTACTGAAGGATTCAATTTACTTGCTAACTCTTTATGTAAAAACTTATCAGAAGGTGATGAAATCCTACTTTCAGAAATTGAACATCACGCAAATATAATTCCATGGCAAATGGCTTCAGACAGATATGGACTAATAATCAAATATGTAAATGTTGATGATAATTTTAATTTAGATATGAACCATCTAGAATCTCAACTAACAGAAAAGACCAAAATTGTTTCTTTGGTCGGAGAATCAAATATTTCTGGAATGCTTCCCGATATAAAAACTATAAGCAATCTTATAAAAAATAAGACTGAAGCTTTATTTATTCTTGATGGAGCACAATTGGTACCACATAGAGAAGTCGATGTACAAGAATTGGGAATAGATTTTTTATGTGTCTCCGGACATAAAATGTTGGGACCAACTGGAATAGGTGTTGTATGGGGTAAAAAAGAGCTTCTAGAAAATATGGATCCCGTCTATGGAGGTGGGGATATGATTGAAGAAGTTTATTATGATAAGGCTACATGGGCACCAATTCCTCATAAATTTGAAGCAGGTACGCCTCCTTATGTAGAGGCAATCGGTCTTGGTGCTGCTGTTGACTATCTATCAGACTTAACGATGGCCGAAGTTCAAAAGCATTCAGATCATTTAAGACTTTATGCAAAAAATAGTTTAGAAAAAATTAATGGCTTAAATATTATCCATACAGATTCAGAAAATGCAGGATGTACATTTGCGATGAGTGTTGACGGAGCGCATGCTACAGATATTTCATTAATGCTCGATACATATGGTGTTGCTGTAAGAGCAGGACATCATTGCGTACAGCCTTTTCATAGGAAATTAAAGATTGACGCAACTTTTCGAGCTACAGGTTACATATATAATGACGAAAAAGATTTTGATACTTTAGCAAATGCAATTGAAGAAAGTTTAAAAATTCTAAGATAATTATGAGTATTGAAGCAAAAGTAGAGAAATATAAGAAAACCCTCTCCCTTTTCCCGAATCCACAGGAAAAATATCAGTATTTAATTGAACAAGCAAAATTAAATGAAGACTTTCCTCCTGAACTTCGAATTGATGAGTTTAAAGTCAATGGTTGTCAAAGCCAAGTGTGGTTAGTCCCAGAAGAAAAAGAAGAAAAGCTACACTTCAAGAGTGACTCTGACGCTTTAATTGCTAAAGGCCTTGTTACATTAATTGCAACAATTTATTCTGATGAATCCGCCCAAGATATTGCTGATTCAGAAATAGACTTGATGGAAGAGTTTGAGTTAGGAGTAATTTTAAGTCCCGCAAGAAGAAATGGTGCTTTCAGCATGTTAAGAATGATTAAGGAATTTTCAAAAAAACTAACTAATTGATCCCTCTTCCCACCAATTTTCATGTGGAAAAAATATCCAGACATCTTCTGTATCTTTAGCAAGATCTCTAGTGTAGTAGTGTGGTTCAAAGTCACACTCGTTATTCCACCATAAAGCAGAGAATCTAACATCGCATTCATGATTTATGTTTTCTTTAATGTAATGAGACAACTTTTCAAAAGTCTCACCACTATCGCAAATATCATCAACAATTAATACTTTTGAATCATTAGGTTTTGGAAGGTAATTTTCCCAGTGAGGGAAGTCACGTGTAGATGCATGAACTGGTTTAAAAGGTACATTTAATTTATGAGAAATCATAACACCTGGAATTAATCCACCTCTACTTATTCCAACAATTACATCGGGAGTAAATTCGTCTTTTTCAATTTGATCACAAATCATGTTTGTATCAGAAATTTGCTCTTCCCATGTATAAATTAATTTTTCCATTTTGTAAGTGTTAATTTTATCAAAGTATTAAAAGTGAACATGTGAAAAATAAATTATTTTTGTAAATTATTCCTCTCAAAATAAATAGCGTAATAAGAGCTTGTTCTATAATGAAATCATGAAAAGGAGGTAAGGATGCGA
>TARA_Y200000002_G_scaffold178460_1_pt1 | contig 10329 bp, 9 predicted proteins | sample TARA_Y200000002 | Tara Oceans TARA_Y200000002 (sample SAMEA2619388) | marine metagenome | biome: marine biome (ENVO:00000447); feature: surface water layer (ENVO:00002042); material: "saline water (ENVO:00002010), including plankton (ENVO:xxxxxxxx)" | depth 5 m | reverse complement strand
CCTCACAATTGGGCTTTTTATCCTGAAGAAAGAAATGATAAATATTCACCATGGATAAAAGTTTTTAATAATAGCTATGATTGGCTATTAAATAAAAATAAATAAGTTAAATTTTAGATTACTGAAATTAGTGTAATTTTTTTTATAAATAATTGTTAATCAATTATTTGTATAACAAATTAAAATTTGAGTATTGTAAATATTTCACGTATTATAAAAGTCTAATTATTAAAAAAACGAAATTTAATTTTTAAATAAAAATATGTCAACTAAGAATAAAACTAAACTTAATGGTGGAGAGTTTCTTCTCAAGGAATCTCTATCGAATGAAATTTTTACACCTGAAGATTTTTCTCAAGAGCAATTAATGATGAAAGAGACCATAATAGATTTTATGGATAGAGAAATATGGCCTGATAAAATGAAATATGAAGAAAAAAATTATGATCTCACTTTAGAGGCAATGAAGAAAATTGGCGAATTAGGACTGCTTGGCGTTTCCCTTGAAGAGAAATATGGCGGTATGGGTATGGATTTTACCTCAACAATGCTAGCAGTTGACTATGTATCTGGAACTTCAGGTTCTGTAGCCACAGCATATGGTGCTCATACCGGTATTGCTATATTGCCTATTTATTTATTTGGTAATGAAGATCAAAAGCAGAAATATTTACCTAAACTTGCTTCGGGAGAATGGTTTGGCTCATATTGTTTGACGGAACCAACAGCAGGATCTGATGCAAACTCAGGAAAGACAAAAGCTGTTTTAAGTGATGACGGATCACACTACAAGATTTCAGGTCAAAAAATGTGGATTTCCAATGCAGGCTTTGCTGATATTTTTATTGTGTTTGCTAGAATTGAGGATGATAAAAATATTACTGCATTTATTGTAGAAAATGATCCTAACAATGGAATTAAATTAGGCGAAGAAGAAAAGAAACTTGGTATCCACTCCTCATCCACTAGACAAGTCTTTTTCACAGAGACAAAGGTTCCAGTAGACAATCTTTTAGGTGAAAGAAATGGTGGATTTAAAATTGCTATGAATGCACTTAATGTTGGAAGGATAAAACTTGGCGCAGGTAATCTTGATGGACAAAGAAGATCAATTTCTATTTCAACTGAATACGCTAACAATAGAGTCCAATTTAAACAACCAATCTCTAGTTTTGGAGCAATAAAAGAAAAATTAGCCTCAATGTCAACTTCATGTTATGCCGGTGAATCAGCATGTTATAGAGCTGCAAATGATGTCCAATCTAAAATAGATGAATATCTATCATCTGGTCTTAGCAAACAAGAATCTGAATTAAAAGGAGTTGAGGAATTTGCTCTTGAATGCTCAATTTTAAAAGTTGCAATTTCAGAAGATATGCAAATATGTGCTGATGAAGGTATACAAATCTTCGGTGGAATGGGATTTTCTGCAGAGGCGCCCATTGAAAGTGCATGGAGAGATGCTAGAATTGGTAGAATATATGAGGGGACCAATGAAATAAATAGAATGCTCATCATAGGTATGTTATTAAAAAAAGCGATGAAAGGTAGTCTTGATATTATGACTCCTTATCAAAACATTCTAAATAATGAGCCATTATCGATTGATGAAAAATGTGACAACTTTGATGATGAGATTATTTTAGTTGAAAATTTTAAGAAAATATTTCTTTTACTTCTAGGAAAGGCTTTTGAAAAATATGGTACCGAGATTGATAAAAATCAACAAGTACTATTAAGCTTATCTGATATTGCTATTGAAGCCTATTTGTCAGAATCAACTCTAAAAAGAACAATTAAAAATATTAATAGAACTTCAGTTGAAGATCAATATGATCAAATAAACATGACTAAATTGTATATATATGAGGCATGTCAAATAGTTTTAAAGAAGTCTAATGATGTTACTAATAGTATAATTGATCAAAAAGGTCAGGATGTGATAAACAGCTCTATCATTAATATGCTTAAGTATAGAGAAAATCCAAATGTATTTGAACTGAAAACAAAGATTGCAGATAAAATTATTTCAGAAAACAAATACTGTTTCTAGGAATTCTAATATCCAATTGCATTTCCATCTTTCCGTGATTCAGAGGCACCATAATAAACCTTATTTATATAATCAATCATAATGGCTTGGTAACCTCCAAATGAACCTAGATCGTAAATGATTTTATGACCTTTTTTCATTAGTTCACGGACTTGTTTGTAATCAAATCCAGTCTCTAATGCTAATTCGCCTCCTTTAATCATGTCTCCACCAGTTGGCTGTTGATCAGATTGATGTCTTATTCTAGGAGCATCACCAGCTTCCTGAAGATTCATATCAAAGTCCACAATATTTATTACTATTTGTGCATGACCTTGCGGTTGCATAGCCCCACCCATCAAACCAAAACTAATAAATGGATTTCCATCTTTAGTAATAAATGCAGGTATGATTGTATGAAAAGGTCTTTTTTTGGGAGCATATACATTAAAATGATTTATATCAAGTGAGAAAAGCTCTCCCCTATCTTGGAGCATGAATCCAAGACCTGTAGGAACCATACCAGATCCCATCCCTCTATAATTACTTTGAATTAAAGAAACCATATTTCCTTCACTATCAGCAGTAGTTAAATATATAGTATCTCCATCTTCAATATTCCCAGGGAGAACCACTTCTGCTGCATTATTAGGACTTATTTCATTTCTTCTTATATCAGCATACTCTTTAGAAATAAGATATTCAACAGGAATTTTATTAAAGTCCATATCTGCATAATATTTTGCTCTATCAGCAAATGCAATTTTTTTTGCTTCAACAAAGTGATGAATATAATCAGCAGATCCAAAGCCCATAGATCTTATATCATAACCCTCCAATAGATTTAATATTTGAAGAGCTGCAATACCTTGCCCGTTTGGAGGCAACTCCCAAATATCATATCCACGATAATTAGTTGATACTGGATCAATCCATTCGGATTTATGATTTTTTAGATCATTGTAAGAAAGAAAACCTCCTTGATCTTGAATAAAATTTGCTATTGTATTTGCAATTTTACCTTCATAAAAACCTTTTTTACCTTTTTTTGCAATTACTCTAAGTGTATTTGCAAGATCAGGATTTTTAAAAATTTGACCTTTTTTTGGGGTTGAATCATTCAAATAATAAGTTTCTTTAAAATTTGGATATTCTTGGAAATTATCTGAAGCGACTTCCATATAGTATGAAACTAACTCAGAAACAGGAAAACCATCCTCAGCATATTTAATAGTTGGGTTTAAAATTTCTGTCATTTCAATTTTTCCAAATTTATCATGAAGCTCAAACCATCCATCAACACATCCAGGAACACTTACCGGTAGTGGGCCATATTCTGGTATAGTTTTGAAATTATTTTCGTTAAAATATTCAAGAGTAAGAGCTTCAGGAGATCTTCCACTAGCATTTAAACCATACAACTTTTTCTCTTTTTCTATCCAAACAATTGCAAATAAATCACCTCCTATACCATTTCCTGTAGGTTCCATTAGTCCTAATGCAGCATTTGCTGCAATAGCAGCATCTATAGCATTCCCGCCATTTTGTAAAATATCTACTCCTATTTGACTTGCAAGAGGATGACTAGTAGCAACCATACCATTCTGAGAAATAACTTCAGATCTTGTTGAAAATATTTCACCCGTAATCCTATCTTGACTAAATGAATTTAATGAAGAGAATATAATTAATACAAAAAATAAGTTTTTCATAATAAATCTTTTATTTACTCAATTTAAATAAATCCTTTGTCTTTCATCCAGTCATCATTATAGATTTTTCCTATATATCTACTACCAGAATCATGAAGAAGAGCAACAACTACTTCGTTTGTTTTAAAATTTTCTTTTAACTGTAATAAACCAGCTATTGCAGCTCCACAAGAATTACCAGCAAAAATTCCTTCTTCTCTTGCTAATTTTCTAGTGTAAATAGCTGCATCTTTATCAGTTACTTTTTCAAAATGGTCAATTACACTAAAGTCAACATTATCAGGAAGAATATCCTCCCCTATACCCTCAGTTGAGTATGGATAAATTTCGTTTTCATCAAATACTCCTGTTTCATGATATTTTTTGAAAACCGATCCGTAGGTATCAATTCCCCAAATTTTTACACTAGGTTTCTTTTCTTTTAAGAATTTTCCAACACCAGATATTGTCCCACCTGTTCCAACACCAACAACAAAATGATCAATTCTACCATTTGTTTGATCCCAAATTTCAGGACCAGTTGATTCATAATGTGCTACTGAATTTGAGGGGTTATCATATTGATTAACGTACCATGAATTTTTAGTCTCCTCAGAAATTCTTTTAGAAACTGAATAGTATGATCTTGGATCACTTGCCTCTACATCAGTTGGACAAACAACAACTTTTGCACCCATAGCTCTAAGTACATCAAATTTTTCTTTTGATTGCTTATCATTTGAAACACATATTAATCTGTAACCTTTCACAATTGCTGCAAGGGCAAGGCCCATTCCTGTATTCCCTGAAGTTCCTTCAACAATGGTACCCCCTGGTTTTAATTTTCCATCTTTTTCGGCATCTTCAATCATTTTTAATGCCATTCTATCTTTTACTGAATTACCAGGGTTAAAACTTTCAACTTTAACAAAAACATCCGATTTAAAAGATTGAGTAATTGAATTTAATTTTATCAATGGAGTATTACCTATGGTTTCTAGAATGTTTTTGAAATATTTCACTGAGAATTTATATTTAGTATTGGTGAGAATTTTGTTACTGAAACAAATGTAAATGATAAAACAATTATAGTTATTAAAATAAATATAAAATTTAATGAAATTATATATAAGGGGTCTATTACAAAAGGAATTGAATCAATATAATAATCATTAGGGTTCAACTTAATTATCTTAATTTTATTTTGAATTAACGCTATTATTAAGAAGGTTATATTTGCTGGTATCATCCCTTTTAAGATAATATTAACTCCATAATAAATAAAAATTTTAGTTAAGGTGACCTCTTTAACTCCAAGTGAAGTCATTATGCCAATCATTTTAACTCTCTCAAATATCAATGTAAAAATTGAGATAACTACACTTATAATAGCAATAACAACCATCAAAAGGGTTATTACTAAAATATTAAAATCAAATATTGAAATCCAACTAAATATATTCTCATACTTAGATTTTATTGATTTAATTGATAAGTTATTAAGCTCTATTGACTCTAATAAAGAAATTGAGCTCTCAATGTCTATAATTTTAGAATTATTTCTAGTAGAAATTTCAATTATTGAATAATCATTTGATCCCCAATTAAAAATTTCTTGAAGAGACTTGGCATTTCCAATAATATAATTATTGTCAAAGTCAGGAAAATCAGTATCAAAAATATATTTGATAGAATATGATCTTATATTGGGAATTCTTTGACTATTGTTTATCTGAAAATAAAGAGTTATATAATCCCCTTCATCAATACCAAATTTATTTGATGTTAGTTTTGAAATCATAATTTCATTATCAGATAACTTATCTGACATCATTGAGTAATTAATAAACTTATTTAGTTTTTTAATATTGTACTCATCACTCACCCCCTTAAATATCATCGATTCAAAAGAATTATTATTTGAAATTAATGTAGGCTTTTCAATTATATATTCAATATTTAAATCTGGGAAAAGCTCCCTTATTTGAAGATCAACTGTATCAAGATTATTTATTTTTTCTGATGCAATACCTCTAAGATTATTTTCATAAGTAGATACAACAAGTTCAGGGTTTAAACTATACAGCTTATCATTTATTGAAATTTGAAGACCTTTTCCAATTGATATTGAACATAAAGAAATAAGTAATCCTAGGAAAACAGAAATTATTGCAATTTTTATAATCCGTGATGATATATTACTTTTATAATTATTAGAGTTTAACTTTTTGTATATGAAAAAAGGCAAGTTCAAGCTAAATATTTTAATCAAAAATACACTTTTATTTATTCTGGTTTCTCTGATGATTCCATCTTTACAATCTCAAGAAATTATTCCTGGTTCTGAGAGACTAAGTATTTATGTCAATAAATTAATTAATAAAAAAGTAGCTGTAATTGCAAATAACACAAGCATAGTAAGAAATGGGGAACTCTCAGTCCACCTAATCGACACTCTTTTAAATAGAGATATTGAAATAGAAAAAATATTTAGTCCAGAACATGGTTTTTTAGGTGATAAAGATGATGGAGAAAAAATTGAAGACGGCTTATATAAATCCATTGAAGTAATTTCTTTATATGGAAAGAAAAGAAAAATTAGCGATGATGATTTAAAAGGAATCGATATAATAATTTTTGACATTCAAGATGTTGGGGTAAGATTTTACACTTATCTATCAACTCTTCATTATGCAATGGAAGCTGCCTCTAGAACAAACAAAAAAATAATAATTTTAGATAGACCAAACCCAAATTCATTTTACATTGATGGACCTGTTTTAGAAACTGAAAACTCAAGTTTTATCGGATTACATCCAGTGCCTATTGTTTATGGAATGACAATAGGTGAGTATGGAAAAATGATTAATGGAGAAGGATGGTTGGAGAAAAAAATGAAAGCTGACTTAGATGTAATTAAGATAGAAAATTACAATCACAGCATGAGATATAAACCTACTGTAAGACCGTCTCCAAATTTACCTAACCTTCAATCAATATATCTTTATCCAAGTTTAGCTTTTCTAGAAAAAACTGAAGTAAGTGTTGGAAGAGGAACTAAAATTCAATTTCAAATTTATGGTCATCCTGACTTTAAAAGTGTTTTTAGTTTTACTCCTATGCCAAACTTTGGAAGTCAATATCCAAAATTAAAAGGGAAATTATCTTTTGGTGAAGATCTAAGGGATTATGAAACAAAAAAAATGATTGAGCTCAAATGGTTAATTAAATCTTATGATCAGATTATTAATAAAAATAAATTTTTTAGAAGTGATTTCGATAAATTATCTGGAACTTCTAATTTAAAAAAACAAATCGTAACTGGTATGAGTGAATCTAAAATTAGAGATTCCTGGAAGGAAGGTATTGAAAAGTTTAAAAAAATTAGACAGAAATATTTATTATATTGAAATAATTATGACAAAATTATCCCCATTCCATCTTGCTATTCCCGTAAAAAATTTATCTGAATCTAAAGATTTTTATGAAAATGTACTTGGTTGTAAACGAGGCAGAGAGTCTGAGGAATGGGCAGATTATGATTTTTTTGGACATCAACTAGTTATTCATGTTGATCCAGATTATATAGGAAATGCTCATCATAATGAAGTTGATGGGAAATCTGTTCCGATTCCCCATTTTGGAGTTGTTATTCCCTGGGGTGACTTTGATAAATTTGCAAATATGTTAAATACTAATAACATCCATTTTGTGATAGAGCCATATATTAGATTTGAAGGACTACCGGGTGAACAAAAGACAATGTTTTTTTATGATAATTCAGGAAATGCTCTTGAGTTTAAATCATTTAAGAATATGAATATGTTATTCTCAACTAAAATATAATTATGATTAAAATCGGATCAAAAATTTTTGATGGTATATTTTCTGAGAAAAATAGAAAAAAAATTGAGGGTATTACAATTTGGTCAGCTACTATTGGATTTATTTTTCATTTATCACTTGTACTACTTAATAATTATTCGATAATTAGTGTAGGTAGTGAAAGTTTATTCCTTACTAACCCTATTTCTGCAATTTATACACCATTTTCAATAATTTTATATTACGAGATTTTCTTATTAATCTTTTTCTTACCCAGGTCTTTTACAACATCTATTTTAAAACAATTCGAAATTATTTCACTTATTATTATAAGAAGAATTTTTTATGACATTCCAAAGTTAGATCTAGAATCAACAGATTGGTTTAATAATCCTGACAATCTTCAGATTACCTATGATTTAATTTGTATTCTAACGCTATTTTTCTTAATCTACCTCTTCAATTATGTAAAATCAAATATTGAAAATAAAAAAGAGATTAAAAATATTGACAAATTTATAGATTCAAAAAAAATAATTAGTGTAATTCTTATTCCAGTTATGCTCGTTCTTTTTATTATCGGAATATATGAATGGTATAGTATAGGTTCTACTTCAAATTTTGCAATTTCATTTTATTATGTGAATGAGGTCTTCTACAATACTTTTTTCTCAATCTTAATTATCGCAGATGTATTTATTCTACTATTATCTTTCTTATATACTGAAAGATATAGTCAAATTATGAGAAATACTGGCTTTATTATCTGTACAATACTTATTAGGCTATCTTTCTCTTCAACTGGCTTAACCAATTTATTGTTAATAATATCTAGTGTTCTTTTTGGTTTATTGATTTTAAAGATTTACAGTCTAATGAATAAGATTGAAAACTAATCGGAAATTTCACAAGCCTTTAATGTATTTTTTAGTAACATTGAAATTGTCATTGGTCCAACACCACCGGGAACAGGAGTAATGTAACCAACCTTAGAAGATACACTCTTAAAATCTACATCACCAGTTATTCTATATCCTTTTGGTGATAAAGGGTCTTTTACTCTAGTTATTCCAACGTCTATAATAGATGAGCCTTTTTTTATCATATCTCCTTTTATAAATTCAGGTATACCAATAGCAGAAATTATTATATCTGATTCTAAACATAATTTTTCCAGATCTTTTGATCTACTATGTGCGACAGTGACTGTTGAATTACCAAAACTTTTATTTTGACTAAGAAGAATACTGATGGGTCTCCCTACTATTTGACTTCTTCCGATAACTAGACACTTTTTACCCTCAGTCTGTATTTCAGATCTTTCAATTAATTCAATAATACCAGCTGGTGTAGCAGGTAAAAAAGTATCTATTCCCAGCGTCATTTTACCATAATTGTTTGGATGAAAGCCATCAACATCTTTATCTGGGCTTACTTTATTTAAAATCTTTTCTTGGTCTATATGTCGTGGTAATGGTAATTGAACGATAAATCCATCAATATCATCATTATCATTAATATTTTGTATTTGAGATATAAGCTCAATCTCAGTTATTGAATCATCAAGCTTAAAAAGTGACGATTTAAAACCTACTCTTTTACATGCCTTAATCTTACTATCAACATATGTTTTACTGGCTCCATCATCACCAACCAAAATTGCTGCTAAGTGAGGAACCTTTAGATTACACTTCAATCTATCATCTACAGATAATTTAATTTCTTTTAGAACTTTTTCCGATATATTTTTTCCATCAATTAGTTTCATAAAACAATTTTTTCAAATATACATATTGAACAGTGAAAACTATTTCATACTACTATACATTTTTTCAATTACAATAACATGAGGAAAAGTAATTGCAGCAAGAAAAGTAAACATAATTGGAAGAATGTCTAAAGATTTAAAGTCAATCAACAAATAGAATCCAATTAAAAATAACATAGATAGAATGAAATAAGGTAATGCACTAATTAAATACTTTTTAATAAATCCTAAATTATCATCACCATAAATATATTTGACTTGATCTTTAATAGATAAAACACTATGAAAGAAAATGAAATAAATAGAAAAACCATAGATTAAACTAGAGTTTAGTGTTAGTAAGAACAATAGAGTAAGGAATACAAACTCATCTACAAAAAAGCCTCTCATTGACTTAGATAATAGTAACAATAACATATAGAGAAGAAGTAATATCACAAGTAAAATACTTAAGAAAGAATAGTTTAGAGAGATAGTATTAAAACTTAACAAGACATCATTAACAATATTTATATTATTCATAAATACAATTACAAAAAATATTAAACCATGTAAAATAATTGGATATAACTTTTTTATTTTGACAAAGTTAACATTCGATGTATTTACTTCCCAATGTTGTTCTCCAAAATGATAAATTGAGACTAGTACAAATGATAGTAAAGCAATTGATGGAAAAAGGTAAAAGAATAAAAAGCCTGAAAAAACTAGTCCCAAATAGTATAAAAAGTAGGAAATTTGACTATTTAAGCTATTTTTTCTAGTATATTTTTTAATTATTAACAGGTCATTTGCTCCATGAATTATTCCTATGGAAAGAATTAATACAAAACCCAATATGTCTTGATAAATAACTGGTAATAAGAAACTTATACCTATAGATATAAGAAAAATCAGTATTCTTGATTTGATAATTTTAACCATATTTTATTAAAATATTCCTAAAAAAAGATATGATTTTTTTTCAAATAATCTTTTTTAACTCCATTATTTTATTTAATTTACTTTTTTAT
>TARA_Y200000002_G_scaffold148104_1_pt1 | contig 10357 bp, 11 predicted proteins | sample TARA_Y200000002 | Tara Oceans TARA_Y200000002 (sample SAMEA2619388) | marine metagenome | biome: marine biome (ENVO:00000447); feature: surface water layer (ENVO:00002042); material: "saline water (ENVO:00002010), including plankton (ENVO:xxxxxxxx)" | depth 5 m | reverse complement strand
AATACTATAAGTAAAAAACCTATTAAAACATAACATATAACAATAAAGAAAATTTCTATATTCATTTTTGTCCTTTCATTTAATTTTCTGGAACTAATTTTTTAAATAGATTTCCAGTCACGGTTACATTTCCGTCCTGAGTTATATTAAATCTTGTAGCAGTTTTTTCTACACCTTTTTTTTCAAGATTGATAGTACCATAATAAATTACTTCAAGTTGTGGGTTTACCTTTTCAACTTTAACATTAACATCAATTGGCTGATTAGTTTTGGTTGCATAATAATGAATATTAACAATATACTCACCAGGAACAACAGCTCTTAGAGTAACTACTTCTTGATTGAGAGGATTCTGAACCTTTTCTCCATTAACAGTAATTGTATCATTTAATAAACCTCTATCATCTCTGTCTAGATGAACAAAACCTTCCTCTTTACCCCTAAACCATACAAGGCCTCCAGTAGGACTCTGCACATAAGTATCAACATCATCAGGGTTATTATCTTTCCAGCTAACTGTTATTATATATTCTGCTTTGGGGTTTATAACACCAGTCTTTGGTATGGGGTTCATAAAAATGATTGCCAAAAACATTAATAGTGTAAATGATAAAAGGACATTGAACAGTAAATCTGTGAAAGGGTCGGCTCTTAATCTTCTTCCTGAATATGACATTTAAAGACTGCTATCAATACTGACTTCAGAAATTTGGTTTAAAACTGCAAAAAGCTCTTCACAACCACTCTCCAAATTATAATATTGGACTGCAATTAGAACTCCTGTTACGAGAGCAGATAAGGTGGTGTATAAGGCTACACCCATTCCACTTCCCATTGTCGTTAATACGCCTTGAAGGAGTGTGACATCAAAAGTTGTAATATCTGAAAGAGAACTTAACATTATTATAAACCCAATTACCGTTCCTATTAATCCTAGTTTGAGCATAACATCGGAACAGAACCATCCAAATTCATAAAAACTAACAGTTTTCTTCAAGTATGAATCTAAGATTTGAGAATGAGAGGATGCTCCATTCTTTTTTAAACCAATAAGATCTTTAAAATAGTCGCATACAATTCCTGATGAGATTTCTCCTTTAGACGTCAAAATAAGACTACTCTCAATAATCTTTAACTTAACATTTTCATTTAGTAGACTTTTTTTTATAATGTGTGCTTTATTAAGTTCGCCGGATATTAAATATGTAAAGAATGCACAATGAAAACTAACAAGAATGAAGAGAAGAAGAATAACACTGGTAATATAACTTTTATCTGAAGAAATGATTTTTGTAATAAGGCCTTGATCATAAGCCATAAAAATGAAAAAAAGTATAAGACTTATTTGAGTTAACCATTTTAAAAAAAGTTTATGTGCTTTTGTCATTACTAATATTTAATTAAAGTTTCGGTGGGAATTTTGACATTCTCTCTTCCATCTAAAAAAGTGAGTTCAATTAATGATAATAAACATATTGGCTCACTGCCTGCTTTTTTCAATAATTCGATTGTTGCACCAGCTGTACCTCCGGTAGCTAGGAGGTCATCGACAATCAAGATTTTTTTTCCTTTTGCTTCGGTGTTTAATTCCAGTGTATCTGTCCCATACTCTAATTCATACTCGAAGCTAATTTTCTTGCCTGGTAGCTTATTTTTTTTTCGTACCATAATTAACCCCTTTTCTAAATGAAATGCGATGGCACTTCCAAAAAGGAATCCTCTGGCGTCTATGGCTGCTATCATATCGAAATTATATTTTTGAACAGCTTGACTTAAAAGCTTGATAGAGGCTGAAAAAGCCGCTTTATCAGAGATTAGAGTAGATATATCATAAAACAAAATACCTGGTTTTGGATAATCAGGTATTTTGCTTATGTAACTTTCAATTGTCTTAATCTCCATAAAGTAAAAATTAACATTTATTTGAGTGTTTTGATATATGCAATTACATTTGTAATTTGTTCAGGCTTTCTGAGACCGGCAAAAATCATTTTACTCTTCTTTACATCTTTTCCAAAATATTCAGCCTTTGCCTTCTTCTTAGAAACCCAAGCGGCAAGCGCCTCATCATTCCATACAATACCAGCTCCTTTTAACCAATCGGAATATTTGTAACCATCTTGGACCCCAGCCTTAGCACCGTAAATTCCCCAAAGATTAGGACCAGACTTATGTTTGGCACCCTCTGCTACGTTGTGGCAGGCTGCACATTTTTTAAATGCTTTTTTTCCTTTCTCTGGATCTCCAGCTAAAACGCTGGTACTGGTAAAGGTGAAAAGGATAAATGATAACATAAAAATTTTTTGTAACATAATTTGAACTCCATTTTTTATTTACAACAACCTAAGAATATATATAAATATTTTAAAAACAACAAATAAATCAATGAAACCTTTGAAACAAGAATATATTATTTTAGATAAAATTTTTACCAATATTGCCAGAGACGGATGGACAAAATTTTCCCTGCTTCAGTTTTCAAAGACCCAAAAAATTTCTATTCAAGAGTTGAAGACTTTTTTTCGCAATAAAGATCATATTTTGGAAAGATTTTCTAAAATGATAGATTATAAGGTGGAATCTAATATTGATGTAGAAGAAATGAAAAGTACTTCAAACAAGGATAATTTATTTGAACTTATTATGCTTCGACTTGAAGCAATGCAAACATACAAGGTAGCTTTGAGGAACATTTTATCCAGTGCAAAAGAACAACCCATTATTTTAAAAAAATTGTCTAAAAATATCATAAATTCTTTAGATTTTTATTTAGAACTTTCTTCATATTATGATGATACGCCAGTCGATTTTTTAAAAAAAAATGCTATTTTTTTTATTTACTCACTAACATTCAGAGTTTGGTTAAATGATGAATCGGATGATCTATCGAAGACAATGGCTGAACTTGATAAATTTTTATCAATGGCTGATAAAGCCAATGAGAGAATCACAAGTTTTTTTTCAATTTAGCCTCTGATAGTAACTTATTCTGTTTATTCTCAACTTCTTCTTCATCAAAGTTATGTATTAATTCGTTAAAAATTTTATACCAGTTTAATTCCGCACCAAGATGAAGAAAAACAGAACCTAACCCTATGGCAGCCCTATCCATAAAAACAAATTCTCTGGGAGGTTTTACACCACCAATTTTTTTTAGTTCTTTGTGAACTTTTGAAGCGGCTTCAGCACCATAAGCTGTTGAATTAGTCTCTTGCATTTTCATAACTTTGTCCTCTAACAAAGGTGAAAAAAGAAATTTTGCCCATATATTTAAAATTTCTATTAAATCTTTGCTGATGTTCTCAAATCCCCAACTCTCATATGCAGATACAGCTAGTTCTTTGTTATTCTTCATTAGTGCAAAATACAGATCTATAACTCCTTTTACAAAACTCGGTTGAAAGAACCTAACGCAACCAAAATCTAAAAGATTAATTTTAAAATTTTTATCGGCTGAGTAATTACCTAAGTGCGGGTCACCATGAATCATTCCAAAACGATAAAAAGGATAATACCATGCGAAGAACATATTTTCTGCTAGTTTTTTTCTAATACTATGGGATTTATCTTTAAACTCTAATAATTTTTTCCCCTCTAAGAAGTTCATGCAAAGTAGTCTCTCAGTTGAAATATCTGGAAAGAAATTGGGTACAATTACATTTGGTGACTCTGAAAAAATTTTTGCAAACATTATCATATGTTTTTGCTCTCTAATATAATCTAATTCCTCTCGAACTCTTGAAGATATTTCTCTCTGAATTTCGGATGTATCTATGGTTTTGTCAATTCTTTTATAAAGACTGAAAAGTAATTTTAGTTGATTGATATCTGCTTCCACGATTGAAAGCATATCTGGGTATTGCAACTTACAGACGATGTCTTTTTTTTTATACACAGCTTTGTGAACTTGTCCTAGTGAAGCAGCAGCAAATGGTTCCTTTTCGAAAGAATCAAATTTTTTTATCCAATCAATTCCTAGTTCTTTTGTCATTCTTCTTTTTATAAAATTCCAACCCATTGGAGGGGCACTAGACTGTAATTTTGTTAGTTCCATAGAATATTCTTTTGGTAGTAAGTCAGGAACTGTTGATAAAAGTTGTGCAATCTTCATTATAGGACCTTTTAAGTTTCCCAATACTCGTGTGAGTTCTTCTGCATTATCTTGATTTTCTTTATTGAAAAATTTTGTACCTACGAAGTTTAGTGCAAATGAACTCGCAGATGTGCCAAGGCTGGCGTATCTTTTTATTCTTTTTGAAAATTTATTTAACTCATCCACACTAAATAAATTAATGTATAAAAATTAAATTTAAATAAAAATTAAAAAAATTATGAAAATTAGTGACACTAGTAAGTAGTTTTTGACAAAAAACTCTAAGATTTTAATTTTCACATAGCTTTCCTTTGAAATCACTTTGGGCTTAAACATAAAATAAATTCTGCAAAATTTATTCCAACTACTAATTGATCCTTGAAAGTAGGTGATCTATTAAATTTATAATTTTTTGTTTTTCTGATGAGTCTGGGAAGAGGCCCAAACTATCTTTAGCCATCAAAGAAAAGTGCTTGGCTTTATTGAGACAATCATTTTTAATACCATAATTATTCATACTAAAAACAATATTCTTAAAGTCATTATTATTTAATTTATCTTTACTAATAACATGCTCGAGTAATTTTTTTTCTTCATTATTACTTCTTTTGTATAAAAGGATCAAAGGGAGAGTCATCTTTCCTTCAAACAAATCGTTACCTATCTCTTTGCCTAATAAGCTGTTCTCTGAAAAATAGTCTAAGGTATCATCGATTATCTGAAAAGAGATTCCTAAAAACTTTCCAAAGTCTTTTAGAGAATTCTTCATTTCAGTTGAAATTTCACTAATCTCTCCACTTATTTGACAGGCAGCTGAAAATAGTTCAGCTGTTTTGCTACTAATAATGTCAAGGTACTCTGATTCGCTAATTTCCAGTTTTTTTATAGACATTAGTTGTTTAACCTCTCCCAGCGATATTTTTTCAGAAGCTTTGGAAATTATCCCGATACATTTAATGGAGCCGTCAGAAATTAAAATTCCAAATGCTTTACTTAATAAAAAATCTCCTACTAGTATACTTGACTTGTTTCCCCAAACAAAATTTGCTGTTTTTTTTCCTCTTCTCTTTCGGCTATTATCAACTACATCGTCATGCAATAACGTTGCTGTATGAATATACTCGATTACTGAAGCCAAAATAAGATGTCGTGAACCAGTATATCCGCAGAGCTTTGCGACTGCTAATGTCAAAAGTGGTCTTATCCTTTTGCCACCAGAGTTTATAATATGATTTGATAAATCTGAAATAAGTGAAGAACTGTTAGCAAGATTTTCTAGTATCAATTTATTCACAGAATTTAGATCGTTTTGAAGCCAATTTAAAAAATCTTCGAAATTGTCTTTTTTACTTACCGAGTTGATATTAACAATTTTCATAATTTTTCTGTCACCATAATTTTTAATTAAGTATGTAAAATTAGCAGTTAAACTAATATATTTTTAAAGTTATACTAAGATTAGTTATATTTAAAATGCTGACATTTCAAGATATTATTATAAACCTTCAAAATTTTTGGATTAAAAAAGGATGCCTATTATTACAACCATACGATATGGAAATGGGTGCAGCCACATTTAATCCATTTGTTTCCTTAAAAGCACTTGGTAAAAAAGATTGGAAGACTTGCTTTGTTCAAGGTTGTAGAAGACCCAGTGACGGTAGGTACGGAAAGAACCCAAATAGACTTCAACATTATTATCAATTTCAGGTATTAATTAAGCCTAGTCCATTAAACTCTCAAGAATTATACCTTGAAAGTCTCAAGAGTGTGGATATTAACTCAAAGGTAAATGATATTAAATTTATAGAAGATGATTGGGAAAGCCCAACTTTAGGAGCAGCAGGACTTGGTTGGGAAGTGCAGTGTAACGGTATGGAAATAAGCCAATTTACATATTTTCAACAAATTGGTGGTGTTGAATGTAAACCTGTCAGTTTAGAGTTAACTTACGGATTAGAGAGGTTGGCTATGTTTGTTCAAAATATTGAAGATGTTTTTGAAATAATATGGGATAATAACGGAACGAAATATGGTGATGTCTTCAAAGAAAACGAAAAGCAGCAGTCTCATTATAACTTTATTTATGCTTCAGAAAAAGATTTATATGATTCATTTAATCAGCTTGAAATAAATGCAAAAAAACTTTTAGAAAATGATCTTGTTATACCAGCATATGAACTTTGTATAAAGGCAAGTCATTGTTTTAATCTTCTCGATTCTAGAGGCGTAATATCGGTTACAGAAAGACAAGCTTATATTTTAAGAATAAGATCCTTAGTACAGCATTGTTGTAAAATGATAGATGGTCAAAATGAGTGAATTTTTGATGGAATTATATGGTGAAGAAATCCCACCGTCAGCTCAATTGCTTGGTGAAAGTGAACTAAAGGGTTCTATCGAGAAATTATTGATTGATAAAAAGATTAACTATTCAAAATTACAAACATTTAGTACGCCGAGGAGAATTACAATTGTTGTTTCAAATTTAGAAAAACGGAATAGCGAGAAAATAAAGGAGATTAGAGGACCAAGTACTCAAGCTAATGAAATAGCTCTAAAGGGATTCTTGAGATCACAGGGCATAAAAAATGAAAAAGATTTATTGAAGAAGAAAATTAAAGATAAAGAGTACTATTTTTTTAAACAAAAAGTAGTTGAGAAAAATATTGTCGAGATTCTTGCAGAAGAAATTCCAATTATTTTGTCTTCAATTAGGTGGAAAAAGTCTATGAGATGGTCATCAATTGAAGAAAAGTGGTCAAGACCAATTAGAAATATACTCTGTATTTTTAACAGAAAAGTAATAAAATTTTCTTTTGCTGGTGTTAATAGTAATTCCTATACTTTTCCAAACTATCATTATTCTTCAAAAAAAATTAAATGTGAAAATTTTAAATTTTATAGAAAAGTATTAGAAGAGCATTATGTTATCTTAGATAGTAATGATAGACAGCAGAAGATTAGTCAAAATTTAGAAAAGTTTTGTAAACAAAAAAAGATTAAACTTAATAAAAATGAGGAACTCACTAGAAGAGTTTCGGATTCGATTGAGTGGCCTAACTTATTTTTTGGCAGTTTTGAAAAGAGTGATTATAGTTTGCCAGAATTTCTTCTTACAACGATAATTTCTGAAAAACAGGATAATTTTTCTTTTAAAAACCAAGATGGTGAACTTAGCAATTATTTTGGATTTGCCTCAAATGTAGAACTAAAAAATTTTAAGAATTTGGTAAGAGGTAATCAAGCAGTTTTAAAAGCAAGGTTTAAAGATGCAGAGTTTTTTATAGAGGAAGATAAAAAAAAATCATTTTCTCAAAGGTTAGAGATGCTATCGTCAATAATTTTCTATGACAATTTGGGTACGCTTAGCGAGAGAGCGGAAAGAATACAAAAACTTTGTGAAATCTTTGCAAAATTAAATAAGATTTCTATCAATGAGAATTTAGATAATCTGATATTCTCAAATGTTGATCTTTCAACAGAGTTAGTCAAAGAATACCCATCCTTACAAGGTTATGTTGGAGGTTTCTATGCTAATCTTTTTGGAATGAATAAGCAACTTTGTGATGCAATATCAAATCAATATAAATTTAATTTGGATGAAAAAAAAATAAATTTATCTTTAGTTTTAATGTTATCTCAAAAATTCGATAGTTTTTTTGGTTTTTTCTTTTCAAAAAAAAAGATTTCTGGATCAGGAGATCCGTTTGGCGTTAGAAGAACAGTTTTATCAATAATTAATATTTTAATTGAGATGAAAATAAGTTTAGATTTTTCTAAGATTTTTGATGCTATAGTTTCTTTATATAAATCACAGGGAATTGAGGTGGAATCGGATTTCTCAAGCATTGTAGAGTTTTCAAATAAAAGATTTACTAATTTTTTATTAGATAAAGGTTTCAATTTAGATTTAATTAGAAGTACTCTTGAAGAAAAAGAATTCAATCCATTTGAATTATTAAAGAAAATTAACTTATTAGATGTTTTTCTAAAAACAAGAATTGGAGACGACTTCTTTAAATCTTATAAAAGACTTAATTCTATTTTAAAAGAAGATGAAATATCTATGAATATAGATAAGACACTTTTTGAAAAAAAAGATGAAGCTAAGCTGTATTCAGATATGATTATCTTAAATAAACATTTTAATGAAAAAAAAGATAACATTAATAACAATTTTTTTGCAAACATTTCTAATAGTATTAATAATTTTCTAGATAACGTAATTGTTAATTCTGAAGATCTAAAGGTTAGAAACAATAGAATTGCTTTGCTAGCTGAATGTAAAAGAACCATTAATTTATTTTTTACTCTTCCGAAGGCTTAAAGAATGAAAAATAATATGGAGAAAAAAATTCTATTATCTAAAACACTTGAAGATATAGAAGTGAATAGAGATTCAAGTAAAGTGATTTCAATGCTTGATAAATACCACGCAAATGCGCGATCTCATGTTTTAGGTATAACTGGTCCACCCGGGGCTGGTAAATCATCTTTAATTGATAAATTAATTTTTAAAATTAGACAAAAAAAGAAAACCGTCGGAGTTATCGCCATTGACCCATCATCCAGCCGAACTGGTGGAGCCTTACTTGGAGATAGAACAAGATTTTTATTAGATCCGACAGATGACGGTGTTTTTGTTAGATCAATGGCTGCAAAAGACTTTTTAGGGGGATTGTCAGAATTAACATTTCCTACGATGGTTGTTATGAGATCAATGTTCGATTTTATTATTGTTGAAACAGTTGGAGTAGGCCAATCTGAAACGAATGTTAAAGATGTGGTTGATTCTGTAGTGTTGTGTGTCCAGCCAGGAAGTGGTGATACAATTCAGTTTATGAAGTCTGGAATTTTTGAGATCCCAGATATTATCGTTATAACAAAATCAGATATAGAAAATTTATCTAACTTGACTATGTCCGAACTTAATAATAGCAAAAATTACTTTAAGTCAGTAAATGACTGGGATATTGGAGTATTAAAAACATCAGCTACAAAAAACTATGGTTTTGATAAACTTTATGATGAAGTTTGTAAGAGATGGGTTTATCTAAACTCAAAAAATGAATTAGTTAGTCAAAGAATCTCTCAAGATAAAAGTTGGATTAGAAAAAGCATTTTAAGAGAATATGGAATTAATGGTATTGAAAAATTGAAAGATAATATTTCTTATGATAAGAATCCATTTTTGACTCTAAAAAACATTAGAAAAACTTTATAAGTCATTTTTTTGACCACCAGGGTTCTTCATACCTAACTTTTGAATCACCACATATTAAATAGTCTGAGGGCTCTATATCAATCATAATATCTATAAAGGCAAGTCCTTTAACATTATTATGACTTAAAATCATTCCAACTTCTTTTTCATTATAAAAAATCTTTTCATCTAACCTAGATTTAAAATCAATAAAAATGCTAAATATTTTTTTTTTTACTTTACCTCTATACTTCATTCTTGCTGTAATTTCCTGTCCTAAGTAGCAGCCTTTTTCCCACGAAATACCATTCAATTTATCAAATCTCATTTCAAGGAGTAGAGATTTCTCTTTTTTGGAGTCTTTTGTAAAATCAGGTATACTCATATTAATTCTAAAGTCATTATATTGATCCTCATTCATTAGACTTATCTTTCTATTTTTAATTGTAAACTCTTTTGGCGCATATACCCTCACTAAATTATTATTGAACCTAGGATCCTCAAAAAACAAACCCTCAGAATTCTTTATGGTAAACTCATCCAGGTTTAATTTATTTACCAAAAAAATATCAAATGTTTCAATTATCTTAATTTTTACATCAGACCTTAATTTATACAAATTAAGTTTATTATAAATTTCAGTTGCTTGAAAGCTAGGACATTCAAGTAAGAAATTATTATTATGATTTGTAATAAAAAAATCATAAAGGTATCTTCCTTGTGGTGAAAGTATTGCTGCATAAATAGATTTCTTTTTTTTTAAAAATTTAATATCATTTGATATAATTCCTTGAATGAAATCAAATTTATCATTTCCTTCAATTAGAATGAGTGAACTTTTATTGAATTTAAATATTTTGTTTGGTTCTAACATTAAGAATAATGTATTTGATTATTTTTTTTTAACAAGGTTTCTTATATGAAAAAAGTTTTAATTATTTCCTCAAATAGACTTGGTGATTCAATTTTAGCCTCGGGACTAAATAAATATTTCAAGCAACAACAGTTTAGTATTACTTTAGTATGTGGTCCTATTCCATATGAATTATTTAAATTTT
>TARA_Y200000002_G_scaffold58105_1_pt1 | contig 10369 bp, 8 predicted proteins | sample TARA_Y200000002 | Tara Oceans TARA_Y200000002 (sample SAMEA2619388) | marine metagenome | biome: marine biome (ENVO:00000447); feature: surface water layer (ENVO:00002042); material: "saline water (ENVO:00002010), including plankton (ENVO:xxxxxxxx)" | depth 5 m | reverse complement strand
GAGGCTGCTGATTTATTAAAAAATTTTTTTATGCTCAGAAGGTAATCAGATACATTTTTCCATTGATGTGTGCGGTATCTCAGTGTCTGAACCAGTATATTTTCCTAAAACCGCATAGCCTGATTTTTTATAAAACATTACAGCATGATTTCTTGCATTAAGGATTATCTTTTTAGCGTTCTTTTTTTTAGCTTTTTCTTCAAGCAATACTAATATTTTTTTCCCGATACCTTGTTTTTGAAGACTATTGTCAACAGCCATATATCTTATTTGAGCCTCATTTAAATTATTAAAGTGGAGCCTGCCACATGCAACTATTTTGCCTTGTTTTATTCCAATAAGATGAAAGGCCAAACTGTCATATTTATCTTTTAAAGATTCAATAGATTTCCCAATTGGCTTTCTTAACAAAGACCATCTGAACAAATCATATTCTTTAAGTTCGTTTGAATTCTTAGGAGCTCGAAATTCTATTTCACTCACTTAGTTCAAGCCATACCGGACAGTGATCAGATGGTTTTTCCATTGCGCGAGCATCATAATCAATACCAACATCACAAATAGAATTTTTTAAATGTTCTGAGATAAGTATATGATCAATTCTCAATCCTCTTTTTGGATTTTGATCGAACATTCTTGATCTATAATCAAACCATGAATAAATTGAAGATTCACTAGGATAAACTTCTCTCCACGAATCTACAAAACCAAGACTTTTGATAGTATTCCACATTTCCCTTTCTTTTGGTTGAAAGGAGGTCTTGCCTTCCCTCAGCCATCTCTTTGCATTTTGTTCGCCAATTCCTATATCAATATCCTCTGGAGAGACATTAAAGTCGCCCATAACAATTAAATTTGAAGAAGTTTTTTTTATTTTCTTAATATGTCCCTCCAAATCATTGTAGAACTTAATCTTTTTTGGGAACTTTGTTTCATGATTAATATTTTCTCCTTGAGGAAAATAACCATTCATAATAACAATTTCACCATCACCAAATTTAAATGAGCTTTGAATGAATCTTTTTTGATCCTCATCAGTGTCATTAGCGAAACCTTTAAAAGTATTAATTGGTTTGTTTTTGCTTAGTATAGCAACGCCATAATGTCCCTTTTGGCCCCAAAATTCCGCATGATAACCAATTTCATTAATAATTTCTAAAGGAAAATCTGGATCATTTACTTTTGTTTCCTGAAGTCCAATAATATCTGGATCAATAGTATCTCTTAGATGTTCTATCTGATGAGGCCTTGCTCTTATGCTATTAATATTAAAAGAAACTATTTTCATATTTATTTAATTGAAGAAATTATTTTTTTATTTTCGAAATTCTCTAATTTTACGAAATCATTAATAATATTTGTTGATTCAATTAGTTGGTAATCATTTGTTAAGTTAATTGAATTAGAATTTATATTGTCTTCGTTATCATTAAAGTCTTCCATTTCTTTGTAACTCATAAAAACCTCATCTCCAACTGCAATTCTTCTTTCGTTTTCAATTTTTAGAAGCCAGTTTTTTCTTAATTCTTTTTGAATTTTCCTATCTTCTATATTTAAACTCAATATTTTTTTATTTTTATTTAAATCATATCTCGCCTTGATTTTTTTTAGATAATTTAAATTTGGTTCCTCCTTGAGCCTTAATTGATATTTTGCTGTAATTTTATCTATCAATTCTTTATCCATATCGAATTTTTTATGCCTGTATGGTTTTATAGCATCCCACGACATTGCTGTTGGATATGAACTCTCACCAACAGTTTCTATGTCCCATGTAACTGGTAATTCAATATCTGGAATAACTCCTTTATTTTGTGTACTCATACCATTTACTCTGTAATATTTTGATTCAGTGATTTTAATTTGTCCTTGTGATAAATTTTCAAGACTTTGAACTGTGCCTTTTCCAAAAGTTCTTTGACCTGCAACTATACCTCTTCTATAGTCTTGTATTGCACCAGCAACAATTTCAGATGCAGAAGCAGAATATCGATTTACAAGAACTAGAAGAGGTTTTTTCCATACCTGTATAGCACGAGAATCTCCATATGGTTGAATGTAACCTCTACTTTGTTTCACTTGAACTGTTGGACCTGAAGATACAAATAAACCAATAATTTTATTAGCTTCAATTAGAGCGCCACCTCCATTGTTTCTTAGATCAAGAATGACTGCATCTACATTAAGATCATTAAAGTTATTAAGAATTTTTCTTACATCATTACTGCTGCTTCTGTAGTCTTTGTTTCTTTTTTGATATTCCTCAAAATCAATATAAAAAGATGGCAAGTCTATTATTCCAATTTTATTATTATTTATTTCGATAATTTCTGACTTTGCAGCTCTATCCTCTAATTTGATTTCTTCTCTTTTGAGAGTTACTAATTTTGTGGAATCATTTTCAGAATTAAATGAAATAAATTCTATTTCAACTTCAGTACCTTTTTCACCCCTTATGAGATCAACAACTTCGTCAATTCTCCAGCCAACAACATCAACATATTCTGTAGAGTCGATTTGTCTTATTTTTGTAATTCTGTCTTCTGGATCAATTTTTCCTGATTTTTCAGCAGGACCACCAGGAACTAAATTAATTATCTTAGTGTAGTCATCTTCAACTCCTAAAAGTGCACCAATTCCGCTAAGTTTTAAGCTCATATTTAGTTCAAAATCCTCTGCAGATCTTGGAGATAAGTATGAAGAATGAGGGTCAAACTGATTTGTTAAAACATTTATTACTAATGAAAATACATCTTCTTCTTTTTGCTGATTAATCCTTCTAATTCTATTTTGATATCTCTTTATGAGATCATTATTGGGCTGCGAGCTAGATGATTCTGACATTTGTGCAACTAACAAATCATTCTTCGTCTCCAGCTGCCATAAAGATTGTAAATCGCTTAAATTTGTCTGCCATACATTATCTTCATAAAAAATATCTAAGTATTCATCTTTTAAAAAATCAAATTGATTTTCTTCAATTAATTTTATTTGAAAGTTAGAAAAATCTACTAAACGTTTAAAATAGAGATTTATGAGATCATAAGCTAATTCAATATTAAAATCTTTGTCATTGATTTGCTTGGATTTATTTATATAAAATTGAACTTCATCTTCAAGTAATAGGTTTTTATTTTCATCAATTTTATTTATTATTGCTTCAAAAAATTTTAAATTAAAATCATCTCTGGATATTTTTTTGAGGTAATGGCTTCTTTCAATCTTACTAAAAATTTCATCACTTAGTTCCTTTTTAACATCACTTAACTGAATGTGATTATATTCATCTGCATAACTTATCGATGATAATAATAATAAAAATATTAAATTCTTCATGTTTTTTAAAAACCTTGAGATTTAGCAGCTTCTTCTCTTACAATTTCTGGTGATCCTAGTAAATGTCTATTAACTCCAATTCTTTTGAACCAATAATGCAGTCCTAAAAGATCTGTGAAACCCATACCTCCATGAACTTCAGTAGATTTCTTGGATATCATCTTTGATACATCTGATACATGTGACTTTGCATGGCAAGCCATTAATTTTTTATTTTTTTCATTATTATCGAAGGAATGAGCTGCATGCCAAACAAGTGAGTAGCATGGTTCAAGTTCAGAAGTCATTTCCGCACACATATGTTTAACTGCTTGGAAAGAGCCTATGACTCTATTAAATTGTTTTCTTTCTTTAGAATAGTCAACAGCCTTATCAATCATTGCTTGAGATGCACCCAATGAATCTGCAGCAGCAATAATTCTCCCAGCATCAATAGCATTATTTATTGCATCCTTTGAAGAGATAGTTTCCTCAAGTAATTCTACTTCAACATTTTTAAAATGCATTTCTTTAAAAACTCTTGTTTTATCTACTGTGATTAAATCAATAACTTCTATTCCTGAGGATTCCATTGAAACCACACCAATTTTTCCATCTTCATTAGCTAACATTATGTGAGAAGCATAATCACTATCGATAACGAAAAAAGTTTTACCATTTACGACATTATTTGAAAATATAAGATTAGACTGATCTCTTGCACCAAAGAATTCTGAGAAACCAATACAAAAATTAACTTCATTCTTTGACATTCTATTAAAATAAGACTCTTTTTGTGAATCATTTGCTCCATACTTTATCGATATAGGCGCCATAACATAGGAACCTAAAAAGGGCAGGGTTGCAATTCCTTCTCCAAGACTCTGAGCAACAGCAGTTGCAAATAATAAATCTAATCCAAGGCCACCATTTTTTTCTGGTATTAAAATGTTGTTAATGCCCAGACTAATTATCCCTTTATGTAACTCATCTTTGACAGACTTATCATTATCTCTTGATATTTTTTTTATAATTTCTAATGATGCGTTATCCTCTAAAAATTTCTTGATATTATCTTGAAAGAAAATTTGATCATCAGATAATCCAAAATACATTTTATGCTCCTTGTTGAACTTTTGGCTCTTTTGGTAAACCAAGACCTCTTTCAGAAATAATATTTTTTTGAATTTGGCTTGTGCCACCTCCAATAATTAAACCAAGAAAATACATATATGCTACTTGCCAAGAACCGCCATCTCTAATGTTAGGACTATTTTCATATAGAGTACCTAATTCACCCATAATATCTAATGCAAACCCTTCAAGTTCATGTCTTAATTCTGTTCCAACAAGTTTCTGTATCATTCCAGCAATCTTTACATTTTGATTTTTATTAAGTTTGGCTGAAAGAACTCTAAGAGAATTTGATTGAAATGCAATTACTTTGCCCTGAATTTTCATTAGATTATCTCTATAAATGGGATTATCAATAGTTTTTTGACCATTTATTGTTTCCTCTTTCATTCTTTCAATTAAAGAATTTAATCTATTCATCATTGCATTTGGATCTGACAGTGATCCTCTTTCATGATTTAACGTTGCATTAGCAACAGACCAGCCTTCACCTCTTTTTCCTACAATATGAGATTCGGGTATTGTCACATCTGTGAAAAAAACTTCATTAAATCCTGCGTTAAGAGTCATATCAACTAGCGGTCTAATTTCAATACCAGGTGTGTCCATTGGAATTAGTAAATAACTAATTCCTGAGTGTTTTGGCGCATCAGGCTCAGTTCTTACTAAACAGAACATCATTTGTGAATATTGAGCTGTACTGGTCCAAATTTTTTGACCATTGATTACCCAATTTCCTTCAATTAATTCTGCCTTTGTTTGTAAACTTGCAAGATCACTTCCTGCATTAGGTTCTGAGTAGCCCTGACACCAAATAATTTCTCCATGTAGTGTTGGCTTGATATATTGTTTTTTTTGTTCTTCTGTCCCCAGCTCTAAAAGTGTTGGCACTAACATATCAATTCCTTGACCTCCCATTGGAGGTGGGATTTTATTTTTTGAAAATTCTGTAGCAATTATTCTACTTTTTATAATATCGCTTTCACCACCATAACCACCGTATTCTTTTGGAATAGATCTAGCAAAATATCCTTTTTCTATAAGAATTTTTTGCCATTCCGATCTTTTCATTTCAAGTTGTCCAGATTTAAAAGATCCAGCTAGAGGCACCTTTGAAGAATCTGTGAAATGAACACCTGAATATTTTTTACAAAATGTTTGTAATTCTTTTGTAAAATTCTCGTATTCTGATCCAAAATTTAAATCCATAATGTTAACCAACTATTTCCAATTCGGTTTTCTTTTTTCAAGAAACGCAGTAATTCCTTCTTTAGCATCTTTTCCTTCAAAGCATTTAGCTATTTGTTCTTTCAAATATGGAAGAGCTTCATCAAAACTTTTTGAATCCTGTTTTTCGTATGCTTCTAGGCCAAATTGCATTGTTTCAGGTGCCAAGCTTGCTAATTCTGTAGCAAGTGTATCAACTTTTTTATCAAGGTCTTCTTTTTTTACTGATTTATTTATTAGACCCCAATCTTTTGCTTTTTTAGAATTGATTGGTTTTCCTCGCATTATAAAATCAAGTCCTGCTCTTTTTGGCATAACTCTGAATAAACCAGCCATAACCATAAATGGCCATAATCCTCTATGGATCTCAGGCGCTGAAAAGGTTGCGTCATCCACAGCTATTGCATGAGTAGAATTAGAAACAATTAAAAGGGCACCTGCTAGAACAGGACCTTGAATCTTACATATAACTGGTTTGTATAAATATCTTAACGAAAGGCTTATATCAGCATTATCTAGTTTAGGTACATTTGATTTAGATTCAGTTCTAGACAAATCTGCACCTGCACAGAATACATCGCCTCTTGCTGCAAAAACAACCACTCTAATATCTTTTTCTTGTTTAGCATAGGCAAGTGCATAGTTAATCTCATTCATCATAACGTTATTTAATGCATTCTTTTTTTCAGGTCTATTAAGAGTTATTGTCATGATTTTATTTTGGATACATAGCTCAATTACAGTAAAAATAAGTCCTTCCAAAGTTAATTTTTTCATTTTAAATATCTCCAATAATAGCTTCCGGAACTTTTATTTTTTTTGCTCTTAAATATTCACCTAAAGATTTTGCCTGACTATCTTTTCTGTCATTTGAGGAAACTCCATCTTGTAATATTTCGTGAATATAAAAATTAAGAGAATAAATATTAGATAATTCATACCTTTCAATCTTAAAATCTTTCAAATCTGGTAAAAGTTTTTTTAATTGCTCTACTGTTAAAAAATCATAAAGAAATGAAAATGTTTGATTATTTTTAGCCCAAATTCCTAAATTAGCACAACCACCCTTATCTCCAGATCTTGTTCCATATATGTCACCAAAATAAATCTCTTTTTCATTTTTTATATCAATTTTCTCAATTTTTATAGGCTTTTTTTGATAATAACTTTCTTCAAATTCAAGCTGACTTGTTGGCAATACTTCAATTTGTTTATCATCAATGTTAACTTTTTCTTTAATGAACTTACTATCTACTAGCGCTGGCCAATAATTAATAACTGGGCCACTAGATTTAACACCACCTTGTGCAAAAAAACCTGGTATGTTTGATAAAGCTAATTCAATAATTTTTGCACTAAAAAGTCTTCCAACTAAATTAGGGTCTTTGGATTTTACAGAAACCAGAAGTGATGCCATTGCTTCCTCATTAGTATTTGGATCATCTTTATCTGTCCTGTGCAGTTGAATTGTAACTTCGTCAAACTGGCTTTTACCACCAACAGAATTGAAAAGGGCATCTGTGAATACTTTTGCCTTTTCCTCTATATCTAACCCTGTAAGAATTATTTCCATTCCATTTCTAAAACTACCTGCAAGGTTTATACAGACTTTATGTTTCAATGGCGGTGAGCTCCCCCTACAGCCCGAAATAAAAACTTTATCTTTTTCAACTTCTTCAATTTTGAGCGTATCAAAGTGAGCAACCACATCAGGATTAACATATGCGGGTGAGCTTATTTCATATAAAAGTTGTGCTGTTACAGTTCCAATCGATACTAAACCCCCTGTATGAGGGTGCTTTGTGATATTAAAGCTACCATCTTCAAATATTTCAGCAATTGGGTACCCAATATTATCAAAGTTAGAGACTTCTTTAAAAAAAGAATAATTACCTCCTGTTGCTTGGCAACCACACTCAATAATGTGTCCAGCAGCTAGGGCTCCAGCTAATGCATCATAATTATTTCTTTTCCACTGGAACTTCCATGCTGCCGGTCCTATAACAACTGCAGCATCTGTAACTCTTGGACAAATTACAATATCGGCACCTAAATCTAATGCCTCTTTAATACCCCATGCACCAAGATAGGCATTTGCAGTAATAGGCATCAGGCCTGATTCATTTAGCGCTATATTTTTATCAATATTTGTAAAATCTTCTCCTAATTTTGTTAAATCAGAAATTTTAGGCAATAAGTCATCGCCATCTATATATGCTACTTTCATATCAAGTGATTGGTCTTCTAATATTTTCTCAATTTCTTTTGCCATAGACTTTGGATTTAAACCACCTGCATTACTTATTATTTTTATATTTTTTTCTTTACATGAACCAGCTACTTCTTTAATTTGTTTTAAAAAAGTTCCTACATAACCCTTATCTTCACCTCTTTGTATTTTTTGGTTATAAAGTATTGCCATAGTTAGCTCTGCAAGATAATCTCCTGTTAGGACATCAATAGGACCTCCATCAACTAGTTCTTTAGCTGCAGATAACTTATCACCATAATATCCGCTGCAGTTTGCAATTTTTAGATGATTTTTTATCATTTAGTTTGTTAATTTAATCCCATTTAAGATTATTTTTGTAATAGAATTTGCTGATTCTTCAGGAGACATATTTATAGTTTTTTTATTTTTTTCTTTAAGAAATTCTCTGCCTATACCCCCAAGAAGAATCGCAAAAGCTCTTACATCAATCGACTTAATTTCTTTTTTTAAAATTGATTCTTTCAAAAGATTTTTTGTATAGTTTTTAATAAAATTCTCATGATAGTCTGCCATTTTTTGTGATCCTTTAATGTTTTCTATGTCTTTGATGAATGTGTCAAATTTTGGACCAACTGCTTGGTTAACTATACATAAATATTTTTCTAATTTTTTTATTGGTGAATCAATATTTGCAACTGAATCTATAGCAAGTTTTCCCAACTTCACTAAAATGTTATTCATTGTCATAAGGATTAATTCATCTTTACTAGGAGCAATTTCATATAGTGTTCTTAAAGAGATTTTCAATTTTTTAGCAAATTCAGACATCGTTAAATCAGGCACACCCTTCTGAAGCATTGCTTCTAATGCGTCCATTATCTCAATTTGTCTTTTTGTGTAAATTTTTAAATTTACATTTTTACGATTCTTTTGATGCTCAACTTCTATCATGATTAATTACTTAACAATCATTAATAGAGCACCATTTTCAACTTGATCGTTAACAGAGATTAATAACTCAGTAACAGTGCCATCTTCAGGTGCTTTTATTGAGTGCTCCATTTTCATGGCCTCTAATATGACTAACGTATCACCAGCTTTTACCTTTTCACCTTGTTGAATTTTTACATCTATTACTTTACCTGGCATTGGCGCTGTTAATCCTCCGGCAGTGTATTCTGTTCCTGGGACTCTAAATTTAGGTTTTATTTTAAGCATGACATCACCAAATGGCATATGCACTAAAATATTCTTTTCGGTTGAAGTTATTCTTGAATAATGTCTTTTACCATTAAAAACAATGTCTATACCGTTTTTATCATATGAATATATGAAAGCACTTTTGCCGAAAGAAAAAATAAATTCTTTATTTCTATTTTGTTTGTATTCCACATCATAATCTAAACCTTCATAGTTCAAAATTATTTTTTGATTAGGCAATCTGCCGTTTGTCCAACCCGAAGTCATAAACTTAGCAAGTTTTGCATTTTCTCTATTTTTTTGTTGAATCCACAAAGCTGCAATGGCCATTACGTGCTCAATATCGTCTTCAGAAATCATCAATTTTCTGTCAGGATTTACTCTTTCAATGAAGTCTGAAGTTGTATCGCCATTAAGAAAATCCTCTGATTTCAAGCAGCTTATTAAAAAATCTCTGTTTGTAATCACTCCACCTATGTGGGCAGACTCAAGGGCTTTAGCTAATTTACTTGCTGCATCGGTTCTATTCGATGCATATGAGATTATTTTTGCTAGCATTGGATCAAAGTCAGTTCCAACTATTGTTCCTGAAGTTACTCCAGAGTCCCATCTTGCCTCAACTGAATCATCTTTTTCAAAGGCAATTAACGTACCTATTTCAGGAAGAAAATCGTTATTTGGATTTTCTGCATACAGTCTAGCTTCAATTGATGATCCCCTCCAAGTAATATCGTTTTGATTAAATTTAAGTGACTCACCCCTAGCTATTTTTAATTGCTCACTAACAAGATCAATGCCAGTTACCTCTTCAGTTACTGGATGTTCAACTTGTAATCTTGTGTTTACTTCTAAAAACCAAAATTCACCAGTTTTATCATCAAATAAAAATTCAACAGTTCCTGCAGATTCATACTTAATTTGCTTTGCAAGCTCAACGGCTGCATTACCCATTTTTGTTCTTATCTCATCTGATACTCTTGGAGAAGGGGATTCCTCAATAATTTTTTGATATCTTCTTTGAATTGAACATTCTCTTTCGCCCAAGTGAACAACGTTTCCATGAGAATCTCCTAAGATTTGAATTTCAATATGCCTTGATTTTTCAACATATCTTTCAATAAAAATCCTATCATCGTTAAATCCCTTTTTTGCCTCTCTTTGAGCAGCAGAAATAGATTCTTTGAGATCCTTATCTTTTTCAACTATCCTCATGCCTTTACCACCACCACCAGCCGCTGCTTTAATTAAAAGAGGATAACCAATTTTCTTTGCTTCGTTAGG
>TARA_Y200000002_G_scaffold141355_1_pt1 | contig 10397 bp, 9 predicted proteins | sample TARA_Y200000002 | Tara Oceans TARA_Y200000002 (sample SAMEA2619388) | marine metagenome | biome: marine biome (ENVO:00000447); feature: surface water layer (ENVO:00002042); material: "saline water (ENVO:00002010), including plankton (ENVO:xxxxxxxx)" | depth 5 m | reverse complement strand
AAATTTTGATCTAAAAATTACTAAAGAGATTAAAAATCACATAGATCAACATTATGAAATTATAGAGTTTAGTGAAGAAAGTATTATAAAAATCATTGATCTACTTAAATACGATAAAAAGAATAACAATGACGAACCAATGTTTGTTTTAATGAATAATGTGGGGGAAATGAAAATTAATCAATCTGCAGAAGTCGAACTAATTAAAGAAGCTTTTAAGTTTTATCAAAACTAGCTCATATCTTTAAAAATTGAGTGCATCAATCTCTTTTTATCATTTATGCTTTCCTCGAGGGAAATCATTGATTCAGTTCTGTAAACACCCTCGATTTCATCAAGTCTAAAAATTATATTTTTTGCGCTTGTCGTACCTTTTGCTCTAATCTTACAAAAAACATTAAATTTTCCAGTAGTTATGTGAGCAACCGTTACATTTGGAATTTCATTAATTCTTTGAATAATGAACTTAATTTTTGATGTATCTTTTATATATAGACCTACATAAGCTATGAAGGTGTAACCTAGTTTGTCATAATCTAGAATCAATGAAGATCCTTTAATTAAACCATAATCTTCCATCTTTTTTACTCTAACATGCACAGTACCAGCAGAAATCAAAAGTTTCTTTGCAATATCAGTAAAAGGGGTTCTAGTATTCTCGATTAACATATCGAGAATCTGATGATCTATATCATCTAATTTGATTTTTGACATAACTATTAAATATATAAAAATAGTCACAAATATTATACCATCTTTGATATTTTAATAAAAAAAGTGTCAAAATTTTATATATATATTATCAAAACACGTAATTAATTAAAGAATAATTAAAAATTATAAGAATCAATTCATATATAATTATATAAATTATTATAAGTCAATGTATTATATATATTTACTTAAAGTTATTATATAGTTCAATTTTCACCTTTTTGTTATTTATATATTATTATTTTGTTTACATTTGTAAACATGTCTATTACTAATCGTATACAGGAATTAATAGAAGAAAAGAATCTGTCGAAATCAGCATTTGCAAAAGAAATTGGTGTTCAGAGATCAAGCTTGGCACACTTTTTTAGTGGTAGAAATAAACCAAGCTTGGACTTTTTTCTAAAAATCAAGAACAAATACCCTGAAATTGATTTAAATTGGATAATTTCAGGTAAAAGAACCAAGCATAAAGCAAGAAAGAAACAAAAAAATAAACAAATAGATTCGGTATTAATACTCTATAAAGATGGTACTTACAAAAAAAACTAACCCCCTACTTCTAATAATTCTGTTCATAAGCTTTACAAACTGTGAAAAAATTGAACGTAATTGTAAAGATTTTCATTCGGGGGACTTTTATACAGAAACCTCAGTAAACGGAATCACTTATAAATCAACCTTTTCAAGAGAAAGTTCAAATATCCAAATTGAAGAGTTTGAGGGTAAAATAGATTCAAGTTATGTTAGATGGGTAAATGATTGCGAAATGATTTTATCCCCAATTAAGCCAAAAAAAATGAGTGAAAAGAAGAATATCTTTATAAAGATTTTAACAACTAATGATTCATCTTACACCTACGAATATTCATATTTGGGCGAAAGTAATAAATTAAAAGCTAAAGCAATCAGAATAAGGTAGTTTGTGCAGAACCTGAATCGTTTTCATCTTCTTTAACCTCATCTATAATCGGATCATTTTCCTCAGTTGATTCACTATCTTCAGGTCTATATTCTAAAGACTGTAAAGTATTTACCTGCTTAATTTTATGAGGAGTTAATTGATTGCCTTGCGCTTTTATTCCTTTTACTGAAATAAATTCTTCAAAAACAATTCTTAGATTAGGTCTTTGATCCTTGTTTCTTAACTTGATAAATACGAGTTCAAAAACAGGCCTCCAATCAGTTGAAATAAGTTCTAGAAAAGATCCTTTATTTTCAGAGATAAAAACCTCTTCTTTATTTTTGTTTTCAGCTAGAAATCTTTTTGCAAAATACTTTTCTTTTTTTCCATTGAAATATATTGCAGAAATTGGTTTTTTTGGAATCCATTTTTCCAAAACAATCATATCGTCATTAAAATGAGTTGAAAGCTCTGGAAGAATAATCTTTAAAGATCCATTCTGAAAAACTACCAAAATTTTATCATCTCCCCTAAATTCTCCTAAAAGTTCACCCCTACCATCTACATTTAACTTCTGAACTGTTTCATCAAACCATATTTTTCTTGGCTTAAGTGTTGAAACACCCTTTTGTTTTAATTCTACGTTTTTAATTGTATTTTTTGTTAAAATATTTCCTCTAGTTCCTCTTCCCTTTATCATGACATCACTAAAGTCCACATCCCACTTTAATTTTTTAATCTTAGTATTCTGCCTTAAGTTAATTGTAATTTTTTCAGCTTCTCCGTTAGGATTAGCGGAAAAGTATTTAACCAAACTAGGTTTTTTTGATGAAGACAAAGCATATAACTTATCCCTTGTAACACCTGAAACAGCGAATCTTTTTATATAATTAAAACCCTTGTCACCATCCCTATAAACCATATTATAAATGGTTCTTACATCTTTTTTCTTGAAAACTGCTACATGAATTATATTTTTTCCAATAAAAGTTTTACTCGAAACCTTAGTAACCATCATATTACAATTATCAGTAAAGACAATAACATCGTCAATATCACTACAATCACAGACATATTCATTTCTTCTTAATGATGTTCCAATAAAACCTTCTTCTCTGTTAACATACAGTTTTGTGTTTCGCATCACAACCTTTTTAACATCAACATCATCAAATACTTTAATTTCAGTTCGTCTATTTTTATCTAAAGAATAGTCTTTCTTAAGTCTTGTAAAATACGAGATTGCAAATTCTATTAAATTACCTAGATTAGCCTTCACTTTTGAAATCTGATCCTCTAAATTTTCTATTTTTTCTTTGGCTTTATCTATATCAAATTTTGATATCCTTTTAATTTTAATCTCTGTTAGCCTTGCAATATCATCATTTGTAACTTCTCTTTTAAGAATCTTTGTAAAAGGTGTTATTCCGTCCCTAATTGCCTTAAGTACACCCTCCCATGTTTCTTCTTTTTCAATATTTCTATAAATCTTATTTTCTATAAAAATTCTCTCTAGAGAAAAACTATGCCACTGATCTTCCAACTCCATCAATCGAATCTCCAGCTCCTTTTTAAGAATGTTAACCGTGTTTTCCGTCGATTTTATTAGAATTTCTGAGACTCCTAAAAAACATGGCTTATTATCTTCAATTATACAGGAAAGCGGTGAAATAGAAACTTCACAATTTGTGAAAGCATATAAAGCATCAATTGTTTTATCAGGAGATATGCCAGAAGGAAGGTGAATTAATATTTCGACCTTGGAAGATGTATTATCATCAATTTTTTTAATTTTAATTTTACCCTTATCGTTTGCCTTAATAATTGAATCAATTAACGAGGTAGTTGTAGTGCTGTAGGGTAATTCTGAGATTAATAAGGTAGATTTATCCACAATATTAATTTTAGCTCTAACTCTTACCTTCCCACCTCTTTTTCCATCATTATAATTTGTAAAGTCAGCGATTCCTCCAGTGATAAAATCAGGATATAATGTAAATCTTTTATTTTTTAAATATTTTATAGAAGCGTCGATTAATTCATTAAAGTTGTGGGATAAGATTTTAGTTGATAATCCAACCGCTATTCCTTCAGCCCCTTGAGCAAGTAATAAGGGGAATTTTACAGGTAAATTTATAGGTTCTTTTCTTCTACCATCATAGGAAGATTGCCAGTTTGTGACTTTTGGATTGAAAATTACATCTAGTGCAAATTTTGATAATCTAGCTTCAATATATCTTGATGCTGCTGCTCTATCACCGGTAAAAATATTACCCCAATTTCCCTGTGTATCAATAAGTAAGTCTTTTTGACCAATCTGCACCATTGCATCAGCAATACTTGCATCACCGTGAGGATGGTATTGCATAGTATGCCCTACAATGTTCGCAACCTTATTATATCTACCATCATCTAAATCTTTCATTGATTGCATAATCCTACGCTGAACCGGCTTAAAACCATCTTCTACAGACGGTACTGCTCTTTCAAGAATTACATATGAGGCGTAATCAAGAAACCAATCCTTGTACATCCCTGTAACACGAGTAATTGATTCCCCTTGATTTAAATCTTCATTTTTATCTAAATCTTCCTGCATTTAATCAATAATATCTAATTCAACTTTTAAGTTATCAATAATAAAGGATTGCCTATCTGGAGTGTTTTTACCCATGTAAAAACTTAAAAGCTCCTCTATACTCTTATCCTCATCTAACATTACAGGATCTAATCTTATATTGTCACCAATAAAATGTCCAAACTCATCAGGAGAAATTTCACCTAACCCTTTAAATCTTGTTATTTCAGGTTTCGGTTGAAGTTTTTCAATAGCATTTATTCTTTCCAGCTCTGAATAACAATAAATAGTTTCTTTTTTATTTCTTACTCTAAAAAGAGGAGTTTGTAATATATATAAATGTCCACTTCTTATTAATTCAGGAAAAAATTGTAAGAAAAATGTAATTAATAATAATCTGATATGCATACCATCTACGTCAGCATCAGTAGCGATAACAATGTTGTTATATCTCAAATCTTCAATAGAATCTTCAATATTTAGTGCTGCTTGAAGTAAATTAAATTCTTCATTTTCATAAACTATTTTTTTTGACATTCCAAAAGAGTTTAACGGTTTACCTCTCAAACTAAAAACAGCCTGTGTATTCACGTCTCTTGATTTTGTAATACTTCCAGAGGCTGAATCACCCTCAGTAATAAACAAAGTCGTTTCAAGTCTCTTTTCGTTTTTTAAATCCCCTAGGTGAACTCTACAATCTCTAAGTTTTTTATTATGTAAACTAGCTTTTTTTGCTCTTTCTCTAGCTAGTTTTCTAATACCAGAAAGCTCTTTCCTCTCCTTTTCAGCCTGTAATATTTTTTTGTTTAATGCTTCTGCTATATTTGAATTTTTGTGAAGATAATTATCAAGTTTATTTTTTAAGAAATCATTTATATAAACCCTAACAGATGGTAGATCTCCACCCATTTCAGTGGAACCAAGTTTTGTTTTTGTTTGGCTTTCAAAAACAGGCTCCATTACTTTTATGGAAACGGCAGCAACAATTGATTTTCTTATATCAGAAGCATCATAATTTTTACCAAAAAAATCTCTAATTGTTTTAACAAATGCTTCTCTGAAAGAGCTTAAATGTGTGCCTCCTTGAGTTGTATTCTGACCATTTACAAAAGAATGATAGTCCTCACTGTACTGAGTTTTACTATGAGTTATAGCTAACTCTATATCATCCCCTTTTAAGTGGATGATTGGGTATGAGATTTGTGTATCTTTAATCCTCTCTTCAAGTAGATCTTTTAATCCGTTAGTACTATGGAATTTTTCATTATTAAAAACTATTGTTAAGCCAGGATTTAGGTACACATAGTTTTTTAGCATTCTTGCTATGTATTCATTTCTAAATTTAAAATTCTTAAAAATTGATTCATCTGGGATAAAAGCAACCTTAGTTCCTCTTCTTCTGGCACTATCCTCTGGTTTGTTTTCAATGTCTAAAACACCTCTTTTGAATTCAGCAAAAACTGATTTACCGTCTCTATTAGATTCAACTTTAAAATAATCAGACAGGGCATTTACTGCTTTTGTACCTACTCCATTTAATCCAACTGCCTTTTTAAATGCTCTAGTGTCATATTTTCCTCCCGTATTCATTTTAGAAACAACATCAATCACTTTTCCCAAAGGGATACCTCTACCATAATCTCTTACTGTTACTTTTGTTCCTTGAACCGAGACCTCGATAGTTTTACCAGCACCCATTACATACTCGTCTATTGAATTATCAAGAACCTCCTTTAAAAGAATATAAATACCATCATCAGGCGAAGAACCATCACCTAATTTACCAATGTACATTCCAGGACGCATTCTAATATGCTCTTTCCAATCTAACGATCGTATATTTTCTTCGGTATATTGATTGATTTTTGACATACTTAATAAGTATGCTAATATAATGTATCAGTAAAAAAAAATTAATGGAGATCTAACAAAGTAATTAACAAAATATCAAGAGATACAATCAGGTATTCTAAACATTAAATAAAAAGTGAATAACGTCACCATTATTAACCACATAAGCTTTACCCTCAACCCTCATTTTTCCTACTTCTTTAACCTTTGCCTCTGTCTGATATTTAATATAGTCTTCAAAAGCAATAACCTCAGCTTTTATAAAACCCTTTTCAAAATCAGTATGTATTACACCAGCCGCTTGAGGTGCTGTAGCCATTTTAGGAATTGTCCATGCACGAACTTCTTTGGGGCCCGCTGTGAAATAAGTATGCAGATTAAGTAGATCATATGTTGCGCTAATTAATTTTGATGAACCAGGTTCATCTAGTCCTAAATCGTATAAAAACATTCTTCTTTCTTCATAATCATCCAATTCATTAATTTCTGATTCAATTCCAGCAGCTAGAACAATTAAATTTGCCCCCTCATCTGATATTAATGATTTTACGGATTCAACATAGCTATTTGTTGAAGTTACACTTCTTTCATCAACATTACACACATAAAGAACTGGTTTAGATGTAATTAGTTGTAATGGCTTCAAATACTTATTAATATCATCCTCATCCAAATCAATAGATCTTATATTATTGGATGATTCAATAAATGATATTGCTTGATTGAGAACTTCTTTTTCTCTGGCAGCTTCTTTATCACCTGATTTTACGGTTCTGCTTACCTTTTCAAGTCTGTTATTTAGACTTTCTAAATCCTTTAGCTGTAGCTCAATATCAATAATCTCTTTATCACGGATAGGATCAACAGAACCATCAACATGAGTAATATTATCATTATCAAAACATCTAAGAACGTGAATAATGGCATCGGTTTCTCTGATATTTGCTAAAAATTTATTTCCTAACCCCTCACCTTTACTTGCTCCTTTTACTAATCCAGCAATATCAACAATCTCAACGGTTGCAGGTATTAATTTTTCAGGGTTAACTATTTCTTGAAGGGTTATTAATCTTTTATCTGGAACATTAATTATACTGTGATTAGGTTCAATAGTACAAAAAGGAAAATTTGCACTTTGAGCTTTAGTATTTGATAAACAATTAAATAAAGTAGATTTTCCAACATTTGGTAGACCAACAATTCCAGCTTTCATATTAACTATGCATAAGTTTTTGTTTTTCTAATAAATGAGAGGTGGATTCAATATGATTCAAATCAGGAACACAACAATCAACTGGACATACAGCAGCACACTGTGGTTCTTCATGAAAACCTTTACATTCAGTGCATTTATCAGGAACAATGTAATAAACCTCATCATTTACAGCCCTTTGAGGTAATTCTGCATTAACAATTTGACCGTCAAGAAGGTTTACTTCACCTGAAAGATTTGTGCCATCAGAATACTTCCAATTAACCGAAGCTTCATAAATAGCAGTATTTGGGCATTCTGGCTCACATGCCCCACAATTAATACATTCATCTGTGATGATTATCGCCATAAAATTTTATAATATTAATTAAATTTGCTGCAAAATTAACGCCAATCTTATTAAAAACAAAAGTATAAATAAGGAAATAGAAAGAAGAATCAATTACTTATCAAGTATCGGTAAAGTAATAGAGTCCTATTTGTCTAATAAAAATGATTCAATTAGTGTTGAGTTTGACAAAGCAGTTCAAGAAGCTGAAAAACATAATAGCTGGTTTTCTAACAGTAACATATTAAACGCATTAAGTTATTGGAAAAATAAACTAAACAAAAATGTTCTTGATGCATGGATCAATCAATATAATTTTATCAATCAAAATTCAAAAGTTGCGATTATTATGGCTGGAAATTTCCCTTTGGCTGGTTTTCATGACCTAATTTCAGTGATTATTTCAGGCAATGACGCCATTATAAAACCGTCTAGTGACGACAAAATATTGATTGAATTTTTTGTCAGCTATCTCCATAAAGAATTTCCTGAAACCAATAAATTAGTAAAAATAGTATATGATAAACTCACTGATTTTGACAAAGTAATAGCTACAGGCTCCAATAATACTTTTAAATATTTTGAATACTATTTTAGAGAAAAAAAATCATTGTTGAGGAAAAACAGAACCTCACTAGCAGTTTTATCCGGAAATGAAGCTAAAGAAGAACTAAGACTTCTCTCAGATGACGTATTTATGTATTTTGGATTAGGTTGCAGAAACATTTCAAAAATATTTATACCCAGAAACTATGATTTAACTAAGCTAAATTCAAGCTTTAATAATTATAAACACATTATAAATCATCATAAATATTCAAATAACTATAATTATCAAAAAACTATAAAATTGATGAATAATGAAGAGTTTATTGATGGTGGACATTTTATCTTAAGCGAATCGGAGAATTACGCTCCGCCTATCTCAATTATATACTATGAGTACTACACAGATATACATGAGGTAAACAAAAAGATAATGTCTAAAAATAATGATATTCAATGTGTAGTTTCAAATCTAAAAATAAAAAATTCAATAAGCTTTGGTGATGCTCAAAAACCAAAATTAAATCAATATGCAGATAAAATTGATACATTAAAATTTCTGTTAACAAGTAGTTAAAAACATTTACATTTTGATAACATATTTGGTTTACTAAATATCGAAATTTGCTTTTTTAATTAAACCAATGAAAATTCATAACTTTTGTGCTGGACCGTCTATTTTACCATCTGAAGTGTTTGATGAGGCTTCAAATGCGGTTAAAGATTTAAATGGTTCAGGATTATCCCTATTAGAAATTTCCCATCGTAGTCATGCATTTGTAGAAATTATGGATGAGGCAAGAGATTTATCATTAGAATTACTCGGCCTCAGCGGAAATGATTACACTTCAATATTTCTTCAAGGCGGAGCCAGTTCTCAATTTTTAATGACAGCCTACAATTTTCTTAAAAATGAAGCGGCTTTTTTAGACAGTGGTACCTGGAGTAAAAAAGCAATTAAAGAAGCCAAGCTTTTTGGAAATGTAGATGTTTTAGCTAGTTCCGAAAATGATAATTATAATCACATACCAAATTTTGAAATAGCTAAAAATTACGATTATTTTCACTGCACGTCTAATAATACAATTTTTGGTACTCAAATAAATTCTTTTCCAAATACAGACACTCCAATGTTTTGTGATATGAGTAGTGATATTTTTTCACGTGATCTAGATTTTTCAAAATTTGATTTAATCTATGCTGGGGCTCAAAAAAACCTTGGACCTGCTGGAGCAACACTTGTTGTAATTAAGAATGATTTACTTGATAATATTAAGGATAATGTACCTTCAATGATGAATTACAAAGTCCACGCTGATAAAAGTAGTATGTTTAATACACCACCTGTATTTTCCGTTTATGTATCAATGCTTAATATGAGATGGTTAAAAAAAATGGGGGGAGTTTCTGAGATAGAAAAACTTAATAGAAAAAAAGCTCAGCTGTTATACTCTGAAATTGATTTGAATCCTCTTTTCAATGGACACGCAAGAGAAGTTGATAGATCAATTATGAATGCTACCTTTAATTTAAGTGACGATAATTTTAAGGACAGTTTTGAAACAATGCTAGCTGATGCTAAAATTACAGCCCTTTCTGGTCACAGAAGTATTGGTGGCTATCGGGCATCAATGTATAATGCAATGGGTATTGATAGTGTTAAAGTACTTGTGGAGGTTATGAGTGAATTAGAATCAAAAATTTAAAATATGAATGTTTTAGCAAATGATGGTATTAGTAAAGAAGGTGTTGAAAGGTTAAATTCTGCTGGATTTAAAACCATTGTTGAATCAATTGATCAATCTAAAATAATTGACTTCATCAACAATAACAACATAGAAGTATTACTTGTTAGAAGTGCTACAAAAGTTAGAAAAGATTTGATCGATAGTTGTGAAAACTTAAAGATTATAGGAAGAGGTGGTGTTGGTATGGATAATATAGACGTTTCTTATGCCAAGGAAAAAGGAATCCATGTAATTAATACTCCTGCAGCTTCATCAATTTCAGTTGCAGAATTGGTATTTTCACACCTATTTTCATGCGTAAGATCACTACATATTTCTAACAGAGAGATGCCACTTGATGGCGACAAAGACTTTAAAAAACTTAAAAAAAATTATTCTGGAGGTTCTGAATTAAAGGGAAAAACCCTTGGTGTTGTAGGATTTGGGAGAATTGGTCAAGAAGTTGCTAAGATAGGTCTTGGAATTGGGATGAATATCATTTTTTATGATTTGCACAACAAAGAGGCCAATATCAA
>TARA_Y200000002_G_scaffold142708_1_pt1 | contig 10400 bp, 9 predicted proteins | sample TARA_Y200000002 | Tara Oceans TARA_Y200000002 (sample SAMEA2619388) | marine metagenome | biome: marine biome (ENVO:00000447); feature: surface water layer (ENVO:00002042); material: "saline water (ENVO:00002010), including plankton (ENVO:xxxxxxxx)" | depth 5 m | reverse complement strand
TATTTGCTCAAGATTTGAATTACCAATAACTTCTCTCATAGCACTTTCCGCAACAGCCTTTACCGTAGACTCTTGATTTTCAATGTTGAATAAAAAATCAGCGGCATCACTGATTACCCATTGCACTGAAAAATCAACATCAACAATGTTTTCATCACCCGTTAGCATGAGGCTTTCCTCTGGTACATCACGTCCCACCGTACCCCTACCTATTGATGTTTGGCTTGAAGTTCGTATTCCGACCTCAACTTGGTTTTCACGAGTTACTTTTGGCTTTAAAACGCTCTCAATTGGGAATGGCAAATGATAGTGAAGTCCGTCAGGGGTTGAACGAATGTATTCACCAAAGCGCAATACAATCCCTTGTTCGTCTGGTTGGACTCGGTAAATGCCGGTTGCACCCCATATTGCCAGTCCAATTAACGCAATAAGCAACCAATTTTTTTTACCAACTTTTCCATCAGGTGATTTTGGTGAGAAGCTACCAAAACGGGACTTCAAATTTTTAAGAAGCTTGTCGAGGTCATTATTGTCAAAATTACCACCACCGCTTGGACCTCGTCCCCAAGGACCGTTGTTATTATTATTGTCCCATGACATTACATTATACCCTTTTTGAGATTTCTTAATTACACTAATATAACATAGTTATTGTGTAAATTGTTTTAAAGGCTTTGTAAACAAATAGAGCAAAATTAATATCTCAGCTAATTTTATTTAGAACTACGAATGAATACGGCAGATCCATAGCTTCGTTTGAATGATAAACTCGGGAAGTTTCTTGCCATTTTGAAAAATCAGATATATCAAATACCGCATCACCATCAAAATCAGCATGAACTTCTGTTATGTAAGCCTTGTCAACGTAATCCATCGACTGTCTGTATATTTCCGCGCCGCCAATTATAAAAATCTCGCCGCAGTCATATTCTCTAGCAAAATTGTTGGCCTCTTTTATGGCACCCTGAATATCAAATACAACAACGCAACTATCACAAGTGTATTCGCTGTTTCTGGTAATAATTATATTATGCCGACCCGGCAGGGGTCTGCCTATGGATTCAAATGTCTTTCGTCCCATAATTATGGGACTCCCGTATGTTAGCTCCTTGAAATATTTTAAGTCTGCTGGAATGTGCCATGGTAATTTGCCATCTTTCCCAATTACATAGTTAGAAGCATATGCTACTATAATTGATGTCGAAATCATACGGCAACTTTGGCTTTAATATGTGGGTGAGCTTCGTAATCAGAAATAATGATATCTTCGTATTTGAATTTAAATATATCAGTCACCATTTCGTTGAGTGAAACAGTTGGTAAAGTAAGGGGTGATCTCTCAAGCTGGGTTCTGACTTGTTCCAGATGATTGGAATATATATGAGCGTCACCTAGTGTATGAACAAAATCTCCAACCTCGAATTTACACACATGTGCGATCATGTGAGTGAGGAGTGCGTAAGATGCGATATTGAAGGGAACACCCAAAAAAACGTCGGCTGATCTTTGGTATAAATGACAGCTTAACTTATTATTAGATACATAGAATTGAAATAGGCAATGACATGGTGGTAGGGCCATATCTTCTACATCACTAACGTTCCAAGCTGAGATGATATGTCGTCTAGAGTGAGGTGACTCTTTTAAGTTATTAATCAAAGTAGATATTTGATCAATTGATCGGCCATCTCTGCATTCCCAGGAACGCCATTGTTTGCCATAGACTGGGCCCAAGTCACCATTAGGATCAGCCCAATCATTCCAAATTGATACACCGTTATCCCTCAAAAAACCGATATTTGTGTCTCCTGATAGAAACCAAATAAGCTCATAAACTATTGATTTTAAATGAAGCTTCTTGGTTGTAACCATGGGAAAACCATCCTGAAGATTAAATCTCATTTGGTGGCCAAATACAGATATTGTTCCTGTACCAGTGCGGTCATCCTTTTCTTCACCGTTTTGGATAATGTGCTCGAGTAAATTTAGATATTGTTTCATTTTTTAATTATGACTGATTCACAGCCGTATGCGAAGTGTGAAATAAATTTATAATAAACTTTATTTGATACGTATTTGGGATTATTATAGTTTTGCTCTTTGAGCTATAGTAATAAATTGGCGTCAAAATAAACTTATCGGACCCGGGGGCGGTACCCGGCGCCTCCACCAATAAAAATTATGGGGGCGAAACAGGATCGACGAGAGCGTAAAAGGCTACCCTTTACTCGGCATTGTACCACCGTTATCGGGCAAATTTTATAGTTGCAAATGACAACTATGCTCCGGTCGCAGTAGCTGCATAGTCAGCTTGAGCACCGAAACTTAAGCCCTTATCTCTAGCAAGATAAGGCGGGGTTTGGGGGCACCTGGCAACAGAACGTCCCCATACTAAATCTTTTAATTTTTATTTGAATATAAGTATATTATTTTAATTTTTATGTGCCTGTTTAGTGCTATTGTACTAATATCACAATATAATTTGCTGAAAATGGATCATGAAAACGATTGTAAAAAGTATAATTGCATCACTCTTTATCGTAAATTCTAGCTTCGCATTTCATGATGTAGAAGTTGCAAATGAGGAGATTGCAGTCTTAGGTGGGGTATGGACACAGATTTTTGCGTACGAAGAATATTGTTTTGATAACCAATATTATGACACAGTTATAGATAGGTTAATGATTAGCCCAAGATTTGAACGCTACTCAAGTGAGTTAAATCACCTCAATGAAAGGCAGGAATTAGCTTGGGAAAGAGGCGCGATCGGTGCCGCAGCTGTTATTGAAGCAGGACAAACAGATTGTGACATAATGGCAAGTGTAATTTGGGAATGGTTTGGTGAAAACTAGAATTTGCAACTAGATAATGGTGAGAATCCGTAAATGACAGAAGATCTCATAGGTTATAATGACATAATTAATAAATCCATGATTGGTGTTGTTATAGATGTTTTAAAGAAAATAAAAAAAAATAACGGACTGCCTGGCGAACACCATATCTATCTAACTTTTTTAACTAATGAAAATGGTGTTACAATATCAAGAAATTTAAAGAATAAATTTAAAGATGAGATGACAATTGTTCTGCAACATCAATTTGGTGAACTTGAAGTGAAATCAGAATATTTTTCTGTAATTCTACATTTTGACAATAAGCCTGAAAAAATTGTCATTCCATACTCCGCGATGACTAAATTTTTTGATCCTGCAGTCAATTTTGGTATTGATTTTATGCTAAAATCACAACAAGAAAATACAGTCGATAAGCAGAATCAGCAACTGGCAAATGAGAATTTATCAAGTGTGAATGAAAAACATGAAAAGATAGAAAAGTACGGAAAAACTGCTGAAGTTGTGTCACTAAAAGAATTTAAGAAAGAGACGAATAGGTGAGGTCATAATGAGTAAAAGAATTGAAACAGATACTTTCGGAGAGATTCAAGTAGAAAGCAATAAATATTGGGGTGCCCAGTCACAAAGATCATTGAAAAATTTTGATATTGGATGGGAAATGCAGCCAAAATCAATAATAAAAGCCTTAGGTATTATCAAAGCTGCCGCAGCTGAGGTCAATATGAAATTAGGTATTCTTAACAAAGATATTGGACAGAATATCATCAAAGCTGCTCATGAAATAATTGATGGCAAACTCGACGATCATTTCCCTCTTTCAGTTTGGCAAACCGGTTCTGGCACTCAGTCTAACATGAACGCAAATGAAGTCATATCAAATAGGGCGATAGAATTGATGGGTGGAGAAATGGGCTCAAAATCACCAGTTCATCCAAATGACCACTGCAACATGTCACAATCATCAAATGATACATATCCAACTGCGATGCATATTGCTTGTACTTTAGAAATATTGGACTCGCTATTACCGGCACTTTTATCGCTTGCCAAAAAGTTTGAGATCAAGTCGAATGAGTGGGCGCAGGTCATAAAAATTGGAAGAACTCATACACAAGATGCTACACCTTTAACACTTGGGCAAGAGTTTTCGGGCTACGCCATGCAGGTAAACAACGGTATTGAAAGAATAAAAGGTACGCTACCAAAACTAATGGAATTAGCTCAAGGAGGAACCGCCGTTGGAACAGGCCTAAATGCACCAAAAGACTTTGGGGTTAAAATAGCTGAAAGCATCTCAAAAATAACAGACAAAAAATTTACAAGTGCCCCCAATAAGTTTGAGGCTTTATCAGCTCATGACGCTATGCTTATGGCACACGGTGCAATAAACACTGTCGCCGCTTCACTATTTAAAATAGCCAATGATATACGATTTCTTGGAAGCGGTCCGAGGGCTGGGCTGGGTGAATTAGCTCTACCAGAAAACGAGCCCGGCTCATCAATTATGCCGGGTAAGGTTAATCCCACCCAGTGTGAGTCTCTGACACAAGTTTGCTTGCATGTTTTTGGTAATAATGCGGCTATTTCAATGGCTGGTAGCCAAGGCCATTTTCAGTTGAACGTCTTCAACCCAATGATGGCATTCAATTTTTTACAATCGGTTAAGCTAATGACAGATGCTGTAGTCTCATTTGAAAAAAATTGTTTAGATGGACTCACGGCAAGGCATGAAAATATCAAGATAAATCTGGAAAGATCACTCATGCTTGTCACAGCACTAGCACCCAAAATTGGCTACGATAAAGCAGCAGAACTTGCCAAATCGGCACATAAGCACAATACAACTCTGAAAGAAGAGGCTCTGAAATCTGGTTACGTCAATGAGGAGGAATTTGACTCACTTGTGGACCCAAAAAAAATGATCTGATAAATGCAAAAGCGTTCTGTCTCGATTGCCAAGCACCGTACAAGTGTATCCCTCGAAGAAGAATTCTGGGATATCTTGGATGAAATTTCAACTGAAAATAATACGACTATCCCAAAATTACTTGAGATTATTGAAAAAAAAAGTGACAAACAAAACTTAGCATCAGCAATCAGAGTTTTCTGTCTAAATCACTTAAGTGATCTGATAAAAAAACGTTAATACTCGGTATTTGAGGCATATAAATATTGCAACGTGTCATCTTATAAATATTATGAGAATATGAGTCCCAATTATTTTTCAGAACTAAATGACCAACAGAAAGCTGCAGTGTTGCAAACAGACGGCCCACTTCTAATATTGGCTGGTGCTGGAACGGGAAAAACAAGGGTCCTAACTTCAAGACTTGCTCATATTATTGACCAAAAGAAGGCCTTCCCGTCAAACATTCTTGCGGTAACATTCACAAACAAAGCAGCTAAAGAAATGCAAGTACGGATTGGAAATATTATTGGAAATGCAATTGAGGGAATGAATTGGCTAGGAACATTTCATTCAATTGGGGCAAAATTATTAAGAATACATGCTGAGGAAGCAAACCTTAAAAGTGACTTTACAATATTGGACACCGATGATCAATTAAAGGTCATAAAAGAAGTTATCAAATCACTAAACATAGACGAAAAGCGCTTTCCACCAAGATATTTTTTATCACAAATTGAAAATTGGAAAAATAAAGGACTCCCACCTGAAAAAGTTGCTGATCGAGAATTAGATATCATTGGTCATGAAAAAAGTATTGATGTTTATGCTAGCTATCAAAAAAGACTTGCAAGATTAAACTCAGCAGATTTTGGAGACTTGCTACTTTCACCTCTTGAGCTGCTTAAGAAAAATGAAGACTTACTCAATAAGTATCAGTCAATCTTTTCCTACATACTTGTTGATGAATATCAAGACACAAACAGCGTTCAATATTTACTGCTTAAATTACTTTCTCAGAGAAACTTGAATATCGCTTGTGTTGGAGATGACGATCAATCCATCTATGGCTGGAGAGGAGCGGATGTTAATAATATCCTTAATTTCGAAAAGGATTTTGATAATGCAAAAATAATACGACTTGAAAAAAATTATCGCTCAACAAAAAATATACTTGGCGCAGCAAGGAGCTTGATATCGAATAATAAAGATAGGCTTGGGAAAGAACTCACATCTTATAAAAAAGATGAGGGCGACAAGGTAAAGATAAAAAGTCTTTGGAATGCCGAAGATGAGGCGAGATATGTCTCAGATGAAATTGATACAATTATTTCAAATAATGAAAACTTAAATAACACTGCAATCTTGGTCAGAGCTAGCTTCCAGATGAGAGAGTTTGAAGATCGATTTATCATAAATAGTATCCCCTACAGAGTAATTGGAGGTCCAAGATTCTATGAAAGACAAGAAATACGGGATGTTATTGCATATTTACAGCTCGTTATCAATCCTAATCATGATCTGAAATTTGAACGTGTTGTAAATACTCCAAGACGAGGGCTTGGAGATACAACGCTACGTAAAATTAATGATGCGGCACGGCGAGATAATATCTCATTATATGATATCTCAAAAAAAATAATACATACCGATGAATTAGGTGCAAACCCACGCACTCAGCTAAAATCCTTTATCTCTATGATTGACAACTGGCGTGAGAAAATAGGTAAAATAGATCATATTACATTGACTGAGTTGATATTAGAAGATTCAGGTTATATTGCAATGTGGGAGAATGAAAAAACACCAAATTCTGAAAGCCGTATTGAAAATATAAAAGAGCTAATTGGACAATTATCTGAATTCCAATCATTGGCTGAATTTCTTGACCATGTTTCACTTGTCATGGATTTGGAGAATGACGAAAATACGAGTAAAGTTAATATAATGACTTTACACTCAGCTAAAGGTTTAGAGTTTGACTATGTGTTTATGCCTGGTATGGAAGAAGGGGTTTTTCCAAACCAAAGATCATTAGATGAAAAAGGTAACGTTGGTCTAGAAGAGGAACGACGTTTAGCTCATGTTGGTATTACGCGTGCCAAAAAATATCTATTCTTATCGCATTCACAAAACAGGCGTATTTATGGTAACTGGACGCAATCAATTCCTTCACGATTTTTGTCGGAAATTGCGCCTGAATTTATTGAAGAAGAAATGATTTTTAATGGCTATAATCAGAAACACTCATCCTTTTTAGAAAATACGTATAGCAAAAATAGTAATACAACTAACCAAACAGCATTGGAAAGATTGAAAGCGATAGGACACTTTGATAATCTTGAGTATGAAGATTTAACATTCAATCAGGATATAAATATTAGCCCCAACCAGAGGGTTTTTCATACCAAATTCGGATATGGCAAAGTAATTGATTGTGATAATGACCGAATTGAGGTTGAATTTAAAACAGGCAGAAAAATTGTGCTAGCTTCATACTTAGAGTTAGTAAATAATGACTGATATTTACGAGATTTTGATTAAATCTGATAAACCTATCTCAGAATTCGATGATGATCTCTTATTTACGTATAAGGTCCTATCAATATCACAATATACTATGGATGGAGAGTTGTATTTCAACCTCCTCTTTGATCAAAAAAATAGATCTATCTTAAAAAAAATTGTATCAAGTCTTTTTGATTCACCCCTCGATTTCCAGATCAAAAAAGTAGAAAATAAGAATTGGGTTTTGGAGAACCAAAAGTCACTTAAACCATTGATTATTTCAGGTTTATACATTCACAATGATAGTTACCAAAAAGATAAATATAAAAAAATCAACATCTGCATAAATGAAGGTCAAGCATTTGGCACAGGTCATCACGGAACAACTTCAGGATGCGTCAATGCATTGCTCGACCTACAGAAAAATATCAAGGTCAAAAGTTTTCTCGATATTGGAACTGGAAGTGGGCTTCTCTCAATTGTTGCAAACAAAATATGGAAATGTAAAGGTATCAGTATTGATAATGATAAAAAATCTATTGATGTTTCAAGAAATAATTTCAACAAGAATAATTGTAAAAATGAAGTGAGCTTGAGAGTGCTAGATATCACAAAGGAGCCATATAAGTTGAAAACCTCAGCTCAATTTGATCTTATTATGATCAATATTCTTGCAAATGTTGTCGATCAAATTAAACATGATGTTGTTAGGCTTGTTGCAAAAAATGGTATTTTAGTATTATCAGGATTTACGGTGTATCATAAATCCAAGATCAGGATTAAGTACCAGAATCTCGGATTTATGCTTGTGAAAGAATATGTCCGTGAAGGATGGATAACGCTAGTGCTGAAGGCATCGTGTATTCAGTTGCAGAGAAGATAGCACTGTTGAGACGAAGCTCTGTTCCCATATCTAGTTCATGCTCTTATTAACTTGGGCAGCCTTGTGTAGATCTGCATAAACTTCTTTGAATGAGCGTTTTTCGAAACTATCATTTACGATATCCTGCCTAATCGTTGTTATCAGGGCTTGTAGTAAATCGTGTGAGTTATGGATTATATGCTTCATTTATTTGACTATTGACTTTATTAGATAAAACGCGAGTAACAACATGCTTAACTTTTTTTAAGATATGAGTTTTTATTTAGTGACGATAAAACATCCCCAATTGCGATACCTTCGGCTCTTGCAAAATCCTTTGCAGCTTTTATTTGTGATCTTTGTTTTTTTTCAGATTTAAAGCTTAAACCGTAATAACCACTGGCTAAACTAATTGAGTAACTTGAGATTTCCATTTTTTTTCCTACTTTGTTTTTTTTTAAATTAAGTTGTTTATAGTTGATATATAATACTAATGTAGTTGTTTAGTAGTTCAAAAAACAAATAGGAGGTATGCATAATTTGCATGCATATGATTTAATACCATATAATAAAAGCAATTCAGAATAAATATATGACTGAGATAGATAAAGTAAATAAAATAAGAGCTGAAATGCGCAGTGAGTGTATCGATGCTTATATGATACCTATGAGAAATAATTTCTTAGATAATGATCTTAAATCTCATGAAATGAGAATTAAATACATATCCAAGTTCAGTGGTTCGGCGGGACAAATTTTTATAGCATCACACAAAGCTGCTATCTTTATTGATGGTAGGTACACACTTCAAGCTAAGTTAGAAGTCAATCAAAAGATATTCGAAATCAATGAAATAGGCCTACAGAACTATACAAATTGGATTGAGAAAAACTTACCGAAAAATTGTATAGTTGGCTATGATCCAAAATTATTTTCAATGACTGAAATAAAAAATTATGAGAAGAAATTCGAAAATCATAATGTAATATTAAAATCAATATCCAGTAACCTTGTAGATAGAATTTCGCTAAAGAGCCCAAGCCAGAAAAAACTAATAATTTCTGACCATAAAATTAAATATTCAGGGGCAACAAGGGCTGAGAAACTCGGTAAATTACGTGATAACTTCATAAAAAATCAAGAAGAGGTGATATTCATTGGGGACTGTAATTTTATTTCATGGCTTACTAATCTTCGAGCTTACAGAAAAAAATATAATCCCGTAATCCCTGCATATTGCCTTGTTACGATGAATAATTGTCATTTATTCATTGAGAGTTGCTCAATAAGCAGCAACGTTGCGACGAAAATCAGTAATGACATAAAAATTCATGATATGAAAGATTTTGAGAGAGATATAACAAGCTTAGTGAAAAATAAAAATGCCGTAAGACTTGATAAAGAATACACAACGATATTTGTCCAAGAAATTTTTAAAAAATTAAATATTCAAATTTCACATCAGCATGATATCAATCATGGTAAAGCTATAAAAAATACAGTAGAACTGCAATCTTTCAAAAAAGCACATAAATTAGATGCTCTTGCTGTATGTAATTTTTTGTATTGGATAAAAAAGCAAGAACATGTCAATAACTTTGACGAATTAAGAATTGTTGATAGCTTGGAGCGTTTCAGAAAAGAACAAAAACCTTATTACCTTGGGCCAAGCTTCCCAGCAATTGTTGGATTTAATGAAAATGGTGCTGTAATCCACTATAGCGCTACAAAAAAAACAAATAAGACGTTATCAGGAAATGGTTTACTGCTTATTGATAGCGGAGGCCAATATAAATATGGAACAACCGACGTAACACGTACGATTCTAATCGGAAAGGCCAGCAAGCAAATGAAAAAATTATATACTATTGTGCTAAAGGCTCATATCGCATTGGCGCGTGCGTCATTTAGCCAAAATACTACAGGTGCGGAATTAGATAACGTCGCTCGAAGTGTTATTAGAAAATATGGCTACGACTATAACCATGGAACAGGGCATGGGGTTGGATCTGTTCTATCAGTGCACGATGGTATATTATCAATATCACCAAGAGAAAAGAGATCCAATTTTCAGGAAAATATGGTTTTTTCAAATGAGCCTGGAATATATATCGAGGGATTACTTGGAATAAGAATAGAAAATCTGATGGCACTAGTAAAAGACAAAAAAATAAAGAATAATCTTTGCTTTGAAACTTTAACCCACATTCCGTTCGAGCGTAAGTTACTCGACTTAAATATCTTAAGCAAAAGTGAGCTTGATTGGATA
>TARA_Y200000002_G_scaffold85923_1_pt1 | contig 10411 bp, 7 predicted proteins | sample TARA_Y200000002 | Tara Oceans TARA_Y200000002 (sample SAMEA2619388) | marine metagenome | biome: marine biome (ENVO:00000447); feature: surface water layer (ENVO:00002042); material: "saline water (ENVO:00002010), including plankton (ENVO:xxxxxxxx)" | depth 5 m | reverse complement strand
AGACGAACGGGCCAATCAGGGTGCAAATTTAATTTAAATTTTAATATATCAATAGGATTTTGAGAATATTACTTTGTGCAGCGCTGGCTTACCAGAATAAATACACGTAACACCTTTATTATCAATGTCTTCAGGGATACATCTTATAGTGGCCTTTGTCTCTGCCTTTATAGCTTCTTCGGTTTCATTAGTTCCATCCCACCCTGCAATAACAAATCCACTCTGAGATGAAATCAATTCTTTAAACTCATCATATGAACTTACTTCATGAGTATGTTTTTTTAACCTTTCTTTAGATTTCAAAATCATCTCTTGCTGGATTGTATTAATTGACGATTCAACTAAAGATGTTAGATCTGAAAATTTAGCAGAAACTTTTTCTAGGTTGTGTCTATAAAAAATATCAAAGTCATCCTTCTCAACTTCTTTTTTACCAATAACAATTCTCATTGGAATACCTTTAACCTCTGAATCATTAAGTTTAAAACCAAGACTGATATTCTCTCTTTCATCAATTTTTGCTCTTACACCTTTTTCTTTTAGTAAATTAAATAAATTTTTGGTCTTGTCTAGGATTTTTTCTGAGCTTTCTCCATTTTTTATTAATGGAATAATCACTATTTGAATTGGTGCAAGAAGTGGAGGGAGAACTAAGCCGTTATCATCACTATGTGACATAATTAGAGCACCCATAAGTCTGGTTGAGACACCCCATGAAGTTGCCCAAACATATTGTAATTTTCCATCCTTATCAGCATATTTTACATCAAATGCTTTAGCAAAATTTTGACCTAAAAAATGAGATGTTCCAGCCTGAAGAGCTTTTCCATCTTGCATTAATGCCTCAATACATAGGGTTTTCTCAGCCCCAGCAAATCTCTCAGATTCCGATTTAGATCCTTTAACGACTGGCATAGCCATAAAGTTTTCAGCAAATTCAGAATAAATATTGTTAATTAATTTAGTTTCATCTAGAGCCTCTTGTTCATTTGAATGAGCAGTATGGCCCTCTTGCCATAAAAATTCAGAAGTTCTTAGGAAAAGTCTTGTCCTCATTTCCCACCTTACCACATTAGCCCATTGATTAATTAGTATAGGTAAGTCTCTATATGATTGAATCCATTTTTTATATGTCTTCCAAATTATAGCTTCACTTGTAGGCCTAACGATTAACTCCTCTTCAAGCTTAGAGTCAGGATCAACTAATAACTTCCCTTTCGTGTTAGGATCATTTTTTAATCTATAATGAGTTACCACTGCACACTCTTTTGCAAAACCCTCAGCGTTTTTTTCTTCAGCTTCAAATAATGATTTAGGAACAAATAATGGGAAGTAAGCATTTTCATGACCAGTCTCTTTAAACATTTTATCAAGTTGAGCTTTCATTAATTCCCAAATTGCAAAACCATAAGGTTTAATTACCATACAACCTCTAACATCAGAAGATTCTGCTAGGTCAGCAATATCAACAATATCATTGTACCATTTTGAATAGTCTTGTTTTCTAGGAGTTATTTTCTTTCCCATGAATAAAAATCTTATTAATAATTATAAAAAAAAATGGCACAGTTATTGTACTTTGTATAGTGAATGTAAAAGTAATAATTTACAATTAATTAATTATTTATAAATTTATATTGATGAAAAAATCATTCAATTTTATTAAATTAATTTTATTTACAACTTTATTTGTTTCTTGTAATTCATATCAATTAGCATCATATTATGGTGATAATGATGGCATATATGTTTCAAGTAATCGAGGGATAGATTATGAAGTTGTTTTTAATGATTATGCTAATGAATACGGCAATTCTGATTCTACTGCTCCGGATAATCTCCCATGGGGAGCAAATCCAGAATCTGTTGAAGTAATAAATAATTTCTTTCCAAATTTTGGCAGGTTTTATTACAATCCATTTTTTCATTCCATGGCTTACAATCCATTTTACACTAATTCTGGAAGATTTATAAATTATGGTTATACACCTCCCTTCTTTTATAATAGTTTTGCTTATGAATTAGGTTATCCATTCTACGGTCCAAGTAATTGGTATTTTTCACCATACTCAGTCTCGTTAGGCAATTACTACTGGTATATAATGAGAAATTCTAGATACTATCCATGGTATTATGGTAGAGGTAACAATTATGATAATTATGTTAGTGAAAGTTCATCGTATTCTAGACCAAATTACAGCAGATCTAATTCAAGAAGAGGAGAGAAAAACGTACCCTCAAGTGGAGTTTCAAAAAAAACGAATTCACAAGGAGTAAGAGTGTCTAGTATATATTCTAGGACAGCACCTTATAATAGAGTAAATGAAAAAGTAAATAATAATTATGATGATGTGATTATACCTAATCTCCGCGTAATTAGAAGAAATGATGTTAATGGATTTAACTCTAATATTAGAAGCGTTAATAGAAATAGTTCAATTCCTAATCTTAATAGAATCAAAAATGATGCTGTTAGAAAGGCATACAAAGAAATAAGATCTGTTAACCCAAATCAAAGAAACTTTAGTAATAGCTCTGGAAATTATAATTCAAGATCAAATAGTTCTAGTTATTACAGTAATCAATCTGTAAGATCTAATTCCTCTTATTCAAATAGCAACAGAGTATCCAGGCCAAGTTCATCTTATTCAACTAGGGGTGGAAATATTAGCTCTTCTAGGTCATCTAGCAGTGGTTCAAGAGGAAGTTCTGGTGGCTCTAGGGGTGGCGGAAATATAAATTAAATGTTTAAGAACTTTCTATACCTATACTTTTTTTTATGTATATCCTTAAGTTACTCTCAAACCTATGAAGATGTTCTAAGGTACAGTTCATATTTTCATGAGGGTTCAGCAAGGTTTAATTCAATGGGAGGTGCTTTTGGTGCATTAGGTGGAGACCTATCTGCTATATCGATCAATCCTGCAAGTTCGTCTGTATTTATTGATTCTGAATTAGGCTTATCTTTAAATTATAAAAATCAAAAAATTTCAAACAATTTTAATAATTCCTACACTTTATCAAAAAATGATAACTATTCCTTCGGAGGTGTTGGGGCTGTTCTTGTTTACGATAATGGAAAATATAAGTTTTCATTAGCCTATAATCATCATATTTTAGGTAATTATGATAGTTCTTTCAAACTATCTGGTCAAAATGAAAATGGAATCGACAAATACTTTCTTGATTACGCGGAAGGTATTCCATCTGAGGATCTTCTAATATATGATGACGAGAATATCCAAAGTGTGTATTCATATTTAGGAAATAATTATGGTTATGCTGATCAACAAGCATTTCTTGGGTATCAAAGCTTTGTAATAAATGAAAGTGATGATGAGTACAATAATTATGTTTCTAATGCAGTATATAACAATTTAGATCAGAATCTAGATATATTTAGAACAGGTAATCATTCTCAAAATTCTCTGAACTTAGGATTCTCATTTAATAATTACCTATTTACTGGTATAAATGTTAACATACATGAAACCCTATTTGAAGAAATAAAAATATTTGAAGAATCTGGATATTTAAATAATTCTAATGTTAAAAGAATTCTTTTCAAAGAAGACTTAATTGCATACGGGAACGGTGTGTCATTTCAGATTGGTACTATTCTAAAAATTAAGCAATTTAGAGTTGGTTTATCCTACTCTACACCAACAATATTTAAAATTGAAGAAGAAAACAGTCAGTTTATTGAAACTAATATTAATGATCAAGATAATTTATCAACCTACACAATAGATCCAAATACGGTTAATATTTATGATGAGTATACTCTAAAAATTCCATCAAAATCACTTTTTAGTTTAGCCTATATTTTTGGAAATAAAGGTCTTATTAGCTTTGACTACGAAATGACAAAATTTAATAATTCTAAATTTGATGATAATAACGGTAAAGATTCATATCTAAGTTCACTTAACCATTTAATAAAAAATAAAATGTCTGGTTTTTCCGAATCAATTAGGTTTGGGGGAGAATATAGAATTAAAAATTTAAATTTACGCATTGGATATTTCTCATACAAGGGACCTGATTACAGTATGGATAATAAAATTAATGGTATCTCTGCAGGAATTGGTTTAAATTATGGATATATTGACATTGATTTAGGTATAACTAAATCAAATAATTTCATAGATAATAGACTTTTTTCGAGAGGTTTAACAAATTCATATTCAATAGACAAGAATATTTTATCGTTATATTCGTCATTTACCATAAAACTTTAACTTCTATTTAACTTGATAATAACTATCTTTGTATTACCTAAATTTTAAAAAATGAAATTACAAGAATTACTAGACAAAGAAATTGATTCAATAGGAGACAATCATATTGGGTCAAATAATGAGGAAACCCCCCTGAAGGTAGGAGCATTTGATGTATCTGATACAAACAAGATTAGCCTCATTCAGGAAAAGGTATATGAAATTTTAGATATACTTGGGATGGATTTAACTGATGATAGTTTAAGAGGCACACCTAGGAGGGTTGCAAAGATGTTTGTAAATGAGATTTTTTCTGGAATAAATCCAAAAAATAGACCTGAAATGTCAACCTTTGAAAACAAGTACAATTATGGTGAAATGCTAGTTGAAAAAAATATTACTTTATATTCAACATGTGAGCATCACCTTCTACCAATAGTTGGCTTAGCTCATGTAGCCTACATTTCAAATGGTAACGTTGTTGGATTATCCAAAATCAATAGAATTGTAAAATATTATGCTGAGAGACCTCAAGTTCAAGAAAGACTTACTATCCAAATAGTTAGAGATCTTCAGAAAGTTCTTAACACTGATGATGTTGCATGTGTAATCGATGCCAAACACCTTTGTGTAAATTCTAGAGGAATTAAAGATATAAACTCAAGTACAGTCACTTCTGAATTTGGAGGTAAATTTAAAGAGGATAAATTTAAAAGAGAGTTTTTAGACTACATAAAACTTGAGTCTGAGCTTTAATGGATCCTAAGAATTTATATATTTATAATTCACTTACAGGCTCTAAGGAGAAATTTAAACCTATCAGAAATAATTCAGTTGGAATGTATGTCTGTGGTCCTACTGTTTATAGTAATGTTCACCTCGGTAATTGTAGAACTTTTATTTCCTTCGATATTATTTTCAGATATTTAAGATATCTCGGATATAATGTTAGATATGTTAGAAATATTACTGACGTTGGACACCTTGAAGACAGCGGTGAAGACAAGATCTCAAAAAAGGCTAAATTCGAAAAACTTGAGCCAATGGAAATCGCTCAAAAGTATACAAATAATTTTAGAGAGGTTCTTAAGAGGTTTAATGTATTGAATCCAAGTATTGAACCTGTTGCATCAGGCCATATTACTGAACAGGTCTCAATAATAGGAGACTTAATTAAAAAAAATCTTGCTTATGTTTCTAATGGGTCTGTGTATTTTGATATTTCTGAATATAATAAGATTGATTCATATGGAAAACTTTCTGGAAGAGATTTAGACAAAATACAATCCAACTCAAGAAATCTAGCTAATCAAGACGACAAAAAAAATGAATATGACTTTGCACTTTGGAAAAAAGCAGAAATAAATCATCTAATGAAATGGAAATCACCATGGAGTGAGGGCTTCCCTGGATGGCACCTAGAGTGTACAGCAATGAGTAATAAGTATCTTGGTGATGAGTTTGATATACATGGAGGTGGAATAGATTTAAAATTTCCTCATCATGATTGTGAAATTGCACAAGCAGTTGGTTTTACTGGAAAGCAACCTGCTAGATTCTGGATACATACTAATATGCTCACACTTAACAGTAAAAAAATGTCTAAATCCCTCGGTAATAATATTTTACCCGATGAACTTTTTTCTGGAAAAAATGACTTTTTTTCAAAACCATATGATCCAAATACCATTAGATTTTTTTTCCTTCAAGCTCACTACAGAAATGAATTAGATATTAGTGAAGATGCAATTCAAGCATCTGAAAAAGGTTTTGAAAGACTTTTGGAAATGCTTGATAGAATTGATGATATGGATACTTCAAAGAATAATAATGATGAACATTTTAATCAAATTAAGGAGTGGGAAAAAAAATGTTTTGATTGTTTAAATGATGATTTTAATACACCTATGTTAATTGCTGAAATTTTTAATTCCTCAAAATTAATTAATCAGTTTGAAAAAAATGGATCTATTGGAGAAAGAGAGAAAGATTATTTTTTAGGTATACTTAATGCTCTACTAAATGATATATTAGGTGTGAATTATAATAAATCAACTTCAAATAATGAATCAGTTCTGGAAATATTATTAAATATTAGAGATGATGCTAGAGCTAAAAAAGATTTTGATTTATCAGATTCAATAAGAGATCAATTAAATAAGATAGGAATTAAAGTATATGACAAAAATTAGCAGAATACTTGCTATTCCATTTATATATTTAATTAAAATATACAGGATTTTTATATCTCCTTTATTAGGTAGTAATTGTCGCCATACCCCAACTTGTTCAGAATATGGTATTATTGCCCTTAAAAAACATGGTGTTTTCAAAGGTAGTTTTTTAACTGCAAAAAGAATTATGAAGTGTAATTCACTATTTAAGGGTGGCTATGACCCCGTACCATAAATTATAGTTATATTTAGAAATGATAATTTATCAAATTAAATGGTCACCTACTGAGTCATTTGAAATCCTAGGAGTTCCAATACATATATACAGCCTAATGTTCATTCTGGCATTTTTTGTAGGTTATAACCTAGTCAAGTATTTCTTTATAAAAGAGAAAGTAGATGAAAAATTTCTTGACCCATTACTAATATATCTTGTGCTTTCTGTCTTTTTTGGGGCAAGGTTAGGTGAAGTGTTTTTCTATCAATGGGGATATTATCAGAATCATTTAATTGAAGCATTGTTACCTATTCAGGAATCACCAAATTCCTCAATACTTGGATTAATTGATGGATATAAATTTACTGGATATAGAGGTCTTGCTAGTCACGGAGCAGCAATAGGTATGACTATCGGCCTGTTAATATTTAAAAGAAAATACAATTTTAAAAGTCTTCTGTGGATTTTTGATAGACTAACTATTCCAACTGCAATTGGTGGTGCCTTTGTCAGAATTGGGAATTTTTTTAATTCTGAAATTTTAGGAAAATATACTAATACTGACTGGGGAGTTATATTTGAAAATCGAGGTGAAGTATTACCAAGACATCCTGCTCAATTATATGAGTCATTTGGATATATTATTCTCTTCATTATCCTATATATATTATATCAAAAAGTTTCAATTAGAGAGAAAGAGGGGAAACTATTTGGATATTTTTTAATAGGTCTGTTCTCAATTAGATTTATTGTTGAATTTGTAAAGGAGAGTCAGGGTGGTATTGAAACATTTCTTCCTGGTCTTTCAACAGGTCAATGGTTAAGTATACCTTTTATTTTAATTGGAATTGTATTCTTATTTATAAATAAGAAAAAAGTTAATTATTAACTTTCTTTTTATAAGAATCAAACATAATTGGAGTAGCTATAAATACTGAAGAATATGTCCCTACCATTACTCCAATAATTAAAGCAAACATGAATCCTCTAATTGATTCTCCACCAAAAATAAATATAGCAATAAGAACAATCAGGGTTGTTAAAGAAGTATTAAGTGTTCTACTCAAAGTACTATTTAATGCTGTATTTACAGTTGTTTCATTATCCCAAGACTTGTGTATCCTAAAAAATTCTCTTATTCTATCAAATACAACAACAGTATCATTTAAAGAGTAACCTATAACCGTCAGAAGAGCAGCAATAAATGCCTGGTTTATTTCCATATTAAAAGGCATTATTTTATATGTAAGAGAGAAGATACCAAGTACAATTAAAACATCATGAAATACAGCAGAAACTGCACCTAAAGAAAACTGCCATTTTTGAAATCTAAGGAGTATATAGAAGAAAACTATGACTAGTGAGCCAAAAATAGCCCATACAGAATTCTGTTTTATATCATCTGCAATTGTTGGACCTACTTTAATACTAGACATGATACCAATATCCTCACCAGCAGTAAATTCACTATAAGAAATTTGATTATCATACTGTTCACCAAGATTATCAAAAAGAATATTTTTGATTTCATCGTCAACAGCAAGGCCTTCTTGATCTACTTTGTATTTCGTTGTAATTTTTAGCTGATTGGATGCTCCAAAAGTTTTAACTTCTGCACTTCCAAATGCATTATTTAGTGTAGATTCAATATCAGAAGACTTTACTTCTTTGTCAAACCTTACAATGTAGGATCTACCACCTAAGAAATCAACACCTTGATTTAAACCTTGAAATAAAAGAGAACTAATGCTTATAAATAAGAGGGTTGCAGAAATTGCATATGTGGCTTTTCTTTTTCCTAAAAACTTAATTTTTAAATTACTAAATAAGTCTTTTGTTGATTTGGTTGAAAAAGATAATTTTCCTGATTTAAACACCTTATTATCAATTAATAATCTAGTTATAAAGATTGCTGTAAATAAAGATGTTGCTATACCAATTAGAAGTGTTGTAGCAAAACCTTTAATAGGACCTGTACCAAAAATATATAGAACAAGTGCTGTAAGCCCTGTTGTTATATTTGCATCTAAAATTGAGGATAGAGCGTTGTTAAATCCATCATTTATTGATTGCTTTAAACCTTTTTCTTTTCTTAATTCTTCTCTAACTCTTTCAAATATAAGCACGTTAGCATCAACCGATATACCTATAGTCAATACAATACCTGCAATTCCAGGAAGAGTTAAGACAGCTCCTAAACCAGCGAGAATACCAAATATTAAAACAATATTAAGTATAAGTGCAATATCAGCAAATATACCAGAAGGGCCGTAATAGAATATCATCCATATTAAAACAAATGTTAATGCTATTAAGAAGGAGTATATACCACTGTCAATTGCTTCTTGTCCAAGAGAAGGACCAACAACCTCAGACTGAATAATAGTGGCTGAAGCTGGCAACTTACCTGCTCTTAAAACATTTGCTAAGTCAATTGCCTCATTTAGATCGAAGTCTCCTGTAATCTCAGATCTTCCTCCACTAATTGCTCCTCTCGTAACTCCAGGAGCAGAATAAATAATATCGTCTAATACGATTGCAATATTTGAATTTTGAGCATATGCAACCCCAGTTAAATCTTCCCATATTCTTGCACCTTGCGCATTCATTTGCATTGATACAGCTGCATTCCCAACGGCATCATAACTTTGAGAAGCATCAACAACAACACCACCACTTAACGGAGGTGTATCATCTCTGTTTGATTTTATTGCATATAAACTTGTAAGTCCATCTGTGTCTTGTTTACCCCAAAGGAATTTAGCATATCTATATTCTCTGGGAAGAAGTTTTCTAACATCAGGGAGTGATAAATATGAATTAACTATGTCTTGGTCTCTAGGCAAAAATCTAGCAATAATAGGGCCTCCTTGGAAGCTGTAGGCTCGAACAAGACTTAAGATAGGATTTGATGTATTTTGTATAGAGTCTGAAGTCTGTTCTACTTCAGAAAGAAGATCGTCAATGTCAGATTCGTTAGATTTTGTGTCCGTTTCTGTTTCAATAGAGGCTAAATATTGATCTGCAGATACTAAAAAGTCTAATAAATCTTCATTTTTAAAAGTTTCCCAAAACTCTAATTGTGCAGTACTTTGTAATAAGTTTTGTATCCTGTCTGCATCTTTAGCACCAGGTAATTCAATTAATATTCTACCAGAAGTACCAAGCCTTTGAATATTAGGTTGTGTCACCCCAAATTTATCAATACGTTTTCTTAAAACTTCAAATGCTGAAACTATTGACTCATCAACTTTTGTTCTCAGAATTGATTTCAAATCATCATCAGATGTGTCAAAAGAGACGTCTGAGCTTAATGTCCTATTACCAAAAATCTCAGGAGATGTTAATCTAGTTGGGTTTGGATTTGAATCAAAAGCATCAAAAAAAGACTCTAAATAGGTCTGATCAGACTGCTTTTGAAGCTCATCAGCATCATCTAGGGAGGTAATAAATTTTTCATTAACAGAATTTTCAGAAAGTCCTTTTAGTAGATCTTTAATTGATATTTGGAGAATAACATTTATACCACCTTTTAAATCAAGTCCTTGATTAAGCTCTTTTTGTTTAGCGTCATTGTATGATGAATACATTAGAACTGGGAGATCACCAATAGAATCTAGAAATCTTACTTCTTCACTGGCTCTTTTTTCTGCAAAAGAAATCTCATCTTCAGATATTTTTTCAATGGCTGCATTTCTTGCTTTATTCTCAAGAGTAGAAGATATAAAGGTAAAAGATAATTGGTAAATACTGACAATACCAAATAAAATCGCGAAAGTCTTAATTAATGAATTTCCTTG
>TARA_Y200000002_G_scaffold98777_1_pt1 | contig 10426 bp, 6 predicted proteins | sample TARA_Y200000002 | Tara Oceans TARA_Y200000002 (sample SAMEA2619388) | marine metagenome | biome: marine biome (ENVO:00000447); feature: surface water layer (ENVO:00002042); material: "saline water (ENVO:00002010), including plankton (ENVO:xxxxxxxx)" | depth 5 m | reverse complement strand
ATTCTAAGGGTGCGCAACTAGCTAACTTATTGCCATGGGAAATGCGGCAGCAAGTAAGCAGTAAAGCGCTAAGCTTTTCGGAGCCTGTTCGTCTGGGTACATTTGAAGGGCATTATCGCTCTGAGGTAGCGCTCGCCGGGGAGCGTAATTTGGAATTTCAGATAGATTTTAACGTGCCCAATCACCGTATACTGCGACAAACTTTGCAGTTACCGCATCAGGAATTTATTGAAAAAGTTTTTTACGTCGATGGAAAGGAATATTATTTTAGTAAGCCAAATCAGAATCAGCGTCGTGAGGTCCTTGTTTCGCGTCGTCCTTTTATAAGTTTCAAGGCAAATAGTTCAGCTAGTAACGGCTTTGAAATCGTACCAGACAGTTCCACTTCGCTCGAGATAGAAGTGCTTTCTTCCCTTGATTGGAAGCAACATAGGTCTTACTGGATTAACTTATTTTGCAAGAATGGTAATCGCGTTCATTACACCATGCACCTTCCTCAGAAAATTGATGATAGTGCAGCGAATACTAGTTTAGATAAGCACAATCGATTGCGTAATGGGAGCTTTGAACTCGGCCGCGAAGAGTGGGGAGTAGTTTTCAATAAACGTGACGTAAGTTCGACGTGGTCACTTGTCGATGGAGAGGCTACCGATGGCGCGCACGCTCTTTGTGTGGAAATAAAACCGCAGGTTGCGGCTTACGAAACCCATTACAAAACAGCGACGATAGCTTCGGATTATTTTGAGGCGAAGCCGCTCGAGCGTTTAACGATTTCTGCGGATTTAAAAGCGGCGCGCAAAGGGCAAAAAATTAAGATGCAACTTCGTTATGTTCCTACTGCGCTTGTGCCGAATCGTGGTAGTAATTTAATTCAAAAGGTCATTACTTTGAGCGATGATTGGAAACGCTATTCATTTGAAGCAAGCTTGCCTCTGGCTGCTAAGAATGCATATGCAGTGGCATTTGAAATTGTAGGCACTACAGGGAGCGCTACAGTGTTTTTAGATGCAGTAGCAGTGCGCTCGCATGGAATTGCCGATTACCTGTCGCAGGCGCCAGTGGAGTCTCACAGCGACACGCTTCGCTATCATAGATTGTATGAACCAGGTGAGCCTTTTGATGTGCAGACTTTTTTGCGTAATGAGCAGCAAGAAAAAACAATTCAAACTGTGCGCCTGACGATTCGAGATGCTGCTGGCAGCGTCTTACATAGGCAATTAAGAGAATCCGTACCAGTAGCAGCTAAGAGTAATTATCTAATAAATTGGAAATTACCCAATTTCTATAAACAAGGCATGTATCGCATTGGAATAGAGGTAGGAGCCTCTATTGATACTTTGCGTGATTCGCATGGGCTTTCATTGGCAGTTCTACGCGGTCGAGATGTAAGTGCTGTTAATCCAAATAATCGCTTTGGAGTCAATATTACTGATTTACGCGAATTTTGGGCGCTCGAGCGCATTGGCATCGGTTGGTCGCGGTTCACCTTTGACTGCGGATTGGGACAGTTAATGCGAAAGCGTGGAGTTTGGGACCAAGTGCACGCAGATAAGCTGGATGCTTTGCTCGACTATCAAGCTAGTTTTGGAGTGACTCCATTAGCGGTGCTTGGTCCAGGTATGCCGAAATGGGCCTCCAGGGCGCCTCATGGATCTTCCGCATCACGCGCTTATACGTACAGAGATGATGTGGACTCGTACTTTGAGGATTACCTCACGCGATTACTCGATATGGCGGATGGTAGATTATATGCAATCGAAACTTGGAATGAGCCAGATATACCACTTTTTTACCGTGGAACGATTGAAGAAATGGCTTCTTTCACAGCGCGCGCTCATGATATAATTAAGGCGCATTCTCCGCAGATAGATGTAGTCGGTCTTGGTCTAGCTACTCCAGCGGAAACTCACAATAAATTTCTAAAAAGACTCCTTAAAAAAAGTGGTTTAGATCCTTACGATGCAATTTCTTATCATCCATACACAGAAGGAAGGCGCCATCCTGCCCGTGGGGATTTCCGTGAAGTAGTACAAAGTATTCGAGACGTGATTTCTGAATTCGGGGAAGTTCCCCCATTATGGGCGACTGAATTTGGATACTTTGGTTACGCGCATGATGCGAAGCCTTTTGTGCCGTTTAAAAATCCTTTTGTAGCGCGTGAAATTCTTGACGAGTCGGAAAGTGCTTCTGCCTACATTCAAGCGATCTGCACAGCGTTTGCGAACGGAGTCGACAAAACTTTTTACTTTACGCTACTCGAAGGTAACTTGCTAGATCGCTGGTTACAAGGATGGGTAGGCCCGGGTGGAAGGTCTGTAGAGTCAGGTTTTATTGCAGCTGCAACTGCTTGTGACTTGATTCAAGACGTTGATTGCATAGGACAGGAGCAAATACGAAAAAACTTGTGGCAGACGCGCTTCTTAAGTGACTCAAAACAATTCGTCGTGCTTTGGAGTGAGGGTGCAGAGCAAGTAATCAATCTTCGTGACCTTAGCGAAGTTAATGGATATGATGTATTTGGAAATCCATTACATTTTAAATCAATTAATCAATCAATCGCACTGCCACTGAGTATGACTCCAATCTATTTAAATATAGCAGACTTACGCGAATTTCTATAAAGCTTAAATACTCTTATGAATATAATTACGAAATACCTATGTCTTCATCTTTGCGCATTATTTATAGTTGCTTTTAGTCTCACAGCAGCGAACAAAAAACCAAATGTAATTTTAATTGTCTGCGATGATTTAAATACCGACATCGAGGGCTATGGTGGTCACCCCCAAGCAAAAACTCCAAACCTTCGACGCTTTATGAACAGCGCGACAACTTTTCAAAGTGCACATTGCACGATACCAATTTGTGCACCTTCTCGTTCTAGTTTCCTAACGGGAGTCTATCCACATAGATCTGCCAATTTCGCTTTTGATAAATGGTTTGAGAATGAATTGCTCCAGAATACTCATACCATTTTTAGTCATTTTAAGGCCAATGGATATCATGTACTCGGATCTGGTAAGTTACTACATCATAATAATCGCCGTGAATGGAGCGAATTTAAGCACGATTCCGATTACGGACCATACGCGTTGGATGGTAAAAATAAAGTACCGCACCCAGCAGTTCCAGAGCCTATGCGTAGCGATTTTGGTTGGGTGGATGGCTCTTTTGGTCCTTTAGTCGCAATTGAGGGCGTTAGTTACGGGGACGGTAAAAACTACCGCTGGGCTACTGGAAATTGGCAAGTGAGCCGAGATATCTATTTTGATGAAGACGGCAAGCGCATGGATCCAACTGCGGATGAGCAGAATGGTCAATGGGCGATGCAGCGTCTTCATCAGCTTGCTCGGAATCCATCGGATCAACCATTTTTAATGGCGGTTGGTTTCTTACGCCCGCACACACCATTAATAGTCGATCAGCGATTCTTTGACTTATATCCTCGAGATTCATTACTATTGCCAAAGATTTTAGAAAATGATGCGGAGGATACTTTTTTAATTGAGTCGCGTGGAGGCAACGATCGCGGACGTAAAATTTATAAAAGTTTGCTCGCTTGTTATCCAAGCCGTGAGGAAGCTCTTAAGAGGTGGGTGCAGGCCTACTTAGCTTGTGTAAGTTCGGTTGATGAATTGATTGGCGCAATTGTCGATGTGGTCGATCAATCTGGGCTTAAGGATGATACCATTATTGTAGTTACCAGTGATCATGGTTGGGGTAACGGCGAAAAAGACTATGTTTATAAGAATGCACTTTGGGAAGAAAGTACCCGAGTACCTTTAATTATTCGTGCACCAGGTGTTTCTACTGCAGGAGGAGAAAGCCAGCGTCCAGTCTCTTTGATCGATTTATTTCCTACCTTGGTAGATCTTTGTGACCTGCCAACCGATACGCGACGTAATGCCAAGGGTGCAGGAATGGATGGTTTTAGCTTAAAGCCTTTTTTAGTAGACCCAGACTTCTACAATTGGTCCGGTCCGGATGCAGCTTTAACTGTGATTAATAAATGGGGTGAGCCAGATCCAGTAGGGCAAAGTTACGCATTGAGAAGTCAGCAATGGCGCTACATTCGTTATCATAACGGTGATGAGGAATTGTATGACTGCTTAAAGGATCCTTACGAATGGCACAACTTGGCTATGAGGGATGAATCAGCACCACTTTTAGAGAAATTCCGCAATCGACTGGAAGCCCGTATTAATCTTTAGTCAGCGTTTAATTCTATGAAACAGGTTAAAAATTTTATCGCAAAACAGTGGTGTGGTAGCGAGTCCTCAATCGATGTTCATAATCCCGCCACTGGTGAAGTCATCGCTTGTGTAGCCGCTGCTACCGAGGCAGACGTGTCGCATGCGCTCGAGAGCGCGGAGAGCGCGGCTAAAGTTTATAGTGAATATTCTATCAATCAGCGCAAAGTATTGATAGATGCGTTGATGGTGCAGCTAAAGCTTCACGAAGCGGAGATCACAGATTTGCTAGTCCAAGAGACCGGTAAGACTCGTGAAGTAGCTAGTTATGATTTTAACATGTTAGTGGATTGTCTCGGATATTATATGGAGGAGGTAAAGCGTCATTACGGGGAAACCATTCCAGATTACGATGGCGGCCATTTAAATTTCCTTTCCTACCAGCCAATTGGAGTTGTTGCCGGCGTATTGACTTGGAATTTTCCACTTTTGAATCTCGGTTACAAGCTTGGGCCAGCCTTAGCTAGTGGTTGCGCCAGTGTTATGAAAATTAGTGATCGTACACCGCTTGCCTCGATGCGTGTGGCTGAGATAATTGAGTCGGTTGGTTTTCCTGCCGGTACAGTTAATTTCCTTTGTGGTCGTGGACGCGAAGTCATTCCGGCGTTAGCGAAGAGTTCTGTGCCGCGTCTATTGACAATGATCGGTTCGACGCACGCTGGGAAGAAAATGATTGAGGCATCACCAACTACTGTGAAGCGCTTTTCCTTAGAGCTTGGTGGTGATGCACCTGTTTTGGTTTTTAAAGATGCAGACCTAGATGCAGCAGTCGCTGATATTGTTGGCCTAAAATTAGCCAATGCAGGCCAAATCTGTGTGGCTCCTAATCGAGTTTTCGTGCAGGAGGCTATTTATGATACTTTTATTGAGAAGGCGAAAGATTTAATGCAGAGTTACCGCTTGCTTGGAGAGGCTGGTGACGGGCCTGAGCTGAGCCCCTTGTGTACAGAAGCAAGCTTGCAACAGATGCTTGAATTTTGTGACCCTAAAATGCATTGTGGTACTGTAGTTACTGGTGGCAAACGCGCAGATCGTGTAGGCTACTTTCTGGAGCCTACATTAATTAAAGATGTCGATCGTGACGCTAAGCTCACCTGTGAAGAGATTTTTGGTCCTATTATGCCAGTGATGCCATTTAATGACGATGAAGATATCTTTGCTGTAGCTAATGACACGGTCTATGGCTTATCGGCATATGTATACACGCAAAATCTAAGCCTTGCATTGGAAGCAGAGAAACGTTTGGAATTTGGCAATATTCTAATTAATGAGGCATATTATTCTCTGCAATTACCTCACGGGGGATTAAAGCAGAGCGGATTTGGTAAGGACGTCAGTCGCCTCGCTTTAGATGATTATTACGATATCAAGCGTATTTCAATTAAACGTTAAGCGCATGGAAATTTCTGATATACAGTGTTACGCACTCCGCGCCGATATAAGTCGTTCGATAGGATTTTCTCAGAGCTACTACTCGTCAAAGAATAACTGTCTGGTTAAAGTCACTTGTAACGATGGCACTGTCGGCTGGGGAGAATGCTATGGCCCAAATATCGCAATTTCTGCAGCCATAGAACATCACTTTAAGCCCCTCTTAATTGGTAAAAACCCTCTGCACAATGAGCACTTGTGGAATTACATGTGGAAGGCCTACCTCGACTTTAATCGTCAGGGTATTTTCATGGGCGCTATATCTGGCTTAGATATAGCATTTTGGGATATTAAGGGCAAAGCCTTGCAAGTGCCGATACGAACTTTACTAGGAGGATCCAATGATCCTATTGCGTGTTACGCGACGGGTATGTATTTTCGCAATGACAAGTCAGAAGCTCAGATGCTTGAGGAGTTACTAGATGAAGCAGCTAGCTACGTTGCTACCGGTTATACTTTCTTGAAAGTAAAGATTGGTAAAAACCTTGATTTTGATCGTGAATTACTCTCGCAATTTCGTAGTCGTTTCCCGGATACAAAACTTGCGGCAGACTCCAACCATGCCTACAACTTTAAGGAGGCCATGAGTATAGCTCGTCTTTTAGAGAAGCTAGATTATGTTTGGTTTGAAGAGCCATTAGCACCGGATAACTATGCTGATATGGCTAAGCTTAGAGAGTCGTCCACTGTAGCGATTGCTACAGGAGAATGTGAGCAAACTCGCTATGGGTTTGAGCGTTTAGCACGCGCGGGAAGTGTAGATATTTTTCAGCCAGATATCGCGTATTGCGGTGGCTTGACTGAGTTTCAGAAAATCGCAGCTATCGCATCTGCTAACCATGTTGATGTAGTACCGCATTGTTGGGGTTTGAAGCTTAACCAAGCAGCAGCTGCTTCGGCTATTTCTATGCTACCAGAAAATCCTGGTCGCTTAGAGCGCCGCCTAATTTTTCTTGAAATGGATCAGACAGAGCACCCTGTACGTGATTCTATATTTTTAGATTCGCACACTATCGTCGATGGTGTTTTGCAATTTAACGACTTATCAGGTCTTGGCGTAAGTGTCGATGAAACTGCATTAAATAAGTACTCGCTGCCTATTGATACGTCGATGAAAGACGAGTGTTCTACGTTATAAACATGAAAAACCTTTTCACCAATCAGATGCGCGAACAGTTGTCTGCGTCGCGAGCTATAGCTACTGTCACCATCGACAAAGTCGAGGACACACAACCGCTTGCTGAGGCACTACTTTCAGGAGGTGTGCGCGTAGTTGAAGTCACTCTTCGCACGCCGCTTGCACTGCAAGCAATGCGAAGCATCGCCAAGAACTACCCCGAACTTCTAGTTATGGCGGGTACAGTCATTACACCGCAGCAAGTTAAGCAGGTACAAGATGCTGGTGCTGTATGTGCAGTTGCTCCAGGAATGAATCGCCGAGTTATTGAAGCGGCATTTTCGGCAGGTCTACCTTTTGCTCCAGGCGTCACTACGCCAAGCGAAATTGAAGCAGCGCTGGAGTATAACTGCGACCTTCTTAAATATTTTCCTGCTGAATCAATGGGTGGCATACGTTATTTAAAAAACATGCAGGCTCCCTATGCTCACTTAGGCTTAAAATTCATTCCACTTGGTGGTCTCAATAGCAAAAATGCAGGCGATTATCTAAAGGAAGACTGTATCCTCGCAGTTGGTGGTTCATGGATAGCAAATGCGGATGCGATACGCTCCGGTGATTGGAATGGTATTGAGCAAAGAGCTGCAGCACTAATGAAAATTTAAATAGAGTAAGCATGAATAAAATCGTAACATTTGGAGAAGTCATGGTGCGCATATCGCCACGGGAAAACTATCGCTTTGAACAGGTATGTCCTGGCCAGATGGATGTAACTTTTGGCGGCGCTGAAAGTAGTGTTGCTGCTTCAGTTAGTATGCTTGGTGGCTCTGCACGCTTTGTATCTGCGCTGCCAAAACACTCGCTTACTGAAGCTTTTTTACGCCAGATGCGTGGATTTCGAGTGGATGTAGACTCGGTGTTAAGCCGCGAAGAAGGGCGCTTTGGAGTTTACTATGTTGAGACTGGCGCCAACCAACGACCCAGTCGGGTCATTTATGACCGTGAGTACAGTGCTGTTTCTACCTGTCCAGGCGATGCTTATGATTGGGACACTGTTCTTGCAGATGCACAGTGGCTACACATCTCGGGAATCACCTTGGCGATTTCTGAAACTGCTGCACAAGCAGCATTATTAGCCGCTAAAAAGGCCCAAGTTGCTGGTGTAACAGTGTCCTGCGATCTGAATTTTCGCAAAAACCTATGGCGCTGGCGTAGTGGTACAGATGCTCGCAGTCTAGCACGTGAGATCATGCCTGAATTTCTCAATCATGTGAATGTAGTGATTGGTAATGAGGAAGATGCTGCAGATGTCTTAAACATCCATGCTGGTGAGAGTGATGTACTCCAAGGTAGCTTGCAGATCGATCGCTATCCTGAAGTAGCTGCACAAATTTCTGAGCGCTTTGCAAATGTACATAGCGTTGCAATCACTTTGCGTGAGAGCATATCGGCCACACATAATAATTGGGGTGCGATGCTTTATAGCGCACAGAGTGCAGTTGCAGTATTTGCGCCGATAAATGGTAAACAATATCAACCATACGAAATTCGTAACATCGTAGACCGCGTAGGCGGTGGGGATTCTTTTGCGGCCGGATTGATCTATGCGATCAGTTGCGGTGATTTTCCTGAGCCTCAAGAGCAAGTAAATTTTGCCGTGGCGGCTTCTTGCTTAGCACACTCAGTGAAAGGCGATTTTAATTACAATTCACGCCCTGAAGTCGAAGCACTCCTGAATGGTAACGCATCTGGGCGCGTACAGCGCTAATTCTATCGTATGTGGACGCGAAGTATACCTATCCTCTCGCTTTTAGCGCTATCTTTGTCAGCAGTATCAGCGGCGAATTACTACGTCGATGCGTCTCAAGGTTGGGATCAAGCTGATGGCTTGAGTGAAACAACACCATGGCAGAGCCTAAAGCGCTTAAATAAAGTACGCTTCGCGCCCGGAGACGTTATCCATCTACGTGCGGGCGAAGTTTTTAAAGGACAATTTCGATCCAAAGATTCTGGTAGTACTGAAGAGCTCATTCAATTGGTCAGTTATGGCAAGGGTGCAAAGCCGCAGATTGTTGGACAAGGCTTGGTTCAGAGTGCGGTACTCCTAGAAAATGTCTCCCACTGGTTGATTGAGGGCATAGAAATAAGCAATATGGGTGTCGAGCCTCAGGCGAATCGACGCGGACTATTGTTAAAGGCAAATGGCGGTGGGGTGTATCGTAATATTACTTTTCGGGACTTGACCGTACGTGATATCAACGGATCTGTATCGAAGAACAAGGGTGGTGGCACCGGCATTCGTTGGGAAGTAGATGGTCGTAAAGAGCCTACGCGTATTGATGGTTTACTAATAGAAAATTGCCATCTAATTCGCTGCGACCGCGATGGCATTAAGGGTATGATGAGCCCATGGGATGATCTTTCCAACCTTAGTACGAATATAGTCATTAGAGGTAACTTACTCGAAGACATTGGTGGCGATGGGATCGTGCCGATTGGTACGAATGGAGCTCTAATTGAATACAATCGGCTGTATGGTATGCGCCAGCGTATCGATAATTTAGATACAAAAGAGGTGACTCAATACGCAGGTCCTAGTGTTGGGATTTGGCCGTGGAGTTGTAAAAATACTCATGTGCGGTTTAATGAGGTTTGGAACTATGCTGGTACTTTTGATGGGCAGGGTCTAGACTCAGACTTTAATTGTGATGGGACATTATTTGAATACAACTTAAGTGCTAAAAATGCGGGTGGATTCTTTCTAATCTGTAACTGGTCCAAACACCAAGATTCAGGTCAATCGATAGGTAATTCAAATACCACGATTCGGCATAATGTAAGCTTTAATGATCACCTGCGCGGATTTGTGGTTAATGGTCCTGTTGAAAATGTAAGCATTCACGGCAACATAATCTACAATACAATCGAGGCGCAGCTACAGCTCCTAATCGATACCCCATGGGAGGCTGGGCGATTTGCAAAGTCAGTTGTGGTGAGTGATAATTTATTCTATACAACTGGTGTGGCACAGATCTACCAAGCTACTTGGGATGGAAGCGGTATGGGGTTGTGGAAAGCGCAGAAGTCCATTAATCGTAAAACTTATTCGTTTAGTGGTAACAGTTACACGCGCGTAGAGGGCTTTAACGGCATGGAGCATCAAGAAAGCAAACAGCTACAATTGAGCGCGCAGGAGACCCTTGGATCTTTAATCGGTCATTTTGATTCAATACCACAGGTTCGAGATAATTTTGACCGCATGCACGATTTTCTCACTCATTCGCGTTACTGGTCACTCTTAAAAGCAGCGCTTTAAGCCGTGAATTACGAAAAAAAACCAATTCCTAAGCAAGGGGGGCTCTTTTATGGTGCGGACTACAATCCGGATCAATGGCAACATGCTCCAGAGATACTTGAGCGCGATATTGAGCTCATGAAACAGGCTGGCGTTACTTCGGCTTCTATTGGGATATTTGCATGGACGTCGCTGGAGCCAAAAGAGGATCATTATGAATTTGCATGGCTTGATGCAGTGATGGATCGCTTCGCAAAAGAGGGTATGTATGTATTTTTGGCGACTCCTAGTGGGAGTAAACCGATGTGGTTATCTGAAAAATATCCTGAGGTT
>TARA_Y200000002_G_scaffold383197_1_pt1 | contig 10476 bp, 6 predicted proteins | sample TARA_Y200000002 | Tara Oceans TARA_Y200000002 (sample SAMEA2619388) | marine metagenome | biome: marine biome (ENVO:00000447); feature: surface water layer (ENVO:00002042); material: "saline water (ENVO:00002010), including plankton (ENVO:xxxxxxxx)" | depth 5 m | reverse complement strand
TGTTATCTTTATTCTAGAAACTCTTCACCGAGTAATCTTTATTTAGAAGAGGCCTGTGCAGCACTGGAAGGCACTGAAGCTGCAAATGTTTTTTCATCTGGAATGGGAGCAATAACGGCTACAATTTTACAATTATGTAAGTCCGAAGACCATATTATCTCTAGTAGAACGGTTTACGGGGGTACATACGCATTTCTAAAGAATTTCACCCCACAACTAAAGATTGAAACAACATTTGTAGACATAACATCACTGGATGATATCAATAATTCTATCAGACCAAACACAAAAATTATTTATTGCGAAGTATCATCTAATCCATTACTTGAAATTGCTGATTTAGAAGAGATTTCAAAAATTGCCAAAAAAAACAATATAAAATTAGTTGTTGATAATACTTTCACACCATTATCAGTGTCCCCAGCTAAACATGGTGCAGATGTAGTAATTCATAGTTTAACAAAATTTATTAACGGTACTAGTGATACTATTGCAGGAGTCGTTTGTAGTAGCAAAGAATTTATTCATTCACTTAGAGATGTTAATGATGGTGCATTTATGCTAATGGGAACAACAATGGATAGTTTAAGAGCTGCTTCAGTTCTAAAGAATATGAGAACACTTCATATAAGAATGAAAAAACACAGCGAAAATGCAATGTATCTAGCTGAATCTTTTGAAAAAAATGGAATTAAAGCTGTTTATCCTGGATTAAAATCTCACCCCTCTCACAAGACTTTTTCAAAAATGATGAATAAAGATTATGGTTATGGAGGAATGGTAACCATTGATGCAGGTAGTTTAGAAACTGCAAATAAATTAATGGAAAAAATGCAGGATAAAAACTTAGGATATCTAGCGGTGAGCTTAGGATTTTATAAAACTTTATTTTGCGCACCTGGCTCTTCAACTTCATCAGAAATTTCTGAAGAAGAGCAAAAAAAAATGGGTTTAAGCGAAGGTTTAATCAGATTTTCGGTTGGACTTGATCAAGATATTTCAAAGACATATGAAGGGATAAAGAAATGCCTTAAAGAATTCAACCTGATTTAAATGGAAATTAAACCATCCGAAATTAGCTTAAAAAAATCATTAATCCCAGTTGTATTATTGATTTCGTTATTATTTTACAACATCATTTTTTTTGAAAATAATGACTGGCTTGGTAATTACACTTATCACTATATCTTAATATTTACCTCCTCACTAGCCGCAATGCTTGGAATCTCTGAGGGTACTAGGATTAATTTTATAATTAAAAAAATATTTTCAAGTATAAAGAGTATTAGTACTCCAATAGTAATTCTTCTTTTAGTTGGAGCTCTTGCTGGAACATGGAAAGTTAGTGGAATTATACCAGCTATGGTATACTATGGATTAAATCTAGTAGATCCAGCAATATTCCTACCCTTAACATTAGTCGTCTCAACTCTTGTTTCTCTAACCACAGGTAGTTCATACACAACATCTGCAACTGTTGGAATAGCACTAGTAGCTGTTGGAATAGCATTTAACATTCCTGCTGGAATGACTGCTGGTGCAGTGATTTCAGGAGCTTACTTCGGAGATAAAATGTCTCCTTTGAGTGACACTACAAACCTTGCTCCAGCTATGGCAGGCACAGACCTTTATTCTCATATTAGGTATATGACCTACACCACAATTCCTACATATGTACTAACATTAATTGTTTTTATTATTTTAAGTTACTCACTTGATATCAGCTCAGCGGGAGAAATGAGCGATATTAATTCTCTTTCAAATACAATACTAAATGACTTTTATATATCCCCAATATTGTTTGTTGTTCCTGCCATTGTTATCCTTCTTGCATTTTTAAAAGTTAAACCAGTAATTGCTTTAAGTGTTGGAATATTTAGCGCAATTATATTTTCAATTATATTTCAAAATAATATTCTAAATAGTATTGATTCGTCAACTCTTAATTCTTTGGTAAAATCCGTTTTCACAGATACAAGTATCCCAACAGAAAATTTAAGAATTCAAAGATTGTATGACTCAGGGGGAATGAAAGGTATGCTGTGGACAATTTACCTTACCATTAGTGCAATGATATTCGGCGGATCAATGGATGGTATCGGAGCTCTTAAAAAAATCACAAACTTTCTTTTAAGTAAAGCGAAAACAACATTTGGTTTGTTTGCAAGTACAGCAGTAAGTTGTCTTGGAATAAATGTTGTAGCATCAGACCAATATCTTGCAATTGTAATCCCTGGAAAAATGTTCAAAGATGCATTTGAAGAAAAAAATCTTTCACCTGTGAATTTAAGCAGAACATTAGAAGATACAGGAACAGTAACTTCAGCACTTATCCCCTGGAACACATGTGGCGCGTATCATTATGGAGTTCTTGGTGTTTCAGTGACTGATTATTTTGTTTATGCAATTTTTAATTGGCTAAGTCCAATTACGACATTAATTTATGCAGCTCTAATGATAAAAATTAAGATGATATCAAATCATAAATTTTAATTAAAAAATTCATTCTTGCAGAAATGATTGTTAAATTGCAAACTATTATTCAACAAGTTGCTAATGAAGCATATTTTTTCATTTTCAAAAAGTAAAGAAAAGAAAGAACTTTCTAGTGCTAAAAGATTGTTTATTGGCAGCTCACTCATAATCTTATCACTTTTTTTATTTATATCATTTGTTTCATACTTTTTTACAGGTGAAATTGATCAAAGCAATCTAGCTGACTTTACAGATATTAGCGTATCAAATTCAAACTCTTTAGGTAAAATTGGTGCAATAATTAGTGATTTTTTTATTTATAAAGGATTTGGTGTTAGCTCCATAATCTTTTCATTTTTAATTTTTATAAGTGCATTAAAAATATTATTGGATCTTAAAAAAAGAAACATTACAAAAAATTGGCTTTGGGGTTTTTACTTAATTTTCCTTTTTTCATTATTTTTTGGGGTTGCAGATAACGGAAATATATATTCGGGGATTATAGGATACGAAATAGTAAACTTTTTGGATATATATATAAGCTACTTAGGCATAAGTTTTTTATTAATTTTCATGTCTCTCGTCTATATTACATTTAGATTAAAATTTGGAGTAAATGATGTTCTAAAAATTCTAAAATATTTTCAAAACATAAATTTCAAAACATATAAAAACTCCGATGTAACAAATGAATTTTCAGAAGAGAATTTTACTGCAAAAATAGTTGATGAAATTGATGAAGTTGAAATTAATCAAGAACTTGAAGAAGAATTTTCAGAAGAAGAAACCATAAAAGAACCTCCTGCTGTAAAAGAAGATGGTGCAACATATAAAGTAGGCATTGAAGTTGAAAATATATTTGAAGAAAAATCTGAAATTGATAATCTATCTGATAAGTTAGTTGATGATTTTGGACAATTCGACCCGAAGCTAGAACTTAGCAAATTTCAATTTCCCAAGCTTGGCTTATTAAAGCAATACGATTCTGAAAAAATTACTATTGATAAAGACGAACTTGAAGAAAATAAAAATAGGATTGTTGAAACACTAGGTAATTATAATATTTCAATTTCAAATATTAAAGCTACGATTGGGCCTACTGTTACTTTATATGAAATAATCCCTGATGCCGGGGTAAGAATTTCTAAAATAAAAAATCTTGAAGATGATATTGCTTTATCACTTGCAGCTCTGGGAATTAGAATTATAGCTCCAATTCCTGGAAAAGGAACAATAGGTATAGAAGTGCCAAATAAAAAACCAACAGTGGTTTCAATGCATTCAGTTATTTCAGCTGAAAAATTTCAAAAATCTGAAATGGAACTTCCAGTAGCTATTGGTAAAACGATTAGTAATGAAACACTTGTATTTGATTTAGCTAGGATGCCACACTTATTAATGGCTGGTGCAACAGGACAAGGAAAATCTGTTGGGTTAAATGCAGTTTTAACATCCCTACTCTATAAAAAACACCCGGCTGAGGTAAAGTTTGTTTTAGTCGATCCTAAAAAGGTTGAATTAACACTATATAACAAAATTGAAAGACATTATCTTGCTAAACTTCCTGACTCAGATGAAGCGATAATAACGGATAACAAAAAAGTTATAAATACATTGAATTCTCTATGTATAGAAATGGATAACAGGTATGAACTGCTAAAAAATGCCGCTTGTAGAAATATTGTTGAGTACAATAAAAAATTTAAAGACAGAAAGCTGAATCCAAATGATGGACACCAATTCCTTCCTTACATTGTACTAGTTGTTGATGAGTTTGCTGATTTAATTATGACTGCAGGAAAAGAAGTAGAAACTCCAATTGCAAGATTAGCTCAATTAGCAAGAGCCATAGGGATTCACTTAATTATTGCTACACAAAGACCATCTGTCAATGTAATTACTGGGGTCATTAAAGCTAACTTCCCAGCAAGAATTGCATTTAGGGTAACATCAAAAATTGACTCACGTACAATTCTGGATGGATCTGGTGCTGATCAATTAATTGGACGAGGAGATATGCTCTTTACACAAGGAAATGAATTGATAAGAATTCAATGTGCATTTGTAGATACACCTGAAATTGAAGTTTTAACAGACTTTATTGGGTCTCAAAAAGCCTACGCTACTGCACATCAATTACCAGAGTATATAGGTGAAGAAGGTGGCACAAATCTTGATGTCGATATTGAAGACAGAGATAAGTTGTTTAGAGAAGCTGCAGAGGTTTTAGTTATTGCACAACAAGGATCTGCGTCCCTTCTACAAAGAAAACTTAAACTAGGCTACAATAGAGCTGGAAGATTAATTGACCAATTAGAAGCTGCTGGTATTGTAGGCCCTTTTGAAGGTAGCAAAGCAAGACAAGTTCTAGTCTCTGACTTACAAGCTCTTGACAACCTATTAGAAAATGAATAAATAATGATTATGAAAAAGATTTTACTATTAATTTTAGGATTATATACGATGCTGAGTTACTCGCAGGGTAATTCAGACGCTGAATTGTTGTTAAATAAAGTTTCTGAAAACATCAAAAACTATGAGAACATATATATTAATTATGCATATACTCTGCAGAATATCGAAGAAGATATAAATCAAACAAATAACGGAAGTTTTGTTACTGAAGATGAAATGTGGAGATTTGAAATGCTTGGTGTTACAAGAATATTTGATGGAAATAAATTATACTCGATTAGTCCTGATGACGAAGAGGTAACCATTTCTAGTCAAGACCCAGAAGATGAAACAACAATCACCCCAAATAAAATGTTATATTTTTATGAGGAAGGATACTATTTTGAAATGGATGAATCGAGATTTGTCGGAAATGGTCAATTCAGAAAAAAAATTCAATATGTAAAACTAACTCCTAAGGATTCTGAAGCAGAAATAAAATATATTTTACTTGGAATTGACACAGAATTCAATCAAATATATGAGGTTATCGAAACTGGAAAAAACGAAACTGTTACAACCATATCTATTGTTGATTTTGAGTTTAATCTACCACTTGATAGTAAGCTTTTTATTTTTGATGAGGAAAAGTACCAGGACTACTATATGAATATATTAGATTAGATTATTGAAAATTCTAGATCTCTACATATTTAAATCTTATTTAAAAACATTAGCCAGCACGTTCTGCATATTAATGTTAATTTTTTTACTACAGTCAGTTTGGCTTTATATATCGGAACTGGCAGGTAAAGATCTTGAATTAGACATAATACTACAATTTTTAATTAATGTGTCTCCAAGACTTGTAATTTTGGTATTACCGCTAACAATACTGCTTTCAAGCATAATGGTTTTTGGAAGCCTTTCAGAAAATTACGAGTTTGCAGCGATGAAAGCAAGTGGTATTTCACTTCAAAGATCAATGAAGAGCTTAATATTCTTCACTTTTATTCTTGGAGTTGTTACTTTTTACTTTTCGAATAATATTGCTCCAATAGCTGAGTATAATTTTCACAATTTGAGAAAAAATATTTCTAAGGTTAAACCTTCAATGGCTATAGCTGAAGGACAGTTTAGTCAAATTGGAGACTATAATATCAAAGTGAAAAATAAATATGGAAATGAAAGCAAACTTTTAGATGAAGTGATTATTCATCAAAAGAAAAATAAACCTGGAAATTTTACAGTAATCAAATCAAAAAAAGGTGAAATTATTTCTGAAGAGAACTCTGATATTTTACAGCTTAAACTTTATGATGGAAATTATTATGATGAGGTTATTTCTGAAGATTATTCAAAAAAAATTAAAAAACCTTTTGTTAAAAGCTATTTTAAAGAATACCTAATAAATATTGATATAGCCTCCATCAATGATGTAGACTTTAGTCAAGAAGACGACGTAAATAAACACTCTATGATGAAGGTTAACGAATTAAGCTCTGCAATTGACTCTCTTTTAAAGAAAAAAATTGAGGATTTAGATGTTATAGGTTCTAAAATGTTTAACAGGTCAAATTTTAAAACAATTGACTATAATCTTAATCCCAATGATGATGTAAACTATGAAAGTGATAATTTCTTGAATCTTTTTCAACCAAAAAAACAAAAACAGCTTTACGATCTTGCAATAAGTTCTGTTAAAAGTACAATCAGTATTGTAAAATCAAATAAAACTATTCAATCATTCAGAGAACAAAATTTAAACAAACATGTGATGACAATGCATGATAAATTTTCATTAGGATTTGCTTGCATTATCTTATTTTTTATTGGTGCTCCGCTTGGAACAATAATTAGAAAAGGTGGTTATGGATTGCCTCTTGTAATTTCAATATTATTATTTTTAGCTTATCATTTTTTAGGTATTTTTTCAAAAAATTTAGCAGAGGATAGTAGTATAAATCCTATTTTAGCTAGCTGGCTTTCAACTCTAATAATGTTACCTTTTAGTATTTATTTAACTTATCGGGCAACAAACGATCAGAGTGTATTTAATTTTGGTGAGAGTATTGTTTCATTTTACAAAAAGATAGAAAATTATGTCAGAGGATAAGTTTAAACTTGATACAATTGAATCTGCTATTAGAGATATTAGAGATGGTAAGGTTATTATTGTTGTAGATGATAAAAACAGAGAAAATGAAGGTGATTTTCTAGCAGCTGCTGAATTAATCACCCCTGAAATCATAAACTTTATGGCAACTCACGGCAGAGGTCTAATTTGTGCTCCTATTACTGAGAATATTTCTAAAAGATTGGGTTTAAATTTAATGGTTGGGACAAATACCGATCCGCAAGATACAGCTTTTACTGTATCAATTGATTTGAAAGGAAATGGAGTCACAACAGGAATTTCTGTCTCTGACCGTGCTGCAACAATCAAAGCTTTAATTGACAAAAAAACCAAACCAAATCAATTTTCTAAACCAGGGCATGTTTTTCCATTAGTTGCAAAAAATGGTGGTGTTTTAAGAAGAACTGGTCATACTGAAGCTGCTATTGATCTACCAAGACTTGCTGGACTGAAGCCAGCGGGTGTAATTGTTGAAATTATGAATGAGGATGGTTCAATGGCCAGAGTTCCAGATTTAATAAAGGTTGCAAATAAATTTAAGCTGAAGATTATTTCAATTGAAGATCTTGTTGCATATAGAATGGAACATGACTCCCTAATTGAAAAAGAGGAAGACTTTGAAATAAATACGCGATACGGAAAATTTAGATTAAGAGCTTACAAACAGACTACGAATAATAATATTCATATAGCTCTAACAAAAGGAAGCTGGAATAAAGGGGATGCTGTTTTAACAAGAATCAACTCAAAATCTATTCATAATGATGTTTTAGGTACACTAACCTCTGATACAGAAACTTCATTATCAAATATGTTTAATATAATAAACAGTGATAAAGGAGCGATGATATTTATCAGTCCTGAACTTAAATCAATTGACACCTTAAAAAGATTAAAAATCTTAAGAAAAAATCAATCAGAAAACCAAATCACCAAAGCTCCAATATTAAGTATGGATGATAGAGATTTTGGTATTGGAGCACAGATTCTTCATGATTTAGACATAACCAATCTTAAATTAATAACTAATACAAAAGGTAAAAAAAGAGTTGGTATGATTGGATATGGATTAGAAATCTCCGAGTATATCAATTTTTAGTAAAGGAAAACATCCATTCTAAATAATTAGGATCATTAAATACGTTGAACCAGCTTTCATGGTTTACATTTTCATACAAAGTGAATTTAGGACTTCCACCATGTTTAATAATTGATTTAACCATATTTATTGAAAGCTCAGGAAAAACAACGTCATCATCAGATCCATGAGCAACCCAAACTGGTGTTGTTTTAGCGAAGTCTTTAGCCCATTTAGGATTACCACCACCACATATCAATACAGCAGAAGCAAACATATTTGGTCTATTTTTTAGCAATTCAAAGGACCCCATTGCCCCATTCGACAACCCACTTAGGTATACTCTTTTATTGTCAATAAAATCTTCTTTAACAAGCGAATCCATTAATTTAATAACTAACTGAAGTGATTTTGTAGGTTTTTCAATTTCTGGAAAAACTTGTCTTACTTCATTATCAGTTAAAACTCGTGAAGACCAATTATCATCAAGTGGAGCTTGAGGGAAAATCACTACTGAGTGGTAATTAGTATAGTTGTTTTGATTTAAGAAAACCTTATCAACATATTTCAACTGTAATTCATTATCATCTCCCCTTTCTCCAATACCATGTAAAAATAGTGTCAGAGGATAAGATTTATTTTTATCAAAATTCTTTGGATACAAAATTCTATAATTCAGTTGTGAATCATCAGTTTTGAATTTTGAGTATTTTGGAACTATTTCATTTTGTTTACAACTAATAATCAAAATAAAAACCGCTATAAATAGGTGTAAATTTTTAAGCATATTAAACTAAAGTAAGTAATTGTTAATACGAAAACGTTTTATGTTGATAATTTTAAACAAATAATAATGCTAACATAATGTTAAGTTACAAACAATTCAATAAAATTGTGATTCTAAATTTTTCTTATGAATCGATTATTATTAATTTTTATTTTACTTGTTTCAATTCATTCTAACACTTATTCTCAAGATGATTTTGAAACTTGGCCAATTTCCTGGGATATAACAGATAGTGGAATTAATGTAACACAAGAAACCACAATTGTATATGAAGGTAGCTCGTCAGCGAGTGTAGAGGTTACTACAGCGTCTCAAGGTAGCACAGACTGGAGAAAAAATGTAAATCTAAATTCTGGTACAACATACACAATATCGTTTAAAATATATCACACCGAAGGTGGTGTAAGAGCTAGAATTTATGCTGGTACTTATAGAAACTATTCTCAACCAACTACGGTTAACCAATGGCAAACATTGTCATATGATTATGTTCCATCATCTACAGGTAGCCATGATATTGGATTACGCTTTTATGATGTTTCTGGGTTTGACGGAAACGAAGTGGTTTATGTTGATGATTTTAAAATCATTTCGGATGTTACGTATTCATCAGATACATCAATAAGTTCAGATCTAACCTATAACAATGTTACGATCAACAGTGGAGTTACATTAACAATCGAAAAAAACGGTTCATTAACCACATTAGGAAATCTTTCAAATTCTGGTACACTAATAATAAATTCTGATAATTTAGAATTTGGCTCATTAATAGTACAAGGCACTTCTAGTGGAAATGCAACATATAATAGATGGATAAATAGTATTTCATCTGCGTCCCCCACCTCCAGTGACCCAGGTTGGGATTTAGTGGGTTCTCCTGTGGTTGGAGCAAGTTTAACGTCTTCTAATTTTTCTCAAAATAGTGGCAATTATGCTATTCAACCATACGATAATTCTGATAATACCTGGACTGCCACAAGTTCAGCTACCGTTTCTACTAGCTTAGGGACAGGTTATGCAATGGCAAAACAAACTGCTGGTACAGAAGCATTCACGGGTACAATAGAAACTATTGATAAAAATGTTAGTATTACAAATAACGATGGTTCTGGTTCTGGAACTCAATGGAACTTAGTTGCAAACCCATACCCATCATATCTTGCTCTGAACAGTAATGCTAGATCTGCTTCATCTGCAACGACTGATTTTATTACTCAAAACGCTGAAACAGCAGATGTTCTTGGTTCAGGTACAAATGAAGATGCATTGTGGTATTGGAAAGGTTTTGAATATGGTCAATATAATAATTCAAGTTCTGCTAAATACATAGCACCAGGTCAAGGATTTTTTGTGGCATCAAAAACCGGTGGTGGAACCTTAAAGTTTCTTGAATCAATGCAAACCACTACTGGTACTGATGATTTTATTTCTGGAGACATTATGGAAGACAATCGTGGAGAATTATTCATTAGTCTAAATCAAAATGATCTTTTAAGAGAAACTGAAATATACTTTATTGAGAATACAACTGATGGGTCTGATCCTACTTATGATGCAAGAACTTTTCCTATGAATGATAACGCCACTTCAGTCTTCACAAGA
>TARA_Y200000002_G_scaffold224423_1_pt1 | contig 10487 bp, 21 predicted proteins | sample TARA_Y200000002 | Tara Oceans TARA_Y200000002 (sample SAMEA2619388) | marine metagenome | biome: marine biome (ENVO:00000447); feature: surface water layer (ENVO:00002042); material: "saline water (ENVO:00002010), including plankton (ENVO:xxxxxxxx)" | depth 5 m | reverse complement strand
CCTACTGGATGCAAACCAGTTGCTCTCCCTACTGAGCTACAGCCCCACGAAAATGATTATTTGCCTTGGCCGCGATATTTCTTATATGACCTTTTTCTTGATTTGTTCATGGTGGACATGGCAATTTTTACACTCCTGCCTCTACCACCAGCACCAATTGATGATGATTTTCTTACTGCTTTATGGGTCGCTGAAAACGCGCCGCCACTACGAGCCAAAGTTCACCCCACCTCTGCGGACCAATTCATTCTTGATCTTCTGTTTATCCCTTGGTCTAGTATTACTATTATTATACTTATCAATGAGATCCTTTTTGGACATAACCTTTATATAGGGATTATATACAGTAACCTTTTTTGTGGCTCTGTCAATTGTTTTATGCGATTTACCTAATTTTATTGGCATAATTCTCCTTATTCTACTAGTGATAAAAAATCATCAAAGACATCTGGATTATCTGCACAAATTCTTTTGATATTTTTTGTTATTACTTCTAAGGCTTTTTTATCGCCTTCCTCTTTACATTTATCGACTCTTGCCTTGACTTTATCAAAATCAAAATGGTCAGCGTCATAGTGTTTGGGTTTCCAAACGATTGTAGAATCTTTATCGATTCCTTTATATTTAATTTTAGTACCTGAAAAGCTCATAATTTACTCCTTATATTTTCTCGCCATTTTCAAAACCCCTAAATGTTTTAAACCTAGGGAACCTTAAACTATATTCGCCATTCTCTGCTTGAGTAATAGCGTCTGCTCTGATTTCAACCAAGTCGCCTATTACAACGTCTCTGTTATCCCAAAACATATCTCTCTGGTCGTCACTAAGACCAGAACCTACATTAACCTTAATGTGTACTCCGTCATCCACACCCTCACAAACCAAAGCACCAGTTGTACCCAAGAATTTACCTTGGCCCTCTTCAATGTCTTTAATTGTTAATGTTACTTCAATAATTGGTTTTATTTTTAACCAAGAAGGAGACCTTTTACATTCGTAAACTGCCTCAATCGGTTTAACCATTAATCCTTCATAGCCATTTTCTATGGCCTCTTTATTCATTCGTTTAAATATTCTTTGACCACCTTCTGTATCTAGGTTACATCTAGTCCATTCTACTTCTTGTATACAATCATCAAAGGCCATATTGTCCAATATTTCTTTTCTCTGTAATGTATTTAGACTGGTAGAACCTTTGTTATAATCTTTTAAGTCAAGAACATCAAAAAGAGCAAGGTAAGCATCTGATGTATCCACATCTGTCTTTCTATATACCTGTTTCATTAGAGTTTGAAAATTATCACTCATGATCTCGCCATCAAATACCATATTATTAAATTCTGGTTTACTTAATGCTTCTTCTATATGAGGGAAGTTAGGGAATACTTTACCATTCCTACTATAAAGTGTAGCAGAATTATTTTGTACAATTGCAATACATCTTACGCCATCATATTTGTTTTCTATGAGGACTTCACCAACTAGTCTTTTTTCTTCTTTCGCGCCGTCTCTGGCCAACATACAACCAAATACTGGTATTGTGCCTTTCTGTACTTTATTAACAGTCTTTTCAGAAAAACCTGCCTTTAAATCTTTTAAAATAATTCTACGATACCAATTATTCCACTGGTCTTTTGTTGCCACACTCATAGCATCTAGTATTGCATCTCTTGCTGCATGACCAGTAAGTAATCTGCTTTCTAGGGCATCTAGTAAATCTGCAAATTGCATCCAATCGAGGCCTGGGCCGTCAGAATCTTCTTTTACCTGAACGTCTCTTGTTCCAAAAGTAATTAATGGATCCAGTGCCTCTTTAAGACCACAAACAAAATCCACATTATCCATATGTTTTGAAAGTACATCTTGTTTAAATAACTTACTGTTATTTGATTCGAGTTCTGTAATTATTTCCCAAGGGTTCATAGTTCACCTATAATGTGTTTATAAATGTGTTTCCATTTCCAATATCTCGGTATATTAACCTCTTCACTGTTATGGTCATGGGCAACTAGGATAGAATCAAGGCCCATATCCAGACCGACTTGAGCATTCTTAGGTTTATCTTCTATCCAGAAACAACCAGTATCCTTATATTTGGCCAGAACATCATCTTTGTCTGCACCGCATGGTAAGTAAATAAAATCATCCCAAAGGTCTTTACCGAAAAGTAATTCTAGGTTTTGAGTTCTTAACTTCTGAGCATACTTGTTTGTACTAAGTGATGTAATACAATGAAACTGATAACCATGTAACATGTGTAATCTTTTCATGTAATAAACAGCATCTCTTAGTGGTGGTAGAAATGCAATGGCTGCAGAAGCATTAAATTCTTCTACAAAAGTGTGACCTTGTTCTCTACTGAACCCAAATCTTTCACCTACATTATAAACTGAATCATTAATAGTTGGGAATCCTTTATGGTGCATGAACTGAGTAAATGCGTATTCCCAGTCGCATAGTACTCCATCGCAGTCCACTAATATTATATTATCTTTCATGTTTCTCCTTATCATATGTGTATATTATATCACATTTTATATACTTTGTCAACACTTTTTTCATTAAAAATCACCTTTTTTTCTGTCAACAACTTGGTTAACAGTAAGACCTTCTGCTCTCCACATGTCTACAACTACGTTTCTGTCGTCATAAACGAGGTCTGGATCTTGCCCTATAGCTTCTCTTATTTCAACCAATACATCTTGTTTAAAGATATTGTCAGGTCTGAAATCGCCATCTGGTCTTAAAAATAAGATAGGATCTTGTATACCTATCCATTCTTGAATTTGTTTTATTGTTATATCTTTCTCTGTAGTATTTCTAGCAGATACAAAGATTACAACATCTTGTTCTTTTACGTGATTTTTAGCTGCCTCACATACCCACTGGATAGGGGTATCATGTACTGTTGCAGCCTTAAAGGCGGGCCAATCGACTTGTTGGGAACCATCTACAAACTTACGTCTGTGTTCTACATCTGCGATGGTCCCATCAATATCGAATATAATGTGTTTTTGTTTCCTTATCATATGTATATTATAACACAATCTAAGGTATTTGTCAACACTTTTTTTAAAAAAGTTTTATATTTTTGGTGGTTCTTCTTGTTTGAAATACTGTTCTAATATCATTAATTTATCTTCAAACTCAGCAATTTTACCTAGTTCTAGTGATACTGTTTCCATGATATCAATATGTTCACCTACTCCCACTGGATTAGATAAGAATACTTCCACATTCATTTTGTGTTTTCCTATCTCACCATGGAAATGGTTTGTAAGAGCCATAATCATTTCTTTTCTCATACTACAAATTCCTCTCCTGGATTCCACTCACACCCTGTAAGACCTCCGGCCTTAAGTGCTTGTAAAGTCCTTAATACTTCATGGGCATTTCTTCCAGTATCAAGTGCATTTACTGATACGTGTTGAATAACCATGTCTTTATCATATATAAATGTTGCCCTGTAACAAACACCTTCGTCTTCGTTCACAATACCAAGTTTATGTGATAAACCTAATCCACAATCAGCTGCAAGAATATGATTAATATTACCAATTAAATCATTATTCTGTTTCCAAGCTAATTTACAGAATTCGTTATCACCACTGATACCGACAACATTCGCCTCTTCTACCAACATATCCATTCCTGCAATTTCTGTAGGACAGATAAAGGTAAAATCTTTTGGATAAAAATAAACCACACTCCAATCTTTTTTATGTGGTGTATATCCATTGTCTATTTTCACTTCAACAAAATCGTTATTTTCGTTGACACCTTGCAAACTACATGCAGGGAATTTATCTCCAACTGTTAACATATTACCTCCGTTCTCCAAATATATGTTCTCTTTTCTTTTCGAGTTTATATTGCTCGATTACTTCAAATAATGGCTCTATCCAATTGTCTCTGTGTTCTACAAAAACTTGAGGAGATTCATTATCCACAGCAATCATCACAACCAATTGTGTAATGGGCATTCCGGTTCTTTCTTCCCACATGACTGCATAAGCAGCACATTGCATAAAGTAACTAGATATCCATTCTTTCTTTTTAAGTTTACGAGATGTCTTATAATCAATAATAGAATTTTTGCCATCCCATACCCCAACACAATCCACTCTACCAGCCAAACCTAAATGTTTGGAATATAGTGGAGCCTCTTGTGCATAAACTTTATGTAAGTTTGTATCCAATACATCTTTCACATCATAAAAAGATTGTAAAATATTAGGCATAATACCTTCAGAAAAGTTAGGATCATTGTCCACATATTTTTCCAATAAATCATGTACTGCTGTACCACGTGATGATGCGACTCTTGAGACTTTATTAGCCTCTTCCTCTCCTACTCTAGCTCTCCACGCCTGTATAGCCTCTCGACTTAATATGGATAATACTGTTGTAATAGAAGGATAAGTATCGCCATTAGGATCGGTGTAGACTCGACCACCAGGCCCTGTCTTTGCAACCAGATCATTATATCCCAAATCAATAGCTTCATGTTTAAAATTTCCCATTTTCTACCATTTCCTTTGTCATTATAAAGTCCCTTACAAGACCACTTCTGACAATATCTTCCCATGTAAATTCGATCGTATCAAATAATTTCATATTCTCTAAAATCTGAATAAATTTTTCCATACCTTCTCTGTCTCCATTACTCCTGAAATCAGATTGGTAATAATCTCCACATAATATAATTTTTGTATTATGACCTAGCCTTGTAATCATAGAACAGAGTTCATGATATGTAAGGTTCTGGCATTCATCTATTAACATAATACAATTATTAAATGTAAGTCCTCGTACAAAAGACGTAGTAACAAATTCTATTGACTTATTTGTTTCTAGTTTTTTCCACGCGTCTTTATCATTAAATAAATCCCCTACGATTGTTTTATAAGGTATTTTATATGCGTCTTCCTTCTCTTCGATAGTACCAGGCAAAAAACCTATATCTCTTGTAGGTACTGCCGATCTCACAATTATTAATTTTTCCTGTGAGGTTTGTTTACTCAGCACATCTTGTAATGCAAGATATGTTGAAATAAATGTTTTACCGGTTCCTGCTGATCCCGATAATACCAAATTAAAATTTTCTTTCCAAGAGGTAAATACTTTCTCTTGGTTCTTTGTCATTGGTTCTAAAGTATTTAAATGTTCTATACGCAATCTTGAGGGTTTTTGTCCACTCATTTCTGTTTAATCCTATGTCTTTCTCTTGGTGGCATTCCTGATTTAATTCTATCTTGCACTTCTTTCCAACCATCACCAGCCTTCTTAAGCATATTTTCATTAGTAGAAAACCTTAATGATGTTATCTGTTGTATCAAGTCTGGATTATCTTCTTTGAATTTATCTAGGTCTTTTATAGACATTATATATTCTTTAACTTCTCCAGTTTTTGTATTTTTAAAATCGTAACTAGGCATAATTAAACCATTCCGGAATTTGTCTTTTAGTCCAATCCATTTTAAATCTTTCTTGTTTTGTGTGATAGAATGCTCGGTATGACTTGACGGCGTCTTCAAACATACACTCTGGATTAGAACCCATTGCCAGTTTAAATGGTGTGAAATCCGCCAAAGGTATATTTTTAGGTAACATGCCCAATTCTAGGCCGAGTTTAGTTTCTGTTGAATGTATTTTACCATATCTGTATGTATATTCTCTACATAGGGCAATAAAGTGTTTATAATGCCATAGGTAATTAGAAGATGATTCCCTAGTCCACACAGTGCAAGGGTGGTTGTGATGTACAGCTTTGTACAGTATATTCTCCCTTTCATCGGGCAACTTGTAATATTTTAGGATTCGTTTACCAGACTTGGATGGTCTTTGTTCAATAGACCCATCTAGCATTCTGTGCACAGTGGATAGCATTTGAGCAGATTCAACAATCATTTTAACCACATGTTTGTCACATTGGTCTTGTGCCGCTTTGACTGGATCTTTGTGTAAAATAAATATATTCATAATGTGTATTATATCAAACTTTCTTTGATTTGTCAACCACTTATTGTGATAATGAAATTTCTTAGTAAGAATATTAATCCCACTCCGTTTAATAGAATTAGGGCTCTATCTTTCCATAATATTGATACCCATAACCATAATGATATACCAATAACTGATAGTCCTAAATCCCAAAATTGTAAACCTTCAACACCTCTTAATGACATCGCGGCTAATACGAATATTGATGCGACCCATTTTATATACCAATCAAGAGTATATTTAGGTGTGGCCGATTTTTGAATTCTTCTTGAATTCTCTATTTCTTCTTTACTAAATTTTACTTCTTTTGTCATGGTTATTGGCCCTGTCACCAGGGCCTCAAACCCTGTGTGTTAACCTCCTTTTACTGAATCCATTTGTTCAATGTATTGAGAAAGGTATTCTATTTTCTTTCCCATTTTATAGGCAAGAGTATCTTTACCTTTCTTTTTCAGTTTCTTTTGATAGTAAATGGCCTCTCTATAATCTTTTCTGAGGCGCTCAATCTGTACATGCATATTTTGATCTCCATGGTTAATTGAATTCTATCATAATATAAAGGTTATTTAATAGGCAGTCCTCCAGTTAGTTAGTATTATCATTTTACAATAAGGTTTGGCCATACTTCTTTACATAGAAGTTTGGTTATACCTTTATATTTCAAACTTTTGTCTTTTGCAAGTACCATCATTTCAGCTTCTGAGCCGTTAAGTGATTCTAGCAAGTTTATGAACATAGATTCTCTTTTCATCTGGTTCATGTTTGTATAAGGCCCCTTAAAGAAATAAGCAAATAATTTGTGCTTATTATGTAGGGTTGCATAGTTATGCCCGTCAGGTGCGTCATCTTTTTTGTAAGGCGGGGTGCCTTCAGGTACGAGAGAAACAATGTCATCATCAAAATTAATTCTAATGATATCTCTTAGTGCTGGGGTATCGTGCTCTTTAAGATACGCCATTCTTTCACTCTTAGTTTTTAGTTTGGAAGTGTTTTTTAACACTTCAGATATTAGTAATGCTCTAGCCATTGTAAAATTCCTCCACGACTTCAATCAGGTTGTTACATCTTTTCTTAATTAAATAATTTAAAACTTTCATCTTCATTGCCGGTTTTTGATTATCATATTTATTTATAATGTCTTGCTGTATGTCTTCTGGGATTTCTGATAAGTCAATTAACTTTTTATTTCTTTGGTAATTACGATATACGTCATCTGACATTGCAGACCTAAGGTCATCCGACCTTTCTAACCAATCATCAATCCTAGTTTGTCTTAAAGGAGTCTGTTTGGATTCTGAAATAAATGTATCGTCTTTTGATAATACATTAGGTACGCCATCACCTGCATCTCCTCGCATTACATGATTAAATAGGTAAGTTCTAGGGTTCTTATCGGTTACGGCTTTCTTTTGTATTGGTGACCATTGCTTGACATTATTATACTTTTGTAATTGAATAAAGTCTTTGTCAGAGGATACGATTATAACTGGTTCATGTTGACCGAATTCTTGTGTACGAATAGTAAGAGCTCCTATAATATCATCAGCTTCACAACCTTCTATATGTAATACTTTGTAAGGTAAATTTTCTTGTATCTCTTGTTTAACCAGATGTAGTATACGGAATATTTCAGTCCAATCAACATCTGACTGTTCTTTACCCTTTCTTCTCATGGCCTTATATTCAGGAAAATATTGTCTGCGCCATGTATTCATGCCATCTGCACATATAACCATTTGGCCATATTCTTTTCGGTATCTTTTGTTATACATACGAATACTGTTGAGTATCATATGTCGTATCATGTTTTCATCGTTAAGTTTTTGCACTATGATGTTAGATAGTGCGATCTGACTATAATCAAGTAGTATCATTATTTCTCTTTTGCATTTCCATTATATGTTCGTAGGTTTTATCCAGTTCACTATGTAAATTATGTTTAATACCTAAGTAACGCAAGAACATTGAATTAATTAGGTTAGTAATAACATACATATCTCTTGCCTCAGGGTTCTTAGGATCCCTAAAATCAAAATCATCTAATACATCAGGCCAGACCTCTTTAGGTAAACTATCGATTTCATCAACAATAAACTGTGTTAATTCTTCAGCCTCTTCAACGAAAAGACTGAATATATCTTCCTCTTCGGCCAGCTGTTTACGCCTTTTTTCTATTGGAAACTGTATTATATTTGACATTGTATGTATATTATAACATGCTTTTATGCAAAAGTAAAGTGTTTATTTAATTAAATTTTTAACTGTTTGACCACCAATTTTACAAGATATGATACCATTGTAATATTCTTCTGTAAGTAGGACTTCTCGCTCAAATTGCTCTTTTGCTTCCATATAAGCACAGTCTCCTTTGGTCTTACATAAATGGAGAATCTCTCTTATAAAATTATCATGGCCATATTCTTCTACATCCTTTACAAGATGTTTATTAGAACCCCAATAGGTTCTCCAATCAGATTCTACCTTTAATCTTTTACGTCTTTTTCTTTTCTTTGTTATAGGTAGTGTTTTCTGACTCCAAAAGAATTTCTTTCCAACGTATTTCTTTTGGTCTTTCGTATTCGTTATCAAGTAGACAAAACCGTATACGACGTCGGGACTGAATTCCTCGGGTGGAGACCATTCTACTCCTTGATATAGCCATATATTATCCGTAGTCTTCGTCATCGTCATCATCGTCATACCATCTATCGTTATCATCATACTTATTAATTATTTCAGATGATATTCCGCAATTTGGACAAAATCTATCTTCTGTATCAAATGCCTCTTCCATAGATATGTAGGATCTTTTAAAGCAGTATTCACAATCAAATGTTAGCCAGTGTGTAGGTTGCATATTAAGCCTGCACGTCTTTAAATTCTTGCCACCCGCCTATATTTTGATCATCAACTACTATTTGTGGAAATGTTCTTGCCGTAGGAAATTTTTCCATCATCTCTTCCCTATTAAAATTGACTCCTAACTTAAATACTTCATAAGAGATATCAGATCTCTCTTGTATCATGGCTTGAGCCTTATGAATTGCCATGTCGCAAAATGGACATTGGTCTTTACTGTATATTTCTATTTTCAATTTACTACTCCATTAATTACCCAAAAAGCTAATAACATGAACCCGAATACACATACTTGTATAATACTTGCCCAGAATATTTGCCTCATTGGGTGGACTTCCGTTAATTTTTCTATCCAAGATTCACTTGGTGCTAAATTTACTACTTGTAAAACTTTCTTTTCCACTATAAACTTAGCCCTGATAGTGTGTTAGTATCCACATCTTGTTTAACCCCACCAACTACATAAGAACTGATTTCTGTTTCTTGTGGTGCAACTTGTACATTATGCCCACTGATCCACTTTTCAGTCCATGGTAAAGGATTCATTTGAGTTACAGTATATGGACATTGAAGTCCTATTGCTCTCATTCTTTTACATCCAATCCATTCTACATAGTCTGATAATAATTTACCATTAAGGCCTATCATTGATCCATCTTTAAATAGGTAATTGGCCCATGCTTTTTCTTGTTCTATAACATCAACATATAATCTTACCGATTCATCTTCCATTTCTTTTGAAATCTTAGCAAAGTCTTTATCTTCTTTTTGTAATAATTTCAACATAGTAGTTGTTGAGGCAAGGTGGACGTTTTCATCCCTACATATAAATTTGATAATTTTTGCATTACCTTCCATTTTCTTTAACTCGGCAAATGCCCAACTACATGCAAAGGATACATAAAATCTTACACCTTCTAATGCATTGGCTGACATCATGGCCATCCATATTGCTCTTTTATGATCCATTTTATTTGTAGGGCCATTATTAGCAGTAATTAAATCGTCATAATATCCACTAATAGAATCAGCACAATTACTAATCTCTTTTATATTTAAAATATCATCAAATATTTTGCCTGGGTCAGCATAGATATTTCTAATAATATGTGTATAACTTTTACTATGAATTGTTTCAGAGAATGACCAAGTTTCTATCCAATTTTCTACTTCGGGTAATGATACAATTGGTAAAAAGGCTAGATTAGGAGCACGTCCTTGAACACTATCCAATACAATTTGTCTTTTTAGGTTAGAAGTAAAAATATGTTTTTCGTGATCTGTAAGGGAATCGAAATCTTTTTTATCTTTTGAAATATCTACCTCTTCGGGTCTCCAAAAGAATCCAAGCTGTTTATCAGTTATCTTATCCATTTGAGGATATTTCATTTCATCATATCTTTGAATATCTACCGCTTCATCTAAAAACATCATTTTTGCCAAATGCGATTTTTTATTCTTTTTCAATACTGCCATTTAATTTTCCTTGTTGTCTAAATCGTTTATTATATTGACGTTTTATTTTCTTTAACGTCCCAGTTTTCCATCCAATTATTTTTCTAGCCTTTGTTAAGGCATCATATTCATCACCACCTTTTAGTGGTATTCTTTCTTTCTTCATATCT
>TARA_Y200000002_G_scaffold59464_1_pt1 | contig 10507 bp, 5 predicted proteins | sample TARA_Y200000002 | Tara Oceans TARA_Y200000002 (sample SAMEA2619388) | marine metagenome | biome: marine biome (ENVO:00000447); feature: surface water layer (ENVO:00002042); material: "saline water (ENVO:00002010), including plankton (ENVO:xxxxxxxx)" | depth 5 m | reverse complement strand
TATTTTACACCTATAGTTTCACAACAAACAACTTATACAGCAAATGCTGGTGCAATTTCAGCTAATGCTACAAAGTTAATATCAGGCGTAAAAGGTGTTTTTATGAAGGTAAGATTAAAAGTTACAGGTGTTAATGCTCAAACACAAAAAGAATTATATGCAATTAATTCTGAATCAGTTTATTCATCAAATTAAATTATATGCAATTACAAGTACGAAAATTACAAGAATCCGATTGGGATTTTTTACCATCATGGTGGGAAGCTTATAAACAAGAAGCTATACCGCGTGATTTTCTTCCAGGCGCTTTTCAAATAGGCAATGAAGAAAAAAAAAGAGAAGGTTTAGGTGGCTTTATGGTTTGCAAAGGAAAAGATCCTATTGCTGCTATGTGGCTATGGATGACAAATAGTAAAACTGCAATTCCAGCTGTAGTAGTTAGCGATAAATCGTATAAAGATACTGACAGAAGTGATGCATTGCAACTTTTATTAGATTTTACAACAGATTTTGCTGAAGAATTAGGATATAAATATTCTTTTGCATGGGCAAAACCTGGAATATTATTAGATAAATATAAAAATGCAGAATATACGGTTGATAAAACACCGTCATATGAATTAATACTAAAATACTAATGGGAAAAATTATAGGTGCAGTTGGATCGTTATTCGGCGGTAGGAAAAGAAGACGCGAACAAAGAGCTGCAAATGCAGAATATCAAAAAAGCAGACAAGGAATTTTTGATTTTAATACTAGAAATTTTGGTGAAGAAGCACAATTTACAGGATTAGATCCTTCTACAGCACAAGGTTATGATGCTGCTTTAGGCCAAGCAGGAACACTTGGGGAAGCTGGGCAAGCAGGTATGGCTGAATTAGGTCAAGCACAAGGTTATGATTCACAAGGTTATGATGCACAAGGATATAGTGCTGCTCAAACAAGCGTTGATGGCCTTATGAGAGGAGCAGATACAGGTCTTACAAATACTATGCGTAATCTTCAAGTATCAACTGCAGGTTCTGATTTAGCCGCGCAAGAAGCTGATCAAGCATTAGCCGCATCGCAAGATCTTGCTGCTCAGGCTGGTACAGGTGCTGGTGGTGCTACAGCTTTAGCTGCAGCCGCTGCAAAATCAAAAGCAGGAATATCTGCTGATATAGACAGACAAGTTAAAGCAAATGAAGCACTTAGAGCACAAGGCGAATCTGAATTACAAAGATCACAGCTTGCTCAAGAAAATACTGCCTCACAGTTTGATTTAGGACAACAACAGTTTAATGTTGGCCAAGATAATCAAGCAAGGCAATTTAGTGCACAAGCACAAAATAGAGCCGCTGAGTTTGGTGCTGACGCAGCTAATCAAGCTGCCAGATTTGGTGCACAAGCTCAAAACCAATTTGCTAGAGATGCATTTGGTCAAGCAAATCAAATGGCCCAATTTAATGTAGGTCAAGGTAATCAATTTGCAATGAGCCAATTTGATGCTGCTAATAAATTTGGATTAGCTAATATGGATGCACAAAATGCAGCTGCTCAATTTGGGGCTGCTGCTCAAAACCAATTTGCTAGACAAAATCAGCAACAAGCAAATTCGTTTAATATAAATAGAGCACAACTTGCTCAAGCCGGACAACAACAACAGTATGGACAAAAAGCAGATATATTAGCGCTTTCAACACAAAGAAAAGGGGCTGCAGATCAAGCTAGACAACAAGCAACAGGTGCTTTATTAGGAGGAATAGGTGCTTTAATGAATCCTTTAGGAAGTGAAATTGGAGGTTTAATGGGAAAAGGATAAATTTATGAAAAATACTAAAAATAGCCCTTTAAAAAGACAAGGTATAATTGCCCAAAGCTTGGGTTTTAATAACCTTGCACCTAGTCGCCCATTTGATTACTCTGCTGTTGCTGATGATATTGACGAAAGTATTAAAGTTGGTAGAGAAAGAAGAAGACAAAATGAATTAGACAAAAGAAGAAGAGCATCTTTTGGCTTTATGCAAGCAGAGTATTCTAAAGGATTAATGATTCCTTCAGACAGTGGTTTTTCTGCTATAGATGATTATGCTGCAACAGTGAGCAGAGGTTTAGCTGATAGAGGTTCTCAATTAGTTACTGATCTTGAAAACAATAGAATTTCTAGTGCTGAATTTGGTAGATTATACGGTACATTACAAAATCAAGTTGGGCAAATAAAACCCATGCTTGAAGCTCTACAAACAAACTTTACCACTTATGCTACTGACAACGCGCAAGGTGTTCTTTCCGGTGCTAATGATCAAGAAAACGAAGATTTTTTTCAAGCAGGTATTGAAGGCAGAGGAAAATTAGAAGTTGATGAAAACGGTGTTGTTGTGTTTACAGGCACAACAAAAGAAAATAAACCATTCAGCATACCTGCAAATCAATTAAGTAAAATGCCAAGGCCTATTAAAAAGGTTGATAGCTTTGAATCTCTTACAAAGCCTATTGCTGATGCTTTAGGCACGCCTACAGAACAAGAAATTGTTGATCCAATAACAGGGCAACCTACAGGACAATTTAATATGTCTAGTATTCCCGCTGATTTAAACAATACAGAATTTTCTAAAACCGTAAGAAGTAGTTTTGACAATTTTGTTAATGAAAATAAAATGGACGGTTTAAAATCATTAGCTGTTGATTATGGCGGTTTTACTTACGACGAAATGGAGGAGATGTCTAATAGTGGGCAGTTTATACCAAGCAAAGAAGATTTTACTGCTGCAGAAATTGAAAATATTCCGGGTATATTAGAAGAAATGAATGGTGAAAATTTTGCAAACAAATTAGAATTTGAAATGGAAAAGCTATGGATTGCAAGAACAATGGATCAAACGGTTGATAAACAAATTGCCCATTGGAAACAAAAAGAATACAATTTACAAATTGCTAAAATAGCCGCAGCGGACAGAGCAAATGCAGCAAGGATGAATCAAGCTAGATCTCTTACTGAAAGAGATAGAAATATTAATTTACAATTTATAAATCAATTACCGGCTCCTACTAAAACAAATTTATCTTCATGGAATTTAAATGCTCCTTTGGGAAATTCTATTATGGAAGTTGAAGGTAAATTTTATTTAGTAAATAAAAGTGGAGAGGAGTTAGCATTAATTCCAGAAAGTGTTATGAATAATCCTAATGAGCTAGCAAACGTTATGGCTGTACGAATGTATGGCGTTCCTGCTGGTATGACTAGTTTTAACTATGCACCCATTAAAAAAGCTGGACCAATAAAAAAGGTAAGAGAATTTTTTAATATATAATTATGCCAGGACATAACAAAAATTTATATACTTACGAAAGTTTAATACAAGAACCATTAGTTCCTCTTGAAACAGAAGAAGAAAAAGCTGAAAGAGAAAGACAAGAAGAACAAGCTAAAAAAATAGCCTTTAGAAATACACTAAACAGTTTACCTAATGGCCTTGGTCTTTTTGCTGCTCCAGCTGCTAATTTTTTAAGTAAAGCCGCAAGTACTGGTGCAGGATTATTTCAAGGTGTTACTACAAATCTTGCTAAAAGTATTATAGATACTTTTTATAGTATAACAGGACAAGAAAAAAGTTTAGAAGAAAAAGAGGCTTTAGCTAATAAATTAATTGGTTTTGCTATTCCTGGTTTAGGTATTGCACAAAAAGTAACAGGAAAAACAATAGATGATGCTGTTGATACTATTCAAGAATTTTCTGAATTTACTAGTCCTGATTTTGGTATTGATGAAAAAACGGGTTTAGAAAAAGACTATGTTGATTTATTTAGAGAAGGTAGATATGCAGAAGGAGCAGAACAATTTGGTGAAGAATTATCTGGGGCTGTACCTAGCTTTGTTTCTAGTATTGTCTTCGGACTTCCAGGTTTAGCGGCTCAAGGTGTATCTGCTTTAGGCAATAAGTATGCTGAAATAATGGAAACTAAACCTGATGCTACTCTTGCACAAAAATGGGCTGCTTCAACAATTACAGGCGGGGGAGAGTTTGCTACAGAACTTTTTACTTATAGATTAGGTAGAGCTTATGCAGCTGCTGGAAAAGGATTAAGTAAAGCACCTAAAAATCAATCTCCTTTTAATATAACATTTAATGTTGCAAAAGATATTGCAGGTGAAGCAGCTTCTGAAGCTACTGCTGAAGCTATAGAATCTCTTATAGCTGATTATGCTATTTTAGATGATGAAGAGGCTCTTAATAATTTACCACGAAGGCTTTTTAAAACAGCTGTTATAGGTGGAGTAATGGGCGGTGTTGGAAGTTCTTTAACTAGTTTTAGAAGAGGTAAAAATAAAATAGAAAATCCTACAGATGAAGAGGCTAAAAGCCAAAACTTTAGAGATCTTGCTGAAAACATATTACAACCACAACAAATATCTGATAAACAAAGAGCTTTATATAAAGAAATAATTGAATTACAATCTGATATAGAATTAGTAGATAATATTGAAACTAAAGCAGCTCTAAATAAACAAATTAAACAAAAGCAGGAATCTTTAAGAAAATCAAGAGAAACTGTTTCAAATCAATTTGATGAATTATCAGATAAAGATTTACAAGATCTTGCTCAAACAACAAGTGAAATAGATCAATTAGATTCTTCTATAAAAAGAAAAGAAACACCAGATCTAGCTAAGCAAGAATTACAAAAACAAAAGGACGAATTAGAAAATCAAAGAGTAATGATTTTTACTCTTATGATGAATCCTAACCAAGGTAAAGTTCCTAAGAATGATGTTAATGCATTATTAGAAAAATACGATGGTGACACCGATAAAATGATAATTGAAGGTTTAAGTAAAACTCCACAAGGTAAAGAAACTTTTGATTTTGTACAAACTGAATTTGGTCAAGCTATAGGTGGATTAACTGAATCAATTACTAAAAGAATATATGATCGTATACCTGAAGATAAAAAGAAAACCATAACGAGAGATTCATTTAAAAGTGATTTAGTTACAGATGCATCGGTGTTGGTTACACAAGAATTTGATGCAAGTAAACAAGATTTAGGTACCTTTTTAACTAATAGATTAAATTTAAGAGCTAATAGAATAGCTAAAGATTTAGGTGTATCTCAACAGGATCAAGTTGATATTACAGAAACTGCTGCAATTGAACAAGAACAAACAGCAATTGAAGAAGTTATTGATAATCAAGACACAATAGATCAAAGTGCTATTGATATAGGAAATCAAATAAAATTGCCTGAAGCTTTAACTTCTGAAATAAGTAATGCTGCTAGGCTTGCATTAATGACTACAAAAGAAAGAGGCGATGCGCTAAAATTTGCTACTGATATTTCTAAAACTTTAAAAGATAAATTATATAAACAAGTAACAAAATTTTTTGGTAGAGACACAAAAGACGACGCCACTTTTACAAATACTTTAGAAAACAACGCAGAAGCCTTATACGATTTATTAAGGCCTGAAGCCATGGTCATGGCTAGAGATGTTAATACAAATAAAAACCCTTTTGAAGAGGCTGGATTTTTAAAAAACAAAGAAAAAGTTCAGTTTAAATCAGTAGGTAAAGAAGCGTTTGTTAACTATTTTAAAGGAGTTAATATTCCTAAAAAACCAGATGGTACAGAAAATAGATCAGCAAAGGCAAATCGTAAAATACGTTTAGCTGAAACTTTAGCTGTATCATTAGGTGCTAATGAAGCAATAAATTTATTAAAAACCGATGCTACTTTAAGACAATCATTTGTTGAAGCTCAAAAAGCTTTAGACCCTATTAGTCCTAAATCTATAATAGAGGAAGCTAATGATATACAATCACAAAATAAATCTTTTTCAGAAGTATCTGAAAAAAGTGCTGTAGCATTATTAAAAAAATTTGGTTTACCTAAAATACCAGGAAAGGGAAATGAATCTGAACTTATAAGTCAACTAACTAATATAGTTAAATTGTTTCCTAAAGAAGCAATTGAAGCAATAGCAGATTCTGGGCCTAATATTGTTGAAAGAAATAGTTTAAGTAAAGACTTTATTGGCAATAATAGAGCTACAGCTGTGGCTACTAATGAAGGTAAAAAAATAATTAATTCTTTGCAAGATTTTGGAAATAATTTTGATGAAGTATTAAATTATGAATATTTAAAACAACCTAAACAATTATTTAAAAACGAAAAACAAATAGAAAATTTAATTAAAACGGGTGAATTAAATAAAATTAATGAAGCAAATTCTAAGATACATAGACAAATTTCTAAAAGATTATATGAATATGTAAAAGCAGATAAAAATAGATTAGGTGAAGTTTTAGCTTTTATGAAACCTGTAGGTAATGAAAGTAATAATTGGTGGAAATTAGGAGCACAACTTGTAGCATATGAAAAAGGTATGGGCAACAATATAGAGTTTGAGCATGCTATGGTTGCTTCTGCTGCTTATCGTGCTTTATTTGCAGGTGCTGCTTCTAATGTAGATTTTAACACTATGTACCCTCTTATAATGAACAATTATAAAATGGTTGCAATGTCTAAAAAATCTTCAAACCAATTAATACAAGAGGGACTTCAAAGAAGTATGAGAGAAGGCTGGGCTCTAAATGATACTTATTTAGATCGATATAAAAATTTAGATTTAAATAATTTTATAAATATAAAAACAAATCAAAGTTTATTAAAAGATTATAATTTATTTGTAGAAGGTAAACAAACTCCTGATATAAAAAGTACACAGCAAAAAGGTTTAAAAGAAAAAACAGGTGATAATGTTGAACTATTTATAGATAGAGTTATAGCAAAATTACAAAACCTCACAGGAAGTCCAGGAACGCTCCAAACTAATATTGCGGCTATTCCTACTAGTTTATTAATTGGTGGTCTTAGAACTGTTAAATTAGCTTATAAAGGAGGTAAAGCATTAGCTGAAGCTGTAAGCGAAGGTTATAAATATGTAAAAAGCTTTGTTTCTGAGCAAGAATGGTCAGATTTTGTTGAACAATCAACTTATGAGGTAGCAGATCGAAAAGTGCCTGCTGAAAAGCAATTAGCTATATTATCTGAAAAGGGAGTTAGAGAAGCACAAGAAAAAGTTAGAAAAGAAAATGAAAACAATCTTGCTAAGCTCGGAGAAAAAACAAAAGATCAATCTACAGATAAAATAATATCTGATCTTAAAACAAAAAAAGACAATAAAGTAAAAGAACAAAAAGAAAAAACTTCTACAATTGGTACAGATGCACTTAATATATTTAAAAGTAAAGGACCAACTAAAAGTTCTTTAATTGGAAAACTAAATATATATGTGCCTCCAGGGGCTGATGATTTTGCAGGTTTGCTATACACATTTTATAAGTCAGGCAAAGCTGGCGAAAAACAAATGAAGTTTTTTGAAGAAAACATAATGACACCTTTTGCTAAAGGTATAAATGCATATGAAGCCGCTAAAGTTGCTTTAGGTAAAGATTATAAAGAATTAAAAAAACGATATAAAAATAAAGCTTTATTAAAACAAAGTATACTTGACGGTCAATATACTAATGAAGATGCTGTTCGTACATATTTATTTTCACGAGGGGATCAAGACCTTGGTATATCAGAATCTGATCAAGAAGCCTTAATAGCAACTGTTGTTAATAATAATGATTTACTTGCTTTTGCAGAAGATCTTTCTAAAATAACTAAAACAGAAAAAGGTTATACTGAAATATATAATGATTGGGAAGGTGGTAATATTGATTTAGATTTAAATATTGCAAATCAAACTCAACAAAGAAAAGAGTTTTTAGCTGAGTTCTTAAATAATAAAGAACAAATATTTTCAAAAGAAAATATGAAAGTTATAAAACAATTACATGGTGAAGATTTTACTGATGCGTTATCTAATGTATTAACTAGAATGGAAACAGGTGTAAACAGAAAGCAAGGCAAAGATAAAGAATTTAATTCAGCTATGAATTGGATAAACCAGTCTGTTGCTAATGTTATGGCAGTTAATGTAAGATCTGCAGTACTACAGCAGTTATCTATAGTTAACTTTATGAACTTTACACATAATAATCCATTAGCAATGGCAAGAGCAATGGGTAATAGAAAACAATTTACCGAAGACTTTTTTAAATTATGGAATTCTAGTTTTCTTACAGATCGTAGAGGTGGACAAAAAATTGAATTAAACACAGCTGATATAGCTGATTCACAACCAGGCAATTGGTTTTTACGAGCTAATAAAAAATTACTTGAATTAGGTTTTAAACCAACACAATGGGGAGATAGCTTTGCAATATCTTTTGGTGGTGCTTCCTGGTATAGAAATAGAATAGATCAATTAGTAAATCAAGGTGTTGATCCTGCACAGGCTGAAGAACAAACAATGCTTGAATTTCAAGAGGTTGCTGAAGAAACACAACAATCTTCTAGGCCAGACAGAATATCTAGGCAACAGTCGTCAGACATTGGTAGATTAATATTAGCATTTGCTAATACACCATTACAATATGCTAGACTAACTAAAAAAGCTACACTTGATTTGATAAATAGAAGAGGCGATTGGAGAACAAATGCATCTAAAATATTATACTATGGTGCAGCTCAAAACATAATATTTTCAGGTTTACAATCTGCATTGTTTTCATTACTTTTGTCAGATAACGAAGACGACGAAAAAGATGAAAAGAAAATTGGATTTTTTGCAAATACAATAGCTGATGGATTTTTAAGAGGTATGGGCTATAGTGGTGCTGTAGTTGCTGCACTTAAAAACTTAGGCCAAGAGTATTATAGCCAACAAAAAAGAAGAGAAGCTGGGGAAAGAGTTGCAGATCCTGCACTTAGATTAATACAAAAAGGGTTAAGTATATCTCCACCTGTAAGCAAAAAAATAGGTGATATAATTGAAGCTCAAAGATTTGAAAATTGGAGACAATATAAAGAAGACCCGTTTTATCAATATTTTGCAAAAGCAAATTATGTATCCGGCTTGACTAATATTCCTTTAGATAGAGCATTTAAAAAAGTAGAAAACTTAAAAGCTATAAGTGCAGAACATAATGATGCTTGGCAAAATATATTTTTAGCATTAGGTTGGAGTCCTTATCAATTAGATGTTGAAAAAAATATTAAAGAATCTAAAGTAAATTTTAAAAAATTTAAACCTAAAAAATTTAGTCCTGCTAAAAAAATTGAAACAAAACAATTAGGCAAAGGTGTTATGGGTAGAGCTAACAACGATGGCACTATAGAGGTTGATAAAGACTTATCACCGGTAGAAAAGAAAAGAACTATTGCTCATGAAAAACAACATATGAGAGATATGAAATCTGGTAAGCTTAATTATGATGATAATTATGTTTATTGGAAAGGCAGTAAATATCCTAGAGTTGGGGGAAAAATACAATATAATAATAAAAAATATATAGAAGGACATTCTAAATTACCGTGGGAAGAAGCGGCAAATAAAGCAGAAAGACAAGTTAATTAACAAATAATAATTATGGCACATACTAAAGAACACGAAAAAGAATTAAGAGAAAAAATTTTAGGTGATCGAAAAGATAGGGTTGTTGGGGCTTATAGAACACAATCAGATGCAAAACGAGCAAATAAATTAGAGGGGGAAGTTGAATCTTTTGACGGAGGGGAGTTTACTTTAGGAAGCAAACGTGACCCTAATGATAAAAGAAGACAAAAAGCAGTAGCAAGACAAAACAGAAAAGACGCTAGAAGAGAAAGAAGAGCTAAAAGAATTGGTGCTAGAAAATTAATGAGTGATGAACAAGCACAAGATTTTATGCGAAACAGGAAAGATAGATTCAATACTGCTTTTGGAAATGTGCTTTTAGATCTTACGGGTAATGAAGATAAAAAAGGTGTAATAAAAGATAGATATTACAGAAAAGAAGGCAGTGGTACTATTCAAAATGTTGCTAAACTTGATGATAAAGGTAAACCTACTGGTGAAACATATAATGCTACAGACCCATTTCAATTTTCAGGAACAAGAATGACTCCAGAAAACGAATATAAAGATAAGTTTGATGTATATACTAATACTATTAAACCAATACCTATGGATGATCTAACTGTTGAGACGAATATACCTAAACAAGAATACCCAGATGACCCTAGGAAAAAACAGAAAAAAATAATTGAGGATAAAACTACAGAAGAAATTAAAAAGACTGTTGATCCTCCTAAAGGACCAGAAACTTTAGATCCTTCTGCTAATGAATCTATAAGGGCTAGAAATAAAATGTTAAATAATAAAATTTTATTAGGCCCAACAGATAATCAAGCTGACGCCAAAAGATATAGAAGGCCAGGTGGCACCGGAACTATTATTTCAAGACTTTTAAATGTATTAACGCCTGATGCGGGAACAAGAACTAATAGTAATAGAAGAAGAAAAAGATAAAAAAAAGGGGGCCGCTAAGCCCCCCTTATATTTAAAATATTAATCCTATTAGTATACCTACTATAGGTCCTAATATTGCCCATGCTTCTAAAAACTTAATTCTTTTAAGTTCTTTAGCAGAGAAAA
>TARA_Y200000002_G_scaffold383284_1_pt1 | contig 10527 bp, 9 predicted proteins | sample TARA_Y200000002 | Tara Oceans TARA_Y200000002 (sample SAMEA2619388) | marine metagenome | biome: marine biome (ENVO:00000447); feature: surface water layer (ENVO:00002042); material: "saline water (ENVO:00002010), including plankton (ENVO:xxxxxxxx)" | depth 5 m | reverse complement strand
TTTAATTTCAATTGGCCATTTAATATTAATTTTAGGATCATCAAATCTTGCTCCTATTTCTGATTCTGGAGCATATCTATTGCTCACCATGTAATGAACTGATGTAGTTTCTGAAAGTGTGAGATAACCATGTAAAAAACCTTTAGGAACGTACATCATGAGATTATTTTTATCTGATAATTCTGCTCCATACCATTTTAAGTAAGTTTTTGAACTAGGCCTATTATCAACAATTACATCAAAAATATTTCCTTGAGTACACCTTACAACTTTAACTTCACAATTTGGTGACTTTTGTTGATGTAAACCTCTAATAATTCCTTTTTTATAATTCGCACTAAAATTACTTTGTGGATAATTTATTTCAAGATTATTTTGTAAAAATAAATCTTCGCAAAATACTCTTGCAAACATTCCTCTCTCATCTTGAATTGGCTTTAACTCAATCAGAAAGGCATTATCCAATGGTGTTTTGTGAAAATTCATTAATTATTTCCAACTTAAGTTAGTATCTAAATAATTATTCTCTATCAAATTATTTAATACGTTGAGACGCATATAATTTGAAGCCCTAAAATCAGTAATATTAAAGTCATTTATTTTTAAATTTTTATAGATTTCTTGAATAGTATCTTCAAGCTTCATTACTGGTTGATAATCTGGGGCTAGTTTTTCAAAAAGTGAAAAGTCAACTTTATAAGATCTTTTATCAGGAGCGGCGTCTTGATTTATTTCAACTTCAACACCTTCAATTTCTTTAGCTACAGTATGAGCTAAGTCTAAAATTTTGTAATTCCACGACATACTACCAACATTAAGACTTAAATAATTCTCACTATTTTGTGGAGCCCTAAACATTGCCCAATCAATTGCACGAGACATATCATTAACATCTATAAGTGGTCTCCATGGAGATCCATCACTTAAAATCTTTATTTTCTTTGAAACTATTGCCGAAGCTACGAAGTCATTCAATACTAAGTCTAACCTTAACCTAGGTGACCAACCGCAGGCAGTTGCAAATCTCAATGAAGTAATAATAAAGTCGTCAGATGCAATTTTTGATAATTCATTTTCAACAGCAATTTTTGATCTTGCATAAGCAGTTAATGGGTCTAACTTATCATTTTCTGATTTTGTATTATTACCTGAGGATCCATATACACTACAGCTAGAAGCAAAAACAAAATTTTTAACTCCATATTTTTTTGCATATTTTGCCATTTTAACTGAACATTCATAATTTATTTCTTCTGTGACTTTCTCAAATTTATTTCCCATTGGATCATTCGAAATTGCTGCAAGATGAACAACAACATCAATACTATCCAAAATTTTTTCGTCAAAATGCCTTAGATCCCCCCAGTGCTGAACATTGTACAATCTATCCTGACTATCGTATTTATTTATAAAATCTCTGAGAAAAAAACCAGTATCATAACCAATATAGGTGTGTTCTATATATCTAGATCTTAGATACTTGATTAATACTGGCCCTATGTATCCTGTATTTCCTGTAACTAATATTCTCATTCCCAAATTTTCCAAGGTGCTTTATTCGATGACCACATTTCTTCAAGTAAATTTTTGTCCCTTAAGGTGTCCATGGGATGCCAAAAATCATCATGCATAAAAGCCATTAACTCGTTTTTCTTTGCCAAGACTTCAAGTGGTTCTTTTTCCCAGCTCGTCTTGTCATCGGATATATAATTAATACATTTTGGTGACAGTATGAAAAATCCACCGTTTACAAATCCATTTTCTCCCTTTGGTTTTTCTGTAAAACCTAAGACTTTATTTTTTTTTATATTTAGAGATCCATATCTTCCCGGAGGAGTTATAGATGTAACCGTTGCGATTTTTTTGTGCTGTAGATGAAATTGTATTTGATCATCCAGATTTACATTTGACAAACCATCTCCATATGTAAAACAAAATAATTTTTCATTTTGAACATAATTTTGTATTCTTTTTAATCTGCCTCCAGTTTGCGTATCTTCGCCAGTATCAACTAGTGTGACTTTCCATGGTTCAACATTTTTTTGGTGAACCTGCATTTTGTTTTTTGCCATATCAAAAGTAACATCTGACATATGCAGAAAATAATTTGCAAAATACTCTTTAATAAAATAACCTTTATATCCACAACATATTATAAAATTATTAATTCCATAAGATGAGTAATATTTCATAATATGCCACAAAATTGGCTTGCCCCCTATCTCGACCATTGGCTTTGGTTTCGAAACTGTTTCTTCCGTGATGCGCGTGCCAAGACCACCTGCAAGAATTACTAATGGCAAATTTTTTTTTATTTTTTGTAAGTTCATAAATTATCTTTTTAATGAAGATCTGAGCATGCTCAATCTAAGATTTATTCCAATGAAGGTCAATATAATGAGATAAACAAGAGCAAAATAGGCAAAATTAATACTTAAAGGCATGAATATAAAAATTAGGAGTGTATGGCCATTAATTATAAAAATCGGCATCATGCCTTTTAATAAATTAAATAATAAGTCGTTATCAGTAATTAGTTTTATGACTTTTATATTATCTCTCAATCTTGAACTTTTATTTTCATTCTTAATATCAGGACTGACTTTCTTTATTAATTGAAGAACGACGTCATGGTCTAAGATGGTATAAAATAAATACATAGATGAACATAGGAATGATAATATCCAGAAATATAGGCTTTCATAATATATTGCTAAAAATAAGATGACTGCAGAAAATTTACATAAATCACTATAATGATCAAATCTTAGTAAATTTTTTCTTATATTATTGGTCATTCTTGCTACAGTTCCATCACAAAAATCAAATAAGACTGAAAGTGACCAAGCAACAATAAATGTTTCAATACTCTGAATTAATAGTCCGTAACAAGCTATAGCACATAAAGCAATTGATAACCATGTAAGTAAATTAGGGCTAAGTTTTAATTTATAAAAAATATAACTAAATGGATAACTACAACCATACATCATTCTTAATATGAAATTATGATTAATAGCTTCCTTATTGACATATTCTTCAGAATATAATTTAAATTTAATTAATTGATCTTCCATAGTTTTGCTAGAAATGTTCTCTTGCAGCTCTTAGGTCTTTAATACTGTCAATATTTATTAGTTTATCTTTAATTTCTATATACCCACAATTTTTTGGTAAAATAGTTTTTTGTCGTAATATCGCATCTTTGGAAAATACATATGCACATCCATTTCTGATAAATGTTTGCTTCAAAGACTGTCTATTAATAAAACTTTTTCCTTTGATGTCATAATATAGGAGATTATCACCTTTTATAAGTAATTGTTTAATTGGGTTAAACTTTTTATCAATCGAATTTATTGTCCACAAAGAGTCGAACTTATATCTTTTGATTTTACTAATAGCAGCCTTCAAGTGAGATATTTTTCTAAGTGGACACGTTGGTTGCAGTAAGCAAATATAATCATATTCTTTATTAAGAATTTTTGAGTACTTTTTCCAAGAATATTCAATTAATTGAAAATCTGTTATATTAGAGCCTGATAAATATTTTGGCCTTAAAAATTCTTTTTCTGACAAATATTTTTTTACGCTATTGAGGTATTTTCTTGAATCAGTACTTAATACTATATCTTCAAATAAATTAGATCGCAGTGCAGTTTTGCATGCTATTTCTAATAGCGAATGACCTTTTATTTTTTTTATATTTTTATCCTTTATTCCTTTGCTGCCTTTTCTTGCAGGTATAAGACATAAAATTTTTACCATAAAATTATTCAACTGGTTATATTTATTATATTGCAAAATGAGCTTCAAAGTGCAAAATACCGTAACATTTAATACCTACATTTAATAAAGATGTCTAAGTCAAAAATAAAGATTATAGCTGAAATTGGTTGGAACCACATGGGAAATATTAATATAGCTGAAAAAATGATAAGGGCTGCTAAAAACTCTGGAGCTGATTATGCTAAATTTCAGACATGGCAAGTTAAAAATTTAAAGCCTGGTCCATGGGATAACGATGGTAGACGCGAGATATATCAAAAAGCCGAAATTAATAAAGAAACTCATCTTAAATTAAAAAAGATATGTAATAAATATAAAATAAAATTTCTTACGAGCATATTTAATCCAATAGACTATGAAATTATTAAAAGTCTAAAGTTAGATTCAATTAAAATTCCTTCACCTGAAAATAGAAATAAGGAATTAATAAAGTTATGTGACAAAAAGTTTAAAAATGTTTACTTTTCTACTGGCGCTTCAAAGATTTCCGAAATTAAAAATAGTTACAACCTTTTCAAAAAAAAATCAAAAGTAACCTTAATGCATTGTGTATCTTCATATCCTTGTGATGATAATATAGTGAATCTTCCAAGATTGAATAAATTAAAAAAAATAACAAAAAATATTGGAATTAGTGATCACACGGCAGACATTTTGAGTTGTTCATTATCTTTAATGACTGGGGTTAACTTAATAGAAAAACACTTTACCATAGATAATAATCTACCAGGTAGGGATAATAAATTTGCAATTTTGCCTAATGAATTGAAGCAATTAAGAATACATGCAGATAGATTTAGCTTAATGAGTATAACTTACAAAGAATTACTCAAAAGTGATGCAGAAATTAGAGAAGTTTACTCAGGTAGATGGGGATAAAAAATAAAATTACTGACGTCGAACATGTTCTCTGTGAGGGTAGTTTTGGTTCAGGAAAATATTACGGATACAAGAAAAAAAAAATTGTTAGTTTGGTAAAAATATCTACTAAATGTAATATTTATGGAATTGGTGAAAGTCTCGTTGGAATTTATTCACCAGAGCTTTTTGAAATTAACACTAAGTATTTATCTAAATTTCTTATTGGTAAAGACGCAAAGGGAGGTCTTAACGAAATTAATAGCCTTCAAAAAAATAAATTTTTCATTAATTCCGGACTTATAAAAAGTATATTATCTGCAATTGAGATGTCTTTGATTGATATAGTTGCAAAAGAAGAGGGTCTATCTATCTCAAATGCAATTAAAAAAATATATAATATTAATTCAAGTCACCATGAAGTAGATATTTATGCAAGTGCAGGGTCTATTAATAGTAGCCTGGGTGATTTAAAAAAAGATATCAAAAGATCAATGAAACTGGATATCGATAAAATGAAGGTTAGGCTTAATATTAATAAAAATAATTCTAATAAAATTAATTATATCAGAAATAATATCAGGGCGTTTTCAATTGATCTAATTACAAATTCATTCGTAAAAAACGACAATGTAATTAAACTAAATAAATTTATTAGTTCTTTAAGAAATATCAAAAATTTACTATGGGTTGAAGAACCGCTTTCACTTAATAATCTTTTAAAATTTAAAACTTTAAAGAAACAATTTAGACATATAAAATTTTCTTATGGTGAAAATTTTAATACATATTTAGATTTTTTAAATTTGTTGGAATTATATAAATTTGACTATATAAATCCTGATATTTCTCATTTGACAGTTTCTGAATTAATTAGATTAAGTAATCATATTGAAAACAATAAATTGTCTAAAAGCATAATTCTGCATTGCTGGGGAGGATCAATTAATATGAATGTCAGCTTAAATATTGCAAGCATCCTAAACAAATCGATCAAAATGGTGGAATTTCCAATTGCGCAATTTAGTCTTAATGAAGCATATATAAGTGATTGTGAAATCAAAAATTCTCATGTAAAAATCAACCCTGATAATATTGGAAACCCTAACTACTTAATAGAAAATTACTCAGGTGTCACAGTTAAGAAAAAATCAGCTTTCAAATTTGAATAATTCATTTGTTGTTCTCTCAGATTTTCAGTCAGAACTAAATATGTTTAATCTACCTGGAAGTATAAAAAAAAAATTTAAAGAAGAATTTCCAAATATAGATTTAAAATTTGTTAATGACACAAGTTTTAGCGAATTTGAAGATTACATTTTGGTTTACTGGGGAACCCGATTTAACAATGATTATTTCAAATATTTAAAAAATTTAAAATGGATTCATTTCGGTAGTGTAGGCGTAGAAAAAATTGATTATAAATTATTAAATAATAAGAAAAATCTATTAATAACAAATAGTAAAGCTATAAATAGTTCTTCAATGAATGAATTAATTTTATTCTATTTAATTGATGCAAGTCGAGGTTTGCTAAAAAAAAGAACTACTTTTAAAAATAGAGAAGAGTATGAAAATAATTTTCTTTCATCAAAGGATTTAACTTCAATTAAAGTCTTAGTTTTAGGATACGGGGAAGTGACAAAAAAGCTAATCCCTTCTCTAAAAGCCTTAGGAATTAATTTTGAAATTTTGAGTAATCAAAAATGTAAATTAAAGAATATATATTTTTATGAATATAAAGAACTAAAAAAAATAGTTAATAATTATGATATTATAATAAATAATTTACCATTAAATAGATTAACAAAAAATATTTTTAATATTAACATTTTAAGTAAATTAAAAAGAGATGTTTCTCTAATTAGCTGTGGTCGACCTGGGATATTTAACTTCGAAGAATTATTTAAATTTTTATCTAAAAATCACAACTCTTTTTTATATATTGACGCTCCAACAAATGATAAACAAAAAAATACTAAAAATCTTATTAAAATTAGTCGTCTTAAGAATGTTTACTTAAGTCCTCATATTGGAGGTTATTATAAGGGCTATTGGCCAAAACAATATCAAATATTTGCAGAAAACCTTCGAAAGTTTGTACAGGGTAAAAAACTTAAAAATCAGATAAGTTTTAGTAAGGAAAATTTTTTATGAACGAAACATTAATTATTATAAGAACTAAAAATGAAGATCGATGGATAAAACATACAATAGAGAAAGTTCGCCAGCAAACATACAAAGACTATAAGATAGTCATAGTTGATAATTTAAGTACTGATCGTACAATTGAAATTGTAAAAAAGTATAAATTACCAGTAATAAAAATTAAGCAATTCTTTCCTGGGAAGGCAATAAATTTAGCGTACAGTAAATTTAAATCTAAGTATGTTGTATGTTTGTCTGCTCATTGTATTCCAGAAAATAACAATTGGCTAAAAAATCTTATTAAAAATTTTAAGAATAAAAAAACTGTTGCGGTATATGGAAAACAATTGCCAATTTATAACACTTCTGATGCAAACTATCGTGATCTGAAAATAGTATTTGGAAATGATAGGAAAATACAAAAAAAAGACTATTTTTTTCATAATGCTAACTCAGCTATCAGACGTTCAATATTAAATAAATATCCCTTTGATGATAAAGCCACAAATATTGAGGATAGAATCTGGGCAAAAAAAATTGTGGACCAAAATAAATATCAGATCGTATATGATCCAACTGCAAGTGTATATCATCATCATGGCTTGCACCAAAATAATAATAAAAAACGTCTTAATGGTGTGGTCAATATTATGAAAAATATTGAATTTGATAATCTCGTGCCTGAAGAATTAATGATTAAAAATCAAAATATTTGTGCGTGTGTTATTGGACGACTAACAGAAAATAAAATTTCAAATACATATATAAAAACAAATAAAACTCTACTTGAAGAGCTGAAGAGAGATAAAAGAATTAAAAAAGTATATTTAATAATTGATAAAGAGTTAATAAAGAAATTAGGATTTAAAACAAATAAAAAATTTGTTTATATAAAAAGGAGTAAAGAGATAGAAAGATCGGAAATAAAGGATATCTTAAAATTTCTTTATAAAACGCTTTTAAGAAAAAATATTGATTATATGGGGTACTTTAATCTTGATTATATTAATAGACCAAAAAATTATTTAGACAAACTACTTGATACTATTTCCGAAGATTTTCATAGTGTTGTTACTTTCGCAGAAAAAATAAACAATTTGTGGCTAGAGGAAAAAAATACTTTAACAAATAAAACTACTCAACTTGAACAAAATTTATCGCAAACAAGTTACTACACTTCACTGTATGGTATTGGCAGTATGTTCTTTTATAATAGTTTAAAGCAGCTAAATTTTAATAAAAGTAACACTTTTTTAATTAAGATTAATAGTTCTAAATATAGTTTAAGATTCTCACAAAGTTATGACTAAAGAAACTAATACACTAATAAAACAAAACCTTACCCATTTATTTAGAGCGCTTGATTATCTTAATATTTCTGATTTGACGGCCAATCATGCGTCTGGTATTGCATCAGACTCAAAATCCTTCTTTATTAATCAACATAAACATCTCTTCAGTGAAATAAATACTAAAAACTTAATCAATATTTCATTCAAAAACCCTTTAATTTCAAAGCTAAAAAAGGTCAATAGAGCTGGCTATTACATCCATAAACATTTACACACATCTGAAGCTAGGCCAAAGTATATATTACATACTCATTCACATAACGCAGTTGCAATATCATGCTTAAAATCAGGATTTAAAACTGATCTAAATCAATCCAGTATGCGTTTTTACAAGTCTGTAAACTACTTTGATTACAGTGGTATGGTAATCGATGACATGATTGGCAAAGATTTAGCTAAACAAACAAATAAAAATACAAAATTAATAATTTTAAAGAATCATGGTGTAATAATACAAGCACATTCTATAGCTGAATTATTTCACCTAACTTTTCATTTTGAAAAATGCGTTCAAATTCAACTTATGCTTGAAAATATTCCCTCTAATAAATTGAATAGAGTTAACAAAAAAGTTATCGCAATCACAAATAAACAACATAAGTCTTTTGGTCCAGTAGGATTAATGTCGTGGCAAGCAATCAGAAGAATCCTAAAGAACTAGAATATGATATTCACATCTAAAGCATCAACACTCTATAAACTAAATAAATTAAAATTAAAACACTGTTCTATTCCAAAAACATATTTTTTTACAGAGAAAGATTTTAAAAATAAATCTCATCAAGTTTTAGCAGATATTGAAAATAAATTTTCTAATAAAATTGCGATCAGGTCATCGTGTCTAGTCGAAGATAATATTGAAAAATCTTTTGCAGGCTATTTTTACTCAGCTCTAAATATTAGTCCTGAAGATAAGATTGTAGTAAGTGATGAAATAAATAATGTTATTTTATCGTATAAAGATTACAAGAATCCAAATAACCAAATCTTGATACAAGAGATGGCAAAAAATACATTATTTACATGTGTTGCTATGACTAGTGATAAGGGAAACGGAGCACCTTACTATATAATTGATTATATAAAAAGTGCGGACACAACTTCTGTTACATCCGGTGTAGAATCAAAGAATAAAACTTTAGTAATATATAAAAAACAAAGAAAATTGCCTCTTAACAAATTACAAAGTAAAATTAACAATTTCTTAGATGAGTTGACAAAAAAAACTAAAAACAATGACCTGGATATAGAATTTACAATTGATAAATTTAAAAAAATACATCTTTTACAAGCAAGGCCCATAACTAAGCTATCTAATTTAAAAAATAAAGATATGGACCTAAGTCATGCATTAAATAAGCTAAGTAAAAAAATTAAAAAACTTCAAGGGCCACATCATTCTCTTTTAGGTGAAACAACTATATTTGGCACTATGCCTGATTGGAACCCGGCAGAAATGATTGGCATAAAACCCAAACCACTTGCATTAAGTTTATACAAAGAACTAATCACTGATAGTGTTTGGGCTAATCAAAGAAAGGATTATGGTTATCGAGATCTCTCATCACACCAATTAATGACCACTTTTCTTGGAACACCATACATAGATTTAAGAGTTGATTTTAATTCATGGGTACCTTCTTCTCTTGATAATAAAGTAGGTGTTAAACTAATTAACTTTTACCTCAATAAATACAAAAAAAATATACATCTCCATGATAAAGTTGAATTTGATATCATTTTTACTTGTTTTAATTTTTCGACAAAAAAAAGGTTACTTGAATTAAAAAATAACAATTTTACACAAAAAGAAATTAATAAAATTCTAAAAAGCTTAGTAATCATAACTAATAATTCATTTGATCAATTTGAGAAAAATTTGGATTCTCTAAAGAATTTGTCAAATAATTTTGAAATGATTTCTAGATCGAATCTGTACGTTATAGATAAGATTTATTGGTTGGTTGAAGACTGTAAAAAATATGGAACCTATGCTTTTGCTGGACTTGCTCGATGTGCTTTTGTTGCAGTTGATTTACTGAACTCATTTGTTGACAATAATATCATCAGTATAAGTGAAAAATATCTTTTCCTTCAATCTATAGACACGGTCGCATCTAAAATGAGTAAAGATGTTGGTAGTGTATCAAAAAAGGAATTTATAAAAAAATATGGTCACCTACGACCTAATACATACGATATAAATTCTCCAAACTACCGAGAAGGCTACAATCAATATTTTAAGAAAATAGATAATCAGGCAAATAAAAAAAGAAATTTTAAATGGTCAAAAAACCAAGTTAAAAAAATTAATGACTATATAAAAATATCAGGACTTAAAACAAATGCGCAAAAATTAATTAAATTCATTACTAAAAGT
>TARA_Y200000002_G_scaffold9904_1_pt1 | contig 10532 bp, 4 predicted proteins | sample TARA_Y200000002 | Tara Oceans TARA_Y200000002 (sample SAMEA2619388) | marine metagenome | biome: marine biome (ENVO:00000447); feature: surface water layer (ENVO:00002042); material: "saline water (ENVO:00002010), including plankton (ENVO:xxxxxxxx)" | depth 5 m | reverse complement strand
TCTCATCATCTAATTTTTGTTTTTGTAATAAAACAGATTCTGTTCCAAAATTACTCATCAATATTAAATCTGCTGTTTGAATATCAGATTGGTCTACATTTGTAACCCTAACAAATAAACTTTCAAAGGGATTAACACTATCATTGTCTATTTTAAATAAATTTAAAAATTCACTAGGATCACCATCTAAGTTTGAGAATTGATTATTGATGTCGTCTACTATCAAAACTTGATTACTCTTCGCAAGTAAATATGATGATAATCTCTTATTATCAATTTGAACAAATTTAGATGCTCTACCAGTTAAAGATATAATTGAATCTCTATTAGTCGTATTATATTCTAAGTCAACTGCAGTAGCATAATTATAAAGTGTATCTACTCTGTTATCAGCTATTAGATCAAGGATAGAGAGTGATTGATCTTCACTACCAATTCCAACTAATGCTGTTGTAGATGTTATTCCAGTGTCTGCAAAATTCTTAAGACCTGCAGTATGAAGTAATCCATTTACTGGACTTCTTAATGTACTATATTCTTGACTACTCTTGACTGTATATGAAAGATTCTGGTAATAATCATTATCAGGAAGCACCTGATTATCTAAATTTAATTTTCCAGTATCATTAGTCCAACCAATGTCTTTCTTAACAGCATAACTTACATCAAATTTTCCTTCGTTTTCAGTAATGCTAACAACAGCTGCTATTGTTCCAGATTCCTTTCCAACAATACCTTCACCAGGAGTTAATCTGTAAGTTCCAGAAACTCTAACAAAATCAGGATTGTCTGCATCAACTTTATTTTCGGTAATGTATAAATCTCTTGGAATCTCGTTACTTATTATTTGTTCGCCAACAATAAATTGAGATGGGAATTGATCAACTGAGAATGTTGGATAATCCGTTCTATTAATAATGACTGCAAGAGATCCTTGGTCAGTAACAGCAACACCACAGTTTGTTGAATACTCAGATGCATCAACAACAACTGCATCACTTGCACCTGATAAGTATGCTATAACTTTAGGGAATCTATAACCAATATCTTGAGAGTTAAATCCAGTACCACCATGAACATCTTCTTTGATTATATTCTCTATAAAGACTTCATCACCAACTTTAAATGGTGGTTCAGCGTATCCTGCTGATGGAGTTGTTATATGACATGTAAATATTCCACTATTGTTACTACCAACTGTCTGAATACCAATACCATTAGTATTATTCACTGTAAACAATTCTACTTCTTTTTCTGGTAATCCAGATGGAGCCACAATTACATCAACATTTGATATTGCAGGCCCTGCTAATGATGCTCTCAATAAACCAGCAGAAATTCTTAGTCTTGTAGTTGGATGTACAATATGCACATTTGGAGCAGATAGATATCCACCACCACCACTAGTAACAGTAACTACACCTATTGTATTTGAATTTTCAACAACAATTAAAGGTGAAATAAATGCATTTGGTTTTAAAGTTTTATCTGATGAATATTCAAATCCTTCGTTAATTATTCTTACTTGGTTTGCATTACCAATTGATTTTGAAGAAGGAATAACATATGCACCTGTTCCTGAAGTATTATCAACACCACTGAAATTAGGTAATCTCTTATATCCAAATCCACTAAAGTTAATATCTGCTTTATGAATACCGCCAATTGCTGTTGGAGATGTTGTGGTATATTTTAAAGAACTAGTTTCAGATGATGCATAAGATAATCTTTCTGGAACTCGTTTTAGAGATACATCAAATGTTGTAGATCCTGTAGCAATAATATTATATCTGCTGTTATATAAACTATCTGAGAAATTGATTAATGAATGACTTTCAACAGAAGTATCTGCTGTAGTAATACCTCCACTGTTTTCCAAGTTATAATACAACTTAGATGGAAGCATACTATCATAATTTAGAGTTCTATTTGCAATAGTACCAATACCAGCTGTTCCAACACCTGTTACAGTAAACTGAGTTGCACCTGTGAATCCAGTAGAGACAAATTCATTATTAAACTGATTATCATAATAAAACTTAAGTTCATATCCTGCTAAAGAAGGATCGACTATATTAAACACTAAATCACTATTTCCAACAATGAATAGAGATGGATTTACTAAAGAAAGAGACTGTGTTCCGATTCCAGTACCAGATATTTCAGTTGTAATAGGAGGATTGGTATAAGCATCTTTAGAAGTTGCAGATAATTTTATAATATCATCATCAACTCTGTATACAAAGTAATTACCAGTATGCAATCCAGTAGAAACACCATTAGGAGCCTCATAGTAAACTTTATCTCCTGTTTCTAATCCATGCTCATTTAATGTTATTTCATTTTTTGTTGTATTGATTGTAGTTGGATCAAAATCAATAGGATTAATTAAAATATTTCCAGTATCTGCATTTCTCTTAATTCTTACGGCTGTAGATGTTCCAATACCAACTGAAAGATTAGACTTAACTTCTAAGTCAATTTGATCACCTACAGTTAAATTATGAGTGAATGCTGTAGAGATAGAAACAGTTGAAATAATTTTTTGTGTTTTTGCTAAAACTTGTTCAAATTTAGTTTCAATTTTATAATTATCTTGATTAGTACCACCACCAGTAAAGTAAACATCAGAGAACCCTATACCTACACCAGTTTTTATACCAACATAATTTTTACCTTTATTTGTTACGAATACTTGTGAAGGTAAATTGTAACTAACAGTACCAGTGCTATTAGCAATAGATATTTGTGCTGCTCCACCAGGTACTGAAACAGTTACTGGTTCGTTGTTTACAAACTTATGATTTGGTAAATAAATTGCTTGAGTTGGAATACTTCTTGTAATTGTAGTACTTCCAAATCCAAATGTTGATGTATGGGTGACACCAGATGTAACACCAAAACCAACAGCTTTGATTGGATTAAAGTATGCAACATTGTTTAATGTTGATTCAAAATAAGGTACAGACTTAGGAATAGTAAATGAACTAGGAACTATGGAAATTGTACTTCCTACACCGTGTACAAGACCTGTAGAACCTCTATTTGCCCTTATTATCTTCTCAGTTGGGTATATTTCTAAAACCTGCATTGTTTCAGTACCAACTGTAATACTATTACCTATAGATAATCTCTCTGGTATTGTGGAAACATATATTTCACTTGAATTTGGTAGAGATGCAACTGTAGGTACTACCGCAATTACCTGAGTGCTTGCTGTTACTATACCAATTTGATATTGTCCATTTATTTGTGATAGAACAGTAGATAATCCAGAAATAACAACATTATCACGATTAACTAAAGGATGTTGAGGTAGAATATTAACTTGAACATTATCAGGGTTCCAAGTCAATATTGTATTTTCAAAAGTTGTAACTGCAGTTTGTACATCAACAATAGGTCTTCCCTCCAAAGAGGAAATTTTACTTGATAAACCTTCACCACTTGTACCTTCTTCATCAAATGTTAATCTCTCACCAACTGCATAATTATCACCAGAATCGACAATATTTAATTCATCAACAGTACCTGCTGTAACTGATTCTATTACTGCCTTCTGATTTGATATTTCATTTGTTTCAATGATAAAGTCGTTATCAATATTCTGTTCAGCAACTCTATATGGGAATGTATTTCTAATAAGATTATTTGATGCATAATCAAAATCTTGAGTTATAACTTGATCCAGTGGAATAGATCTAAATTTATCTCCTATAAAGTATGGGAAGTCTGGTTTATTTTGAGAACCACTATCTTTAATAGTTGCATAATAAGCATATATTCCATCTGGAAACTCAGGTGTTTTTGCAAAACGACCATTATTAATATCCAAATCACCAGAATCATCAAATTTATTATCATCTACAAAGAATCCAGCAGGGAAAACTGTAGTAGGAGGTCTATCAACAACAATAGAAGTGTCTAATGTATAACCACTACGTATTCTTTCTGGAACTGAGTTGGAATCTTCAGGATTTGAATAAACAAAAGGCCCATAAATTGGATTTCCATCATAAGCCCATCCAATAATTTTAGAAGCAATAGTAATACCTGTACCAACTTCACCAAATGAGTTTCTAAATGTTACTCCATATCCAGCAACTGTATATTTTAAACTATCATCATTTCCTGCTAATATTACATCATCATCAAATTTTTGTACCATGTCTATGGTCAATGGTCTTACATCAACATCAATAAAACCTGCTTTACCTGCAGAAACTACTTTTATAGTAGTTGATGATGCAGAGTATCCAATACCTGAACTAACAACTTGTACAGATGATATTCTATTGTTAACTATAATTGGTCTTAATTTAGCACCAGATCCTGATCCTGAAATATCAACTACTTCTAGATCAGGTGTTGAGTAATATTCGACACCACCATAGTTAATATCAACACTATCAAGTATTCCTCCAATAATATTTGCTTTTAATGATGCTTCTCTACCATTCTGTATAGTTATTGTTGGTTTCTTCTCAAAATTAATTATAGTTGAACCATAACCAGTACCAGTTTCATACAAATAAGAATCAACAATACTACCTTTAATAGTTGGGGTAAGTACCATTTCCTCAGCAGTTTGAGTAATAGTACCAAATCCAACAGGAGAGTATTTCAACGATACTGATACATCTGGATATTTAAAGACTTGGAATCCCTGACCCTCAGATTCAAATTTAACAAAGTTATCTCTAGTAAAGTTAGTTATGTCTGTTCCACCAAGACCAGCATTGGCCAATCTAAATGAATCATTATCCACTTTCATTACATAGTAATAATTTGCAGTTGTAGATATTCCTGTAGTTTCTGTTAGTCCACTAATTGACTCTGTAAGTGTTGTACCAGCACCTATAGCAGTAGAATACTCAACTATCTCACCATTACCAAATCCATGATTTTCAAATGATACTTTATTATATTGTGTTGATATTCCTGTAGGTTTAACAAGTAACTTTCTATTAGTTATTTTTCCACCATCTATAACTTGAATACCAATAACTGATCTTTGATTTGGTAAAGTAGAGAACTTATGTGTACCACTAGTGTTGGAAACACCCATACCAATTGGATTTTCCCTATTGACTGCATTTAATGTACTATTGTATAGTTTAACAGTTTTATTATCAATTACCTCAATAAAGTAAGAAGCATTATTAACTAGAGTATCTGTTCCAATTCCAATTCCAATTCCTTCGTTTCCATTAGACTTGTATATTACTTCTTGACCATTTTGGAATGTATGATTAGTTAAAAATGTAATAGTATCGGCAGCATCATCAACTCCACCAGAATAAATTTTCTGTCTTCCGTCAAATTCAACTTCTCTTGCTTTGTTAACAATTATTGGTTCTAAAACTGCAGTACCATTACCACCATTAACGTCAATACTTATAACTTCGTTAATATCAAATCCTTGAGGATCAATAAAGACTTTAGTAACAGAACCTTCAATTACTGGTTGTATAGCAGCAGTTATACCAACACCAGCACTAACATACACATTTGGTGGATTAACGACATCATAACCAGTACCAGAAGTAACAACATTTGCGGATTTTAATGGGCCATAATAAACTTTATCTTCAGATTTATAGTTACTAATTTCTACACCATTAATCATTACACCAGTTGTTCCTGGCTCTGTCTCTGTTTGACTTGCTCTATTTGAAGATGGTGTTAATGCAAACTTCTTAAGTGACTTTTGAGCTGATATTACTTCTGATCTCTGAGAATTTAATATAAACTTATGAATACCAGTAGTAGATTGTAACGGGATATAAGTAGCACTTTCAATAGATGCTCTAGATCCATATAATCTTATCTTCTTTTTATCACTAGAAACAATCTCACAGTAATATCTACCAGTCTCTAATCCAACATAATGATCACCATCTGGTTTATAGAAAATTTCATCACCTGTAAAGAAAGGAACAGCAGTTGGAAATACAACAGTACTGTACTGATCTAGTGTATTTGGTACTATACTGTCTAAACCACTAGATGTTGCAGACTTTACATTAGTGGTTATGACGTTTACAAAGTCAGTAGTAACACCAATTCTTCCAGATGGAAGAGAATTTGATGCAACATATGCTTCATTATTGTCTTTAATGTATAAATTTGATGTATCTGATAATAAATGAGGAAATTCTAGAGGAACTGCGGTACTAACTGCATAATTTGGTTTTCTTCTAATATCAATTGCACCATTTCCAGTGTAACCATCTGATAATTGGATGGTATTTTCATCAAGTACTGAAATAATTGTACTTTCTAAGTTTCCATTAGTAAAACTTTCTACAATATTTGATCCAGTTCGGACAATTTCGACTAAATCACCTTTTTTTAGACTAGATCTATCAATTTTTGCCTTAGTAGTGAACTGACTTGCAGCAACAAATTTAATTCCTTGAATAAAATATCTACAACTTGTGTTATAAATCCATGAATTTGCAAAAGTTTCCTTAAATGATGAGTTTGTTGCTGGATTTTCTATAAAATCACCAACATTTTTAACTGAAATTATCTCACCTTCGTTAATATTAAGGTTTTCAGATACTTGTTGGAAGTCTGCTAAGACACCAGTAAGTCTTAATTCTACAGGTTTAGTAATATCTCCATCTTCATAACCATAATAAGTGTTATTACTTCTTATTTCATCTGCCTTTTTAATGGAAACACCTATTCCAGTGCATCCAAAGAACTGGTTAATACTCTTACTTGTATAATCAATACTTGCATTACCAGCAGATATGATAGTTCCAGTTTGGCCAAACCCTACAGTTGAGTCAACACTAATTACTGAATCACCAGCACCAACACTATCAAGACATCTTGTTGCTTGTGTTACATCAAAATTACCTTGAATTGTTGAATCAGAGTCATCAAAACCAATAAAGAGTGATAATTTGAAGTAACTTTGAACAATTGTTAATGCAACACCAACTCTACTAAAACTTTCAACCTCAGATATTGAAGCACTAGTATTAACATCTGATGTTTTAAACAGTGTTTGACCTGCTAATTTAGTAACATCACCACTAAGAGCCTCAGCAATTACAACTTCTCTTCTAACATAATTTGCTGCAGATGGTTTTAATAGATATTCTTCTAAATTTACAACTTTTGGAGTTTCATTGTAAAGTGCATTAAATAAAATTCTGAATGATTCATCTGTTCCTTTAGCGTTATATAATGATCTTGCTTCTTTTATAAACGTACCTGCATTCAAATTTGCATCAAAATCAACATTCTCTAACCCTGGAGTAAGAGAAAACTTGAGTTTTTTATAAAATTCTTGTAAAAATAGAGAACTTAAGTTTTGTACATAAGTACCTGATAAATGATCAGCAGTACTAGAAGTGGAAAATGTTAAGTCTTCTTGATTTAATTCTTGATGATAACTTGTAATACCACTAAAACCACGTTTAGCACCAGTAAAACTGTTAGTTGTTACTCCAGTATAAGTTATAATCTCATCATTAATCTTTAATAAACCCCATTCACTAGGAAAACCCTTTGTACTAGAAACAGGAATAGTATCACTACTTGTAGTAATTCCAGTAGAAAGAGTTGTTGATCCAATAACAACGTCTGGGGTTAAATTATCTAATTTTAAATATTGATCTAAATTATCAGAGATATCAATATTACCTCCCTGATATTCTTGGGAAATATAATATTGCTTTAAAAATTCTACTGCATTAGGACTTTCACTTAATACATATTCAGGCAGCTGATTTTCAATGATTTGTTGAACCTTTACTTTAGGTTCAAAACCAGTATTGATCATATTATTCTCTTATTAATTTTCCGTTAAGATAACTTGAAGTATAGAAGTCCTTAATAAAGCTAGTTCCAGTAATTTCATCACCTGAACTTATCACATCCCTAATCATATTTATTGTACTTTTTGAAAGACTAAAATTGAGGTATAGTTCTTTTAATCCAACTACATCATTAGATTCTGGAATTGCTTGTACTTCTACAACACCACTATTATCAAGTGTTGATGTAATATTCACTGTACTTAGAAGAATTTCTCCTTTTATATAATCTACGGTTCCAGCTGAACCAATAACAGTATTTTCAGTTCCATTGTCTAATATTTCCACAATAGAGATAACACCTGTCTTCATATCTGAATTAGGAGTATCTGTAAGGTAAACAGTTCTAATATTATTAGATATTGTAAACCCAGTAGACTTAATATTCTTTCCTGATGCGGTTACATGGAATTGGTTACCGAAACATAGTTCATATTGGGCAAACTGGTTAATTGCTGCCTTCAAATCCCTTCTAATACGTACACGGGTAATATTAGAGGTAATAGCAGTATCTGTACTATCAATTACTTGCTGTACTTTACTATATTTGAATCTACCACCAAATTTATTCATATCTACAGAATTTGAATATGCAGTTAGTGTATTTGAGACTTTTGTTTGAAGGGCAGATGAGGTAGAGACCTTATTTTCATCAAAATACACTGCAGAATCAATTTCCACATATAGTATTTTAAGATCTTCAATTTTTTGGTTAATACCAGATACAGCGTATTGCTTTAACTGAGATAAAATCCTAGTTTTGTTAAATGTTGATACATATGTACCATTTTTAGGTTTGATGCTAATTGTGACAGTACCAAACTCTGGTGGATCCATTTCTTCACCACCAACGACTGCAACTGACTCTGTATCAGGATAAATCTTCTTTACTATAGCTTCATAATCTCTAGGTGTAACCGCCCTGTACTGGGAGGAATAGATTCTAGGTGCATAATACTTAATTGAACTAATAGACTCTATTTCAGACCCATTTGTGGATGCCTGAACGGTACCTACACTAGGAGTTGATGTGAGAGTGACTGAACCTCCTTGTGGATTAACAATTCTTCCTGCAAATGAGAAACTATTGCCATTTCCAATCCCATTTCCGTCTTCTCCATCAGTAATAATGTACTGAACAGTAACTACTGACCCATTTTCTAATTTTTTACCGATTATTCCATCACCAAATAGCAATTCATACCTTTCATCCTGTACTTCTTGCACTAAAAAGATTTCTGAGTTCGAATTTACGTCTAAAATATTGTCAACTAGTGAATATTCTATTCCAAGTGACCCAGCTGAGTCGCTAGGCCCTTTAACATACACTTTTATAGTCGAAGTATCAATATTTGGGTTGTCTAAAAGGAATCTTTGGTCTAATGAACCATCAACTGTGAAGATTCTATTAAGAAATGTCCCTTCTTTAATGATAATATTGTTAAATGACGCTACAAAAGTACCTGGTGTTGGTTCTGTTATGGGTGCAGAGATGTCTTCAGACGTTGAGAACACATATGAGGTGTTGTTAGCATCACCTACACACACTAAACCTGCTCTTATAGTCGCTGTAGGGGTTAAATTGAGAGAAGTTATGTTTAGACCTACATCAAAGGATACTTCTGCTGTGGCTGCCGTTCTAGAACGAGGTACATAACCTATATTTCTTGCTAATGAAACAACATTTTCTCTAACTGTTGCTGAATCTAGGAAAGATTCGTTCACAACCATGTTTGAGTTGAATGCTGTAATATACGTATTATAAGCTAATGTGTCTATAAGGACAGAAAAGTTGGATCCTTCAAAGTCAAAGTCAGTAAAAGTGGTATTAGCACGGAGATATGACTTAATTGACGTTTTTATTTGATCAAAATCAAGATCTGTAAATTTAGTGAAAGGCATGTTATCTTGTTGCCTCTAAGAGGAATGAATATTCTTGTGTTGGAAACTCTTGTCCTACAATATCGAAAATAACGGTAACATCAAAAGCATTATCATCTTGATTCGGATCTACCGCAACCTCAACATTTTCTACTCTTGGTTCGAAGTTATCTAAAGCAATGGCTATTTGTTGTCGTATAGTAGATGCAGTACCAAAATCAACGAACTCAAATAGACTTCTCTGGACATCAGATCCTAATAATGAGTTAAAGAATCTTTCAGTAGGAATTGTTTGCACTATATTTCTTACTGATCTACGAATTGCATCCGCATTCTTCAATATTTGCAAATCTTTTGTTACAGGATGAGGTTTAAAGGACAATGAAATGTCTTTAAATGCTCTAGATACCCTCTTAATCGCCATCAGACAAAGGTTTTTTATTATTTATACTGGTTTCCCCATAAAAAAAGTGCCTCTTTCGAGACACTGCGGTTATTTTCCTTGTCCTCTGTACTTTTTACGAGCCGAGTTACGGGATGTTGCCGAATATTTTGAGTGTTTTCCGCTTCCTTGACGAGTTTTTTTGGGTGTTGCCTCCTTACTCGTGTTCGTACTTGAATAAACTGCCATAATTACTCCTTGTTAATCTTAGTTTTTACTGTATCAGGATGTGGAGAACCTGTTTTGTAGAATTCAATCGCTAAGTCCTCCATCATATCAAAGTATTCGTTCTGTGTAAGATTCGAATACTTCTCCTCACCACCTATGAGAATACTATATGATTCTTGTTTTCTCATGTCCTACACGCACACGTG
>TARA_Y200000002_G_scaffold139562_1_pt1 | contig 10556 bp, 10 predicted proteins | sample TARA_Y200000002 | Tara Oceans TARA_Y200000002 (sample SAMEA2619388) | marine metagenome | biome: marine biome (ENVO:00000447); feature: surface water layer (ENVO:00002042); material: "saline water (ENVO:00002010), including plankton (ENVO:xxxxxxxx)" | depth 5 m | reverse complement strand
TTGGTATCAATGAGTTCCATGATTTTAGAAATATCGATACTGGAGTTTGAAGAAGAATTTTTGGTTTGATTTGTTGAAAAACTTACTAAATTAGTAAGTTGATCATTAAGAGATTTCGCCTCAGAATGAATATTTTCAATAATTCCGAAATTTTCCAATTGACTCTCATCCGTTTCAAGATCTTCTAGCATCATTTCAGAAAACCCTATAATGACGTTTAAGGGATTTCGAATATCGTGCCTAATTTTTTTTTCTATTTCATCTTTATTTTCAGAGGATGAAATTTTATTAACATCAAGGAGCTGGTTAACGGTGTCGTTAAGTTCAAATGAAGTTTGTTTAAGTTTATGATAGTCTTCAATACTCTCATCTAAAAATTCTGATAAAGAGTCTTCGTTTAAAAAACTAAAATATCCTTTAATAGAGTCAATTGGGGCTTTGAGTGACTGTTTAATTGTTTCGGCGCGAATACGAAGTTCTTCAGACAATGTCTAAATACTACTTAATTTCCAAATTTTTGATTTTTTCAAGCAATCTTGGGAAATCAACAGGTTTAGTATCAAAGTCATCACAGCCAGCATTCATACATTTTTCTTTATCGGAAGCCATTGCATGAGCTGTGAGAGCGATAATAGGTAAATCAGGTTTTACTTTCTTTATTTCTTGAGTAGCTTCCCATCCATCAATTTCTGGTAAGCTCATATCCATTAACACAATGCTATAATCAGAAGATAAAGCAGCGTCTACTCCTTTTCTGCCATCGATAGCAATATCAGTTTCGTAGCCCTTTCTATTGAGTCTGCGAGACAACATATCTCTATTCATTTCATTATCTTCTACAATTAAAATTTTAGACATTATTTTATCCTCTCAATATAGTTTTTATATTAAATTATTATTTATGTAAATAATGATAGAAAAAAAATTCTTTTTATTAATTTTTTAATTAGGCAGATAAATCAATTTCTAGAAATTCCATAGGGTAACCATTAGCTATCCATCCATTACCGTTATCATTTCCTTCAACTCCATCAGCAACTCTATAATAATTTTGTGACTTATCTGGAAAAAATGAGACTAAAGAGTCAAATGGATCCATTTGATTTGTATCATGTTCAAAATTATCAAAGAAAAATACCATTTTTTTATTTTCAGTATTAAATTCAGTAATTTTACTTAAAAAACCCTTTAAGTCTTTATCATACTCACATCTAAATGAGCCTTTTGGGGAGCCACTGTTATAAATAGATTTATTATTTCTAGTATCTACTAAAATATACTCATTTGATGAAGAAATTTTATAAGCTTGGTGGCTGGAAATGATTTGAGGAAGATTATTATTCATATATGTTTTATTTTTACATGTTTGTTTTGAAATAAAAAGAAAAATAGTGACCAAAAATATACTGAAAATTAAACAGCTTGAGCCTAAAAATTTAAAAGAAATAAGAGATTTCTTGGAAAATTTTCTCCAACAAAATAATATCCGTGAAGATAATATATTTATATTAAAACTTGCACTTGATGAAGTTTGTCAAAATGTCATTCGATATTCCTATAAACAAGAACCTTTACCTTTAGAAATAACTTTAAATATCGAAAAAGATAATCTAGTTATTTCTATTAGAGATTTTGCAAAGCAAAAAACCACATTAGAGGATTTTAAACCAAGAGATTTAGATGACATTAAAGCCGGGGGTCTTGGAACAACTTTCATAAAAAATGCTGTAGACGAAATGTACTTCAGTAAAAATATCGAAAAGGGAAATTGTCTTAATCTAATAAAAAAAATTACTTAAAGAATAAAAATTATTTAGGATCATTAAACTTGCAGCGGCTAAACACAAAAAACTACCAAATGCAATTTTAGCCTGTAAATTTGACAATTGGCCGGAAAAAATAATATAAAAAGTGGCTAATATAGAAGCCCAAAAAAAAGATATAAAACAATTCACTAACCCTAAACAACCCCCTATGCCAGATAATAAGAAAACATCTCCCATGCCCATTCCCTGTTTTTTTTTGGTAACAAAATATATTCCATTAGTAATTAGCACTAATAGAGCTCCAAGGATTGCTCCGAAAAGATAGTCTAAAATTTGTTGATTAAAAATAAAATTATATATTAATCCAATTGCAATCAAAGACCAGCTAAAGACATGAGGAATGATTAAATGTTGCCAATCAATAAAAAATATTGCCGTTAAAATAAAAAAAAACATTGATAAAAAAATAAAATTGAAAATATCATCACTGAAATAAAAAGAATAAATAAAAGATAAAGCAAAGATGAATTCTACAATGGGATATTGTATTTTAATCTTTTTTCCACAGCATCTAGTTCTTCCTTTTAGTAAAAGAAAACTAAGGACTGGTATATTATCAAAAATTAATATTTTTTTTTTACAATATATGCATTGAGAGGAAGTTAAAATACTTAAGCCAATTGGTACTCGATAAATTAAAACGTTAATAAAACTACCAAAGCATAAACCTAAAATAAAAATAAAAAAAAAATTCAAAAACAGATTATTTTCTGATTTTTAATATTTTATCTAAAAAAGCGAGTTCAATGACCTTTAATACCTCATCACTAGGTTTGTCTATTATGAAAGAAAGGTTATTCTTTGCAGCTTGTTGGGTACCCTCTATTAAACATGAAATGCCGGATGAGTCGATATAACTAACATTAGATAGGTTTAAATCAATACTCTTCCCAGCATTAAGATTATTCATGATCGCTAATCTCACCTCTGCAGATTTATCTAAATCGATTTCACCAGATATGCTTATTGAACATGGATCTGAGCTATCATTTACTGAAATTTCCATAAAAAAAAATTACACGAATAAATATAAAATTCATAGTTTTTTGTGTATTTTCTTTTAAAAAAACTTTAAAATTATTTGAATTTAAATAAATAAATAGAGGTCATTACAAAATGAATAATTTAAAAAAAGGTTTCTCACTGGTCGAATTATTAGTTGTCATTGCAATTATTGGTATATTGGCCTCAGTCGGTGTAACAACTTATTCTGGTTACATTGAATCAGCAAAACAAGGAGTCGTTAAAAGCAATCATAACTCAGTTGTTTCTTATTCAATTGCAGAATTAGCAAGGTGCCAACTAGGTTCAGGATCGTTTGCCGCATCAGAACAAGGTACAGGTAATACTGAAATAAAATGCACTGAAGTTACTGGAACAAATGCAGCTACATCAATAAAACAATATATTATATCAATAGCAAAATTTGAAAATCCCGGCACTTCCGATACCTATGTAGATGCAAAGACCGCTGCAGGTTCTGGAGTATTAACAACTATTAATGAGACTGACTTAACAAAATTTGCAACACTTGAAGATAGTTATTGCAGTAAAGATGCTCAAATGGGAAATATTTATATTTTTGGTTTAGATCAAGATCCAGGAACGGACTACCTCCAAATAGCTAGCTGTGTTGATCCAACTGGGGTAACAGCGGCTGAATCCATGATATCTTCACAAAGAATATCTGTTGAATAAATCTTTTTAACACTAACTAGGCTCCGAATAATGCCCCGGCATTAAATATTGGCAAATACATGCCTAAGAGTAATCCAGCAACGATTCCTCCTACGAGAACAATCATTAAAGGTTCAATAGCTGCACTGAGTGTAGCTACTGATACGTCGAACTCCTCTTCATAATAAGTAGCTATAGAATTTAACATCTCATCAACATTACCAGTTTTTTCACCAACAGAGACCAATTGAGATAATTCTGTAGGAAAAATTTTATCTCTAGCAAATAGAGCAGAAAGCTCTTTTCCACTTAAAACATCACTTTTTACCCTAGATAGAGCATCTTTAATTGGTAAATTAGTAGATACATTTGTGCCAATTTCTAATACTTGTAATATCGGGACACCCGCTCTCATTAAATTTGACATAACTAGAGATAATCGTGAAAATGTGGACTTCATTATTAATTCACCAAACAAAGGTAACCTTAAACACAATTTATGAAAAATTCTTCTAAAGGCTGTTATTCTCTTTAAGGCCAAATTAAATATCACAAAAAATGCAATGATCGATACAAACATTGTTCCACCCTGACTTGGATTTCTTAAAAATTCACTCATATTTATAAGCACTTGTGTAAATTGAGGAAGTTCAACCCCCATACCACCGTACATTTCTTGAAAAATGGGAATTACTTTAATTAACATAAAAATAGAAATTCCAAGAGCAATAACAATAACTATGGTGGGATATGTGAAAGCTTTTCTTAACCCTTTAGCTATTTTATCTCTCTTTTCCATCATTTCTGCTAATTTTTCTAAAAAATCGTCTAACATACCTGACTCTTCTCCGGCAGCTATAATATTTAAATAAATATTATCAAAGACTTTTGGATGTTTCGCAAATGCATCTGATATCGTAACTCCTGAATTTAAGTCTCTATGAATAGTTTTAAGGACATATTTCATTCCATAGGACTTTGCTTGCCCTTTTAAAATCTCAATAGTTTCGACAACAGGTAAGCCTGCTTTGACCATGGAGGACATTTTTTTAGTTACTTGCATTAATTCTGCACCTTTAACTTTTTTACTTGCGAACAAAGGCTTTGCGTCTGGCTTAATTTTAGATATTTTTATTTTTCTTCTTCTTAGAAGAATTAAGGCTTGTCTTTCGTTTTTTGCTTCAATGGTATCTTTAAGTTCATTGCCTTCTTTATCTACACCTTCGTATAGGAATTCTTCCATTAGTTTAGCTAATTAGAACTCTTTGAAACTCTTCAACAGAAATAACACCTTCAATAATATATTTTCGACCAGTTTCTGACATTGTTTGAAAACCATCTTTTTTGGCTATCTCTAATAGTTCAGGTGCTTGTAAATTCTTTAAAATTCCAGAGGCAAGGGAGGGGCTATTTTGAAGAACTTCATAAATACCTTGTCTACCTTTATACCCTGTTCCACCACAACTCTCACATCCTGCACCTCGAAATGCTGTTATATTTGGCAACTCCTCTTTTGTAAAACCGATATCTAAAAGATGACTAGCATTAACATCCCCATCTGGCTTTTTACAAGATTGACAAACTCTTCTCGCCAAGCGTTGAGATACAATAAGGGTTAGAGCAGAGGAAACCATGAAATTAGGTACACCCATATTTAGAAGTCTTACTACTGTAGCGATGGCATCATTTGTATGAAGAGTGCTAAGTAACAAATGGCCAGTTAAGGCTGCTTTAATTGAAATATCGACAGTTTCTTTATCCCTAATTTCTCCCACTAGGATTACTTCTGGATCTTGTCTTAAAAAAGATCTTAAAATAGAAGAAAAAGTAAGTCCTATTGAGTCGTTTGCTTGAACTTGACCTAACCCTTCCAAATAATATTCCACAGGATCTTCAGCAGTAAGGATACTTTTTTTAGGATTATTAATCTTTTGAAGGGCAGCATACAATGTCGTACTTTTACCACTACCAGTAGGACCAGTGACTAATACCATACCTTGGGGAGAATTCACAGCGTCCATCACTTTTTTATAGTCATCTTCAGAAAATCCAATTTTGTCTAAGGACAATTCAGGACTTCCTTTTAGAAGACGCATAACTATTCTCTCACCATATTTAGCAGGACATGTTGAGAAACGAACGTCTATCCAATCCCCTTTTGGATTATTAACATCTTTAAATTGAAGAACTCCGTCTTGAGGTAATCTCTTTTCCTGAATACTGCAATTAGCCATGACCTTTAATCTAGTTACAACAGCACCATAATTTTCTTGCAAATAACTTGTATAACTATTCATTATTTTAAGAACACCATTAACCCTGAATCGCATTCTTGAAATTCCATCTCTAAACGGTTCTATGTGAATATCACTTGCATCTAGATTGAGAGCATGACTGAGAACATGATCAACAAATTCAATTGCTCCTTTTGTAGCCTTTACAGAAAGCTTTTCAGGCTGAGATTGATTGTTTTCTTGGGCAGCATTTCCATTTGCATTTTGAGAAGGTATAGCTTTAGAATTTTGATCATTTAATACCTTTGATTTCAGTGCCAAATCAATTAATGATGGCTTAGAAATAAAAAGCTTTACCCCTTTTGTATTGTATTGTCTTAGTCTTGGACCAAGCATAGCAATTTTCATTGGGTCAGCAGAGGCAATACTTAAAATATCGTTATCAATATTAAAAGGAATAACTTCGTATTTTTTTATAATGTTAATAGGTATTTTTTTAATAGCACTTTGAGACATTGTGTCTGGATTAAACTCTGTGGAGGGGATTTTGTAAGTTGTCGAAGTTACTTTAACAAAATCGTCCTCTTTTAAGTGTTTTTTCTCTATTAAAAATTTGATAAGACTCCCACCATTTTCCTCAGATGATTGTGCCAATTGCAAAGCTTGATCATTGATAATTCCCTGATCTTTTAGTGCAGAGCTTACTTTAAAACCAACTTCCTTGGAGATAGATGCCATCTTTAATTAGATTTATTCCTATGATACGTCGATATTGATAAACCGGTGGATCTTATAGGTGTACAATTTTCACCTTTCGCATCACATATACTTATAGTCTGGTGAGATTTAAGTTTTTCTAAAGTTTCATCTGATAAACTTAAAACTAATTCATTTTTCAAATCATCAATTGAGGAAGGTGAGAGGGATACAGTAATTTCATCAATTTCATTTATTTTTTTTAGCTTAGAAATTGTATCATTACTCAGTTCTACAGTTTGCATTTCTCGTAATATTTTTGCAATTTTATTAATGGTTTTATCACCTAACTCAATTACTAAAACTTGAGGTGCGTTGTCCTCACCATGGTAGTCTGCTAAGGCTGAATTGATTAAATTTTTATTTAAGGCAAAAAATGAAAAAACAACTAAAAAAAAGATCCATAATTTATATTTAATTAATAAAAAATTAAATTTGTAAAACATTATAACACTATCTTAAATTATTCTTGGTATAATGAATATAAATAATTCAGATTGATCATCGTTAACCGATTTACTGCTTGAAAGCCACTTAAAAACTGGCAGGTCACCCACACCCGGTACTTTTTGTTTTGTAACGCTATCAGAGACACTAAAAATTCCCCCCAGAACCATAATTTGGTTATTTTTAATAAACATTTCTGTTTCATCTATTTCAGTAACAGTTGTAGGAGGAAAAGAAGTCATATTTGAAGTTATAGCAGCTGAGGACTCAGATAATGCGTAAGTAACTTTAATATTATCATCAACGCCAATAAGCGGCCTAATTTCAAAATCTAAGCCAACCGATCCAGCCTCTATTATGGGGTCACCTTCACCAATTGGGTAATAAACTATATTAAAATCAACTTGTTGCCTTATGGCGCCCTTTTTTCCATTAGCGACTAACAATTTAGGAGACGATATTGTTGTACTTACTGCATCTTGTTCAAGTAAATCTAAAGTAGCTTTAAATACATTATTGTTAATTGTCGTCATTAAACCAACACCCGAGGTACCAGAAATTAATCCATCAAAAAGAGAACCAGCTGCGCTTCCAAAAGCAATGTCAGAAGATGAGGAGGCAGAATTACCATCACTATTAGTCCCGATAGCACCTGAAGCTTGTATATTAACACCGTCAGTTGTCGTATTGCCGTAAAGACCTAGCCTAGCACCAAACTCTTCCTCAAAGTTATCTGTAGCAGTAACAATAAAAATCTCGAAATATACTTGCTGCAACTTAATATCAATTTTATCTAAGATAGTCTCGATTTTATCTAAAACTTCATCTGGACCAGAGGCAATAATTGTCTGTGTGGTGTCGTCAGCTTGCAAGACTAGCATAGAATCCAATTCTTTATTTGACAATAAAGATGTACCTGTTGATGACGAACTAGATTCTGATGTATCATCACTTGAGTCATCGCTTTCACTATCACTTTCTTCACTAGAAGAAGAACCAATTAGTAATGATAAAATATCAGATGCGGTATTGTAGTAGATGCTATAAAAGGCCGTATCATAGTACAAAATTTGTTCTATTTCTTCTTCCTCTGTTTCATCGGCAGACTCGTTTATTTCATCATCTTTAAAAACTGTATCCATTGTACCTGAAGTGAAAACTTTTAATGTTTCAGAATTATCTAATTCAAGTACATATAAGTCATTTAACTCTAATATCGTATTGAAAACATTACCCCACGGTTCATTATATAACTCCATCTCAACCTCACCTGTAATTTCAGGGTCTAAGATAATATTTCTATTAATAATTGAGGCTAAGGTATAAAGTGCTGTTTTAGTCGGTATACCATCAAAATTAATTGATATTTTCTCAGATGGTAATATTAATTCTTTTTCTTCAACTATTTCATTTTCATCTTCAACCATAAAATTTTGACTTTTTCTATCGTCTGCGAAAGTAAGTCTTCGAGGACGCTCTAAAACTTCAGACTCTTCAAATAAATCATTTGCAGAACTAACAGATTGAACATTTTCCTGTATTAAAGATCTATCTATTTTGGAATTAAAAGCATTTGAATTGTCCACAGTATTCATCTTTTTAGATGAGGAACATGAGAGAATTAAAAAAGATATTATTAAAATTGTTGAAGATTTAATAACAGTTATGAAGTAATTAGATAGCATTAATACTTTATCCATTTAAGAATATCGATTAATGGAAGATACATCAATTTCATTTTCAATACATTATTCAACATCTGGGACCGCTGCTAAAGAATTCCATTCAGCATCTTCACAATTATATTCTTCCCCCATTGCTGGGTCCTCAAAATAGCTACAAGGAAAATTATAAAAATCGTCTTCCACAAAATTAAAATCTCCTGTGGAGCTATCATAATCTCCACCATAGTTAGTCAAAAAACTAACATCTTTTCCATCATCCATATACTCATTTAAGACAGAGTTAAGTTCTTCCTCGCTCAATTCAAGTTCAACATCAGTAGTCTCAAGGGCCACTATTGTGTTTTCTCCATCAACATAATCTGCGATAGAGGCTGGGTCGCTTGATAAGATACTAGAAAAATCTACTGACTCAATATCAGAGTTATCATACTCATACTTTTTAATAGCAGAAAGTCTACTTATATCTTCCATATCTGAGTCATCATAATTTTCAGGTTCTGGGTCCCAAGATCCTAAATAACCAACATAAGTGCCTGTTGCTTCATCATATACGTAAACCTCTGGGTCATCTCCATACTCAAGTACTTCGCCTGCTGAAGAACCAGGTACAATATTTCCATTTTCATCAGTAGTATAAATTTCTGTTGAAATAGTACTTGGACTAACTTCAAAAGTCCCAGTTTCAGAGTTGTAATACATTACTTCATTATTGGGCACTATACCTGCTTGGTTTGGGGCATTAAGAATTTCTGAAGATATTCCACTATATTCGCTAACTTCTTCAGAGAGATCCTCGCCTTCAGTATCTGGTGCTATTTTACTTGGAACCATGGTAGGAACATTTTGACCTGAAAGAATGTTATCTTTAAACCCATCATTAGTCTCTAAAACGGTTCTTCTATATTTACTAAAATATAAGTTAATCTCATTGCCTTGACTAGTTAGGATAATTTTATTAGGAAGAATTTTCACAATCCTTGAATTTTCTAATCCAAGGTAATCTCCTTCATATACTTGTAAAATGTTTCCACTTGGCGAAGTGAGAAGTGCCATATTTTTTCCTCTTCTGACATCAGAAGAGTATTTATTTAAATTATAAGAAGAGTCATCTGATTTTGTCGTAAAAATGGGATCTACTACTTTGTTAATACTTGCTGGTTGTAATCTAAAATTTAAAACTGAAACAACATCTTCTGCAGATGAAATTTCTGAAAAGGGTCCAACTTCAATTATTCGACTTCTACTTCCGGTGTCTAAAGGTCTTACTCTAATAGTCTTTCCAAAGAATAAATCTTCAAAATTTCTTCTGTAATATGAAATCTGGTCTCTGATTTCTTTATTATTTTTAGTCTCAACAGCTAGCTCAACCCAATAAGTCCCATATTCAAATCCTTTGGAATTAAGGTTACTCTTATACTCCTCTAAGCCTTTATCACTATAAATAACTGACGGTGAATAGATATTTATAATATCATCAGTAATTAATTTATTATTATTAATATTTGGATTAGCTTCTAAAATACTATCGACAGATACCCCAAATTTAGAAGCTATATCGTTTAAGATATCTCCCGTTTTCACTATATATTGTAAATCAAGATCTGGAGAGGACTTCATAGCTATAGCAATGATATTATAATTTGAAAGGTCTGAACTTATAGTTTCTTCTATAAATTTAAATGACTCGAATCCTTCGAAGCTAAATAAACTTTTACTTGGTGGTTCAACATTTTTTGACTTATCAATAGCTGATACTAGAGATTCAGATTTTTCTTCAAATAGCATTTTAGTCTTTTGCTGATTTTGATCATTTAAAGCCTTATTAATAATATCAAGTGGAGATTTTGAGGTATCAAGAATGAAAGATTGTTCATCAAGAGAGGTTGAAATAATAGCAATTTTTTCTTGAATGGTTGCCGCTGAGTCATCTT
>TARA_Y200000002_G_scaffold299947_1_pt1 | contig 10574 bp, 11 predicted proteins | sample TARA_Y200000002 | Tara Oceans TARA_Y200000002 (sample SAMEA2619388) | marine metagenome | biome: marine biome (ENVO:00000447); feature: surface water layer (ENVO:00002042); material: "saline water (ENVO:00002010), including plankton (ENVO:xxxxxxxx)" | depth 5 m | reverse complement strand
TACATGGCATAGATAGAGATGTATGGACAAGGTTTACCAGTTCAAAAAAATCTAAGTGGGAATACGATATAGTTGAAAATGGATATAAATATAATCTTTCTGATCTTAATGCCGCTGTATGTTTGGCTCATCTTGAAAAGGCTGAGACCATGAGAAAAAAAAGAGAGAAAATTGCAGGTTTTTATATAAAAGAACTTAAAGACGTAAAAGGGATTGACTTGCCAGAACTAAATGTGCCAATAAAAGATCACTCATGGCATCTTTTTATAATTAAAATTAATTCTCATACAAAAATCATTAGAAATGAGTTAATAGATCTCCTTGACGATCACGGGATAGGCACCTCAGTTCACTATAAACCTATACATCGTATGACCTACTACAAAAAAAATTATAAGTTCAATAAAAACTTTAAAAACGCTGAAATGATTTGGAAAAACTGTATATCTTTACCAATCTATTCTTTATTAACAATGGTTCAGGCGCGATTTATAGTAAATAAAATCAAATTTCATTTAAAGTAATAATTCAATATTTAATGATAAACAAATTAGCCACATTATTATTCAATATGAGTCGGGTTGAGAAAAAAGTTTTTATTATCTTATTTGACTTATCAGCCTTATTTGTTTGTCTTATTTTAGCTTTTTCAATGCGATATGGATACTTGTATATTCCTAAATTTGAAACAGATATTATAAATATAATTTTTTCAGGAAATAAATATGACTTATATGGATTGAATGCTTTTTTTATTATCTCACCAATAGTTGGAGTAACTATATTTTTTTGTTTTGGATTATACCAGTCTATAATTAGATTCATAAACTTTTCGTATTTTTTAAAAATCTTATACGCTGTAACCACTTATTCAATTGTATTAGGCTCTTTAATGTTTTTACTTACAGTAGAGGGAGAGCCTAGATCTGTACTGTTTATTAATTTATTAGTTTCTTTTATTATTATTTCTGCATCACGGCTATCTGTTAGATCCTTGTATTTGAATTTAAGACGAAAAAATAGTTCCTCTTCATCTGGAAAAGAAAAAGATAAGTCAGAAGAGAATGTTCTCATTTATGGCGCGGGAGAAGCTGGAAACCAACTAGCTCAATCCCTTATCAGTAATTCTAATTTCTGTGTGTCAGGCTTCATAGATGACAATTTAAATCTAGAGAATAAATTTATTAATGGAATAAAAATTTCATCAAGTAAAAATATTTCCCAATTAATAAAAAGAAAAAAAATCACAAAAGTAATTATTGCGATACCATCAATTTCATTCACTAGAAGAAAAGAAATTATAAATTTACTACAAATTCTTGGTATAGAAGTTTTATTGGTACCAAGTATTTTCAAAATTCTTGAGGGCAAAATAGTTTTTGAAGATTTAAGAAAACTTAATATCAATGACCTACTTGGTCGGGAACCTATTAAGAGGATTAATAATAGTTTCCAAGAAAATATTAGTGATAAGATTGTTTTAGTTACTGGAGCAGGTGGATCAATTGGATCAGAGTTATGCAAACAAGTTATGAGCTTTAAGCCTAAGAAAATTATTATTTTTGATATAAGTGAATACTTTCTTTATAAAATTAATAACGAGATTATTAATATTAATTCAAAAAATCATGCTGGAATTGAAATTATACCAATTTTAGGATCCGTCGCTAATAAACTGTTAGTGAATTCTGTTTTCAAAAAATACAATATTAACACCGTATTTCATTCAGCCGCATACAAGCACGTTCCTCTACTTGAAGATAATGTAATTGAAGCTCTGAGAAATAATTTTACCGGTACAGAAAATATGGTTGAAGCATCAATTAATAATAATGTAGAGAGTTTTATTTTAATTTCTACAGATAAAGCCGTAAATCCAAAAGGAATAATGGGATCAACAAAATACTTATCTGAGCAAATTCTCAAAGCTAATGTTAAAAATTTAAAAAGTTTGAATTATAAATATAACATTGTTAGGTTTGGGAATGTACTTGGGTCGAGTGGATCAGTGGTGCCTTTATTTCAAGAGCAAATAAGAAGAGGAGGTCCTTTAACAGTAACTGATAAAAAAATGATGCGTTACTTTATGACGATCCCTGAAGCTGTACAACTGGTTATTGAAACTCATACAATTGCTGAAAATGGTGATATTTTTATTTTAGACATGGGCGATCCTGTATCTATCTATGATATTGCCAAAAAAATGATAATACTAAGTGGAATGACAATAAAGGATCAAGAAAATCCTAAAGGAGATATAGAGATTGTGATTACGGGAATAAGAGAAGGAGAAAAATTAGAAGAGGAGTTAACTACTGGAGAAAAACTTTTAGGCACTTCGCACCCACGAATAAATAAGGCAGCACATGAAAAATTATTTGAGGGTAATCTTAATCTTTTAAAAGAAGAAATTGATAAACTTATAAATAATCAAGATCAAATAAAAGCAACTAGATTGATAAAAGAAAAAATAATGACTTTAGACTAGTTAATTATTTTTTTGCTAATGCAAATACAACAGTATGCCAATAGCTATTTTTAATATAAATATTTAATTTATTATCTACTTTTGACAATAAGTTTTTTTGTTTTTCAGTTTTTCCTAATAATGATAGTCCACCTTTAGATTTTATTTTCTTTGTTTGAAATTTTTCTAAGAATATTTTTAATTCTTCCTTATCAATATATCGCCAAGAATTTGACCATGGAATAAATAAATACCTCAAAATTCTATGAAAGATAGAAGCTTTTAAATTTTCCATTATCCAAAATTCACCACCTTTTTTTAAATTGAGATATACTTGCTCAATACATTTTATTTGATTTTCTTTTGTCTCAAGTGCCCCTAATACTGATTTTAGAACAATAATATCATATTTTTTTTCTTCATTTATATTCGTAGCATCTATAATAGAAAAATCTAAACTGTCATTAACTTTAAGTTTTTGTCTAATAGATTCATCTAGATTATTTTTTACATCACTTAACACTGTATTTGCTCCACATAAGTTAAACATAAGTCCTAGTTTGCCAGATCTACTACCTAACTCTAATACACAAGCCTCACTTAATTTAATAGTAGAATACTTTTCAAAGAAACTTATTGCAGTTGACCAGCTAAATTGATCCCACTCAAAATATCTTTGGTAATTAGGTATTTCAGAAATTTTATTAAATTTATTTTTCATTTTTTATAGCAAGTAGATTTATGCTAATAATAAGCCAGAAAAGTATCATGAAGTTTTGAGAAAAAAATGAATAAGAAGGTAACAAAGGAAATATTATTAATAAATACGTCAAAAACGAAGCAATTTGTAGATAATTATCTGTTTTTAACTTCATATAGGATATATTGATTTTAATAATCGAATAAAAAAACATTATAAATAAAATCAAACCAATTATACCAGTTTCTGCCAGTAAATCAGTATAGATGTTAAAAGTATAATTGGAGCAACTTATATCATTAGTATCTAGGTTTAATTCTTTACACTTTGAATAAAAGTTTTCTACCCCAACTCCGAGTAATGGACTTGATCTCCAAACATCAATTCCATATATATGGTTTTTTCCTCTTGCAGTGCTAAAGTAATTAAATTCCCCATTTTCTATTTTAACTTGATCAAAGAAATTATTTATCATTCTATCTTTAATATATCCCGATGAAAATAAGACTGTAGCCAATATAAGAATTATTATTGAAGAAAATAAAAATTTGTAGTTAATAAATTTATTAAATTTAAAAAATGCAGCTAAAAAAATTAAAATACAAGCAAATATGAAAGCTGTTCGTTCTTGTGTTAAAAATATTGAAAGCATTATTATTAATAAACTTAGATTTACTAAAAATTTGATTATATTTACGTTCTTAAAAAAATTTATTGTCCATGTAGCAGACAAGGCGATAAGCATAAATTTAGAAATAAAGTTACCCGCTATGAATTCTTTATGTTCTGATAAGTTTCCTTTAAGAGACCAATTAAATGGACCAGCAGGTCTATAGCTATCAATAAATAACCATTCGATTATTATAACAATCGAAATTATCATAATTGTAAGATACAGGTACAATGATATTTTTTTTATTTGTACATTTTGTATTTGATTTAACACCAGTATTCCAAAAAGAAAAAAAGGAAACCGAACAAGTAAAAATGATGAATGAAATGAATTAAATTTATTTTCAGAAAATAAAGCGATTACCGATAAGTATAAAATTGTTAAAAATATTAAAAAAAACAATTCTCTATACTCTTTTTTTTCTGTGACAAACTTATAAACACCATAAATTGCAATTATTGAAATAATAATATCGGCAAGTGAATTTGAGATAGAAAATATTAGTGGCAATAATAAAAAACTTATTACAAAAATTTTATTCTGAACTATTGACATGAGCCATTAATTTATGATTATCTTATTCTAAAAATATCAGTTTTTATGAATGAAAACTCTAAACTATTTTTTTAATAATTAAAAAGAAATTTTATGAGCGTTTGGAAAGTTAAGAAATCAAAGATCCATGCTTCAGGCGTTTTTGCAACTGAAAAAATAAAAAAGAACAAAAAAATAATTCAATATATTGGAGACAAAATCTCTAAAGCTGAAGGAGATAGACGTTCTGAAAAAAGATTAAAGAAATATCTTCACTCTAAATCAACCGGCTCAGTATATATTTTTGAATTAAACAAAAAGTACGATATAGATGGTGCAAAAAGCTATAATAAAGCAAGATTTATAAATCATAGCTGTAGTCCTAATTGTGAGGTAGATATAATTAAAGGACAAATTTGGATCTCATCTATTAAGCAGATTCAAAAAGGAGATGAATTAACGTATGATTATGGCTATGAATTTGATAAAGATGATTATAAAGATCATATTTGTAAATGCAGATCAAAAAACTGTATAGGTTATATTATTTCTTCAGATGATTGGTCTAAATATAAGAAACATTTAAAACAAAAAAAATGATTAAATCTACATTAATTGAAATTTCTGAAAATTTTAAAAAACTTGTTAGTCAAGAAGAAGAAATTAAAAAAGCTTCATTAATGATACTTAACGCACTTAATAGTGAAGGGAAAGTAATGTTTTGTGGTAATGGTGGTTCAGCTTCTGACGCACAGCATCTTGCCGCTGAGTTAGTTGGTAGATATAGAAAGAATAGGGATGCTCTTGCTGCTATTTCTTTATCAACCGATACATCTATAATAACTGCTGTGGGCAATGACTTTTCTTTTGATGAAATATTTTCAAGACAAATAGAGGGAATTGGAACAAGTAAAGATGTTTTATATGCAATTTCAACAAGTGGTAAAAGTAAAAACGTAATTAATGCAATCATTTCCTCTAATAAAAAAAATATAAAAGTTATTGGAATTACAGGAAGTGATGGAAATGATATGGAAGGTATATGCGATATCTTAATTAAAGTGCCAGCAAATAGGCCAGATAGAATTCAAGAAATGCATATTGCAGTAGGACAAATAATTTGCGAAATTATTGAAAATCAAATCTTTGATTAGCTTGAATCAAATTTTACTAAGATCAGATAATTTAAGATTTTTAAAATTATGTAATACTTTCTTTCTATTTAATATATTTATTTGTTTTTGCCTTTGATAAGACCTTCTCTTTTGCTCATTTGACCTTTCGCTGTAGCAATAAGGACAACATACACCTTTTATAAAATACTTAGATTTAATGTCTTTGTTTGTTATTGGTCTTCTACAACCAAAGCATTGACTATATTTTCCTTTTGAAAGATTTTGTTTTACACTCACTCTATCGTCAAATACGAAACACTCACCATCCCATTTTTCAGAATTTTCTACATGCTTAAAATAATTTAATATACCCCCTTTTAATTGGTATACATTTTTATATCCTTTATGTTTTAAATAGCCTGCAGCTTTTTCACATCTTATTCCCCCCGTGCAGTACATAGCTATCATATTATTTTTTCCAATATTCATTTTTTCAAACTTATTTGCGAATTCCCTGAAATTCTTTGTGTTTGGATTAATCGCATTTCTAAAATTGCCAATATCTATTTCATAGGTGTTTCTTAGGTCTATTAATTTTATTTTTTTTTGCTTGATAAAACTATCCCATTTATTGGGGTCAATGAATTTATTTGTCTTTTGTGAGACATCTATTAATCCTTTTCCCAAAGAAACAATCTCCCTCTTTAATCTAATCTTCATTCTATTGAATGGTAAAAAGTCAACTAAATTGATTTTTAACTCTATTTTTTTTATACATAACAATTTTTTGATAAATCTCATTATATTTAATAAATCATCTTTACTGCCAGATATAGAACCATTTACTCCTTCATTAGCAATTAAAATTGTTCCCCTAACAACTTTATTGGAAATAAATTTTTCCAGTCTCAACTTTATAGTTTTTTTATTTTTTATATGTTTAAAACGGTAAAAGCTATAAACGTAAAAATCACTCATTTTTCATTACTTAAATTGTAAGTTTTAAGTTTTAGGTATTCAGTCATTTTAGCTCTGTCATTTATATTTTTTAACTCACTATATTTTATAACTTTTCCAATATTTATATATACTTCTTTGCCAATCATTTTTTTTGTTTCGTGAATATATGATGAGTATTTTAATGTTTGATTTTTTAATTTAGACGCAAATAAGTGATATAGAAGCCCGTTCTTACCATCAAAGTAAACTGGCAAAACATCAGCTTTTGTTTGTTTAATAATTTTTGCAGTGAACTGTTTCCATTCATCATCTTCAGCTTGAGACTTTATATTTTTTGCTACGGATACACTACCTGATGGAAAAATAATCAACAGTCCATCGTTTAATAAATGTTTCTTTACATTTTTTGAGGTCTCAATATTATTTTTGACAGTGATTTTTGAATTTTCTTTGAAGTCGATTGGTAAAATATATTTATTTAACTCTGGTGCGAACCCTAAAGTTTCATGTGTCAAAATTTTAAAATCTGATCTTATTTTTGAGGCTAAAGAACACATTATTATTCCATCAATAATACCGAATGGATGGTTTGCAATCATTATTAGTTTTCCTTTTTTTGGAATAGTAGTATTCACATTAGATCTGTTAACCACTTCAATTTTCATTGATTTTAAAATCCCTGTCCAAAAAAAACGTGGCTCTATTTTTTCTTTTGAAAATTCTCTATATATTTTTTGTAGTTTCCTTTTGCCAGTTAGTTGCTCTATAGTTTTAATAAGAAGTCTTTGAGCGAAATTATGCTCAGACTTAGAAGCGTACGATATATCAATTTTATTCACGATTAATACTCTACTGGAATCGGGTCTAAGCTTCTCCAAAAATACCATGTGGCAACTGATCTATATGGTTTCCAATTTTCAGACATTTTTAAAGCAGCTTCTTTTTTTATTGGATAATTTAAATTATAACATTTACATATACCTCTCAATAAACCAATATCATCAACTGGAAATATATCTGGTCTACAAAGATTGAAAATTAAATACATTTCTGCTGTCCATCTACCAATTCCTTTTATCAAAACTAATTCGTTAATTATATCTTCATCATTATATTTTTTCCATTTATCCGGATCTATTTTATTTTGTATGAATGCTGAAGATAGAGATTTTAGATATTTTATTTTTTGCCTAGAAAGCCCACATGATTTAAGACTCATAAAATGCATTTTTAAAATGTAGTTGGGTTCAATTCTCTTTACCTTATTCTCAAGTTTGTCCCATACAGCTTGAGCAGCTTTGACAGAAATTTGCTGCCCAACAATAGATCTTGCGAGAGTATAAAAAGGATCAGACTTGGTAAAAAGAAAGTCCTTTGGATAATTGCGTATTAATTTAGCAAGTTTTTTATCTTTTTTAGCCAGATCATATTTTGCAATTTCCCAAAATATTGGTTTTTTCATGTTCTAATATATCAAAAATTACGTATTGACATATATAATCTAAATTGATTTATTGTCATTCTAAATTAATTTATGGAGAATAAATATGGCTGACGTAGCAAGCTTACTAGCTGAGTTTCAAAAAGGAATTGAAGGTAAAGATACTGGCCTTGGTGCAACTGTAAAATTTGATTTTGAGGGAGCAGGTTGCATTTTTTTAGATGGAAAATCTAATCCTAATACTGTTTCAGATCAAGACCAAGAAGCTGATTGTACACTATCTATGTCAATGGAAACATTTGAACAAATGAGATCAGGCGAAGTTGATGGAACATCTGCTTTTATGCAAGGTAAATTAAAAGTTTCAGGTGACATGTCTATTGCAATGAAACTACAGTCTGTAATGGATGCCCTTGGATAAAGTTAAGAAAAATAATTAATTAAAACCCAGTCATCCCTGTCTGGGTTTTTTTTTGATCAAAATATTCTTCACTTCTTTAAACAAATAGTTGTTCGCTGAAGCAACAATTCTTCCTCCATTAAATATCGTGTTACCTTCCCATGTCTTTAATACCCCACCAGCATTTCTAATTATTGGCTCTAAGGCTCTTATGTCCCAAGGCTTAAGTCCACTCTCTATTACTATGTCAACATGGCCATCTGCTAACAAGCAATAGCTGTAACAATCTCCGCCGAGTCTAACTGTTTTAACTTCTTTAACTACTTTTTCAAAAATCCTCTGATCATTTTTATTTGCAAATACATATGGAGAAGTTGTATTTAAAATACTTTCTTTAAGTTTGAAAGTGTTTCCAGCTCTAAGCCTGCTTTTTTTGCCCTTAACGACTTTATAAGATATGTTTGAGTATCCAATATAGCGTTCATCAAGTGCAGGTATGTCTGCTATTCCGAGAATAATTTCTTTTTTTCTTGATAAGGAAATAAGTGTACCCCAAACAGGAAATCCTTGAATAAATGACTTTGTTCCATCAATAGGATCAATACACCACTCATATTTATTATTTTTTTTGATACTTGCCTCTTCACCTAAAACTGAGTGCTCTGGAAAATTAATTGAAATTATTTTATTAATTTTTTTTTGAATACTAATATCTGCAGTTGTAACTGGATCAAATATTTCTAAATCTTTAGATTGAACTTTTAATTTTCTTTTAAAGTACTTTAGTGAGATTTTCCTTGATTCATCTGCAATATGATTTCCAATCTTTAAGAAATTCCAAATATTTTGTTTCATATCTTATATTAATAATTAGTATTGTATTAACAAAATGAAATTTTATTATAATTAAGATGATTAAAAAAATTAATGTTTTATTAATTATTTTACTGTTTCCATTATCTGTATATGCAGATAAATCTTTTACAATAGAAAATATTGGTGAGAGGGTGCCAATTACTAGTCCTATTGCTGAATTTAACCCTGAATTAGACTCATATCCAGATCCGTTTCCTTCAGATCAGATACTGCTAACTATAAATATAAACAATTATAATGACTACAGGGATAGTATTTTAACGCCTGGCCAAATTAAAATGTTTGAGACATATCCAGAAACATTCAAGATGGATATTTATCCCTCAAGAAGAAGTTGTGCTGTGCCGCCAGAGGTATTGGAGTTAACAAATGAAAATGCAATGTTAGTTAATGAGGGTGAAGGAGTTGAAGGAGTAGTAGGCAGTATACCATTTCCAAATCCAACTGAAGCCCTTCATCATGTCTGGAACCATATACTAAGATATAGAGGAGTAGAGATATATGGCGCATCACCATTTTATATAATTAATCCAGATGGAACCCGGACTTATGGAGCGGGAGAGGCTATTGCTAAAAATTTCTGGAACCCATTTGTTAGTAATGAAGAAAAAGGTTTACAGGGAATGTTGATGACAAAGGTTACTCATCCACCAAGGTTAGCTGATGCTTCAACTTTAGTAATTGAATCATTAAATGCGTTTAAGACTCCTCGTAAAGCTTGGGTATATAATCCTGGCACAAGAAGAGTAAGAAGAGGACCAGATATTACTTACGATTATAAGCCAAGCGCGTCTCAAGGGTTGACTACGGTAGATCAAGTTGATGGATTTAATGGAGCTAAAGATAGGTATAACTGGACTGGTCTTGGAACACAATTAAGATTAATGCCATATAATGCCTATAAATTTCATGAAGCAACTGTTGAGGAAATACTTACCCCATTTCACGTCAATCAAGACTACTTAAGATATGAACTAGTAAATGTGAATGTTGTTGAAGCTAATTTGAAAAATGACAAAAGGCATATAATCCCAAATAGAATTATGTATTTTGATGTAGATAGTCACAATATGTTAGTTGAGGAAACATTTGATGATAAAAGTGACTTAATGACTTACAGGGAGTTTCCTATTATAAACTTTTATGATCAGCCTATGTGTTTATCTATTCATGCAGCAACATACGACTTTGTAACAAGACGTTACCAGCTTCAAAGTGTGAGATCTAAGGATCTACCAAAAGTTAAATGGAGACTAGAAGAGCCTCATAACGTGAAGATGTTCACTCCAGAAGGCTTAAAAAGATTTGCCCGATAAATTATAGATAGCAAGTAAATAATGATATATATAGTCATGTTTTAATGGGGCACGTAGCTCAGTGGTAGAGCATCACGTTGACATCGTGGGGG
>TARA_Y200000002_G_scaffold103891_1_pt1 | contig 10586 bp, 11 predicted proteins | sample TARA_Y200000002 | Tara Oceans TARA_Y200000002 (sample SAMEA2619388) | marine metagenome | biome: marine biome (ENVO:00000447); feature: surface water layer (ENVO:00002042); material: "saline water (ENVO:00002010), including plankton (ENVO:xxxxxxxx)" | depth 5 m | reverse complement strand
TCCGCGAGTCCATTGAGAATTATCTCTTCAAATGTAAATTTTTCTTCTGTATTTCGTGTGCTAAAATATAACATTTTAAGTCATTTTTTTTTACGTCTATTCCTTGAATAAAAATATATAAATAATAGAGCTGTTGCAAGACCATACCATGTTATTGCATAAGAAAGATGATTATCAGGAAACTTTAATAGTGTTTCATTTGACTGCGGTATATTTTGATCTAAATCAATCAGATCTATAAAGTATGGCTCGATTTTATTTAAATTAAATATTTTTTTTATATCAGTTTTCTCAAAGAGATATAATATTTTCTGATCATAGTCTGTTGTGGGTGTAAAAAAATTCTTTTCGTCAAACTTTCTTACGTAGCCTGTTATTTTTTCTTTATCATATTGATTTATTCCTTCGAAAAAGTCATCAAGCATATTCTGTGGTATGAAGCCACGGTTTATAATTATTAATTTTCCATTATTAGCCAAAAATGGGGTCATTATCCAATACCCCGCACCCCCATAGGAACCGCGCGGTTCTGATAAATGAGCGAACACGAAAAGGTTTTTATCAGAGATAAAATTACCGTCAATTTGCAACTTTCGGTATAGCCAACTATCAAGATTGTCTTCATTTATATTAACTGACTGAAGCTCAATAATATCTTCATTAACTCTCTCTAACTTTTCTAGAAGCGCTGCCTTTTGACCTTTTCTATCCATTTGCCACGTGCCAAGGGCCAAAAGAATGACAAGAGCCAACAGTACAGAGAAATTCATTATTATATTTTTCGAATTGATCATCTTATGATTTTTCAGTTACTAATATAGGAGAGAATATATCAGGGATGGGTTGTTTACAAATACACTTAAATACGCTGCTCTTGAATTAATGCGGTATTATGTCGCCCGCTCCCCAAACATAGATTGCTGCAAATAAGAATAGCCACACAACATCAACAAAATGCCAGTACCATGCTGCGGCTTCAAAACCAAAATGCTGATCTTTCTTGAAATGACCCGCCCCAACACGAAGTGTGCAGACAATCAAGAAAATTGTACCAACCAGAACATGAAAACCATGAAAGCCAGTTGCCATAAAAAATGTTGCCCCATAGATATGGCCTGAAAAATTAAATGCAGCATGAGTATATTCATACGCCTGAACACAAGTAAATATTGCACCAAGCCCGACTGTAATCAGTAAGCCAAGTCTTAGACCTCTTCTATCGTCATGAAGCAATGAATGGTGAGCCCATGTGACAGCTGTCCCAGACGTTAATAATATCAGTGTATTAAGTAACGGCAAATGCCATGGATCGAATGTTGCTATTTCATCAGGTGGCCAATGACCACCAGTAAGCTCAGTTCTAAGATATTGTTGCGCTTCACCAGCGTAAAGTGATGCATCGAAATAAGACCAAAACCAAGCAACAAAGAACATAACTTCTGACGCGATAAACATAATCATGCCATATCTGAGATGTAACTGTACAACTGGGGTATGATCGCCCTTACTTCCTTCTTTTATAATTTCACGCCACCACCCGTACATTGTGTAAAGTACAGCAATAAGACCAATAATTAACAGCCAATAGCTACCTTGATGAAAATAGATGACGGCTCCAATTGCCGTTACAAATGCTGCGATTGCACCAATAGCTGGCCATGGACTTGGATCAACTAGATGGTAGTCGTGATTTTTACTATGTGATTCACTCATTATTGAAAACTCTGCATCTTTTGAGGGTCAATTTTTTTTTATTATATACATTATTTTTTTACAATAAATCCTTATTTTTGAAAAAAGTATATGAAATTGTAATCGTATCAACATTTCTCAACTCTTCATCACGATCAATCGCAGGATCAATATAATAGGTCAAAGGCATCTTCATTTCTTCTCCAGAACTTAGCTCCTGACCATTAAAGCAGAAGCACTCTACCTTTAATATATATGCAGCTGCCTCAGCAGGTATTACATTATAAGTAGCGATACCATTATTTGTATGTGATAATAAATTCTTTGCATTATAAAATGTAAAAATATTATCTCCGGTCGTGACTTTTTCAGAAATTTTATCAGGCGCAACGTCCCAACCTAATTCAGATGATATGTTTACATCATAGCGTATTATAAAGTCTCTCTCTCCTGACTCCGATGAAACAACATTTATTATATTTGGAGTTCCCTTATACCCCGTTACTTTACAAAAAAGTTCATACAATGGAACAGCAGCAAGTGACATTCCGCCCATGAACAAGATGATGGAAAAGCACATCATAAGTATTCTTTTATTTTTTCTATTTTCTGTCATGTATTAAAAAATTATGAAATATTTGATGATATTTTTATAACTGTTGTCAGGAAAAAAATAAAAACTAAAAGAAATAAAATTATTGCAATTGCCTTTGATTTCTTTTTACGATTTTTTAAGAATTCCTCTTGTCCAGGACTTATGGATTTTATGTCTTCATTATTATTTTTCAAATTAACCCCCATTTATATTTTATATATAGGTAATCTATAAGAAAAAAAGTGAAAACTAAAAATAAATATAATATTGAGTAAACAAAAAGTCTTTTAGAGTAATTCTCAATTTTTTCTTTTATCTTGGCTCTATAAAGTTGTACTGAAAATCCAATGAATACTGCACTCAATATGAAAACTGGAAATAAGTATATTACTGTGACCATATCCAAATAGTATGGAAGTAACGCAGAGGCTGACATGATTACTGAATACAAGAGAATTTGTTTGATTGTTGACTCACTTCCTGCAACATTTGGCATCATGGGTATACTTGCCTTTTGATATTCATTAGAAGTAAGAATTGCTAACGCCCAAAAATGTGGTGGAGTCCATAAAAATATTATCAAAAATAATAATACTGGCTCAATGGTAAGGGATGCGCTTGTTGATAACCAACCAATAACAGGAGGGAATGCTCCTGCTGCTCCGCCTATAACAATATTTTGTGTAGTTCTTCTTTTGAGCCACATTGTATATACCACAGCATAAAAAAATATCGTAAATGCAAGAAATATTGCAGCAGCCCAATTTATTAAAACTCCCATTACAAAAACTGAACCAAAGGACATTACCAGGCCATATGTTAACGCTTCAGACCTTGTTATATTACCTGAGGGTATAGGTCTTCCTATAGTTCGTTTCATCACACTATCAATATCTGCATCATACCACATATTTAAAACGCCAGAACCTCCAGCTCCGATTGCAATACAACAAATTGATATAATTGCCAGAAATGGATGCATATTTGATGGGGATAATATCAAGCCAACAAGACTTGTAAATATGACAAGCGACATCACTCTAGGCTTCATGAGCGCGTAATAATCTTGCACGCTACCTGATGAATATTCCATGATAAAACCTACCGAGGTTTAAAAAATTAATGCTCAGCGTCCCTTGTCACAGCTGATGTCTTCTGCAGCGGTGAATCTGGTGAAATAAAAGATCCGAAATCGACTGGTTCAGGTAAATCTTCAAACTGGTGGAACGGTGGCGGTGAAGATAGAGTCCATTCTAATGTTGATACCCCTTCACCCCATGGATTATCACCTGCAGGGACCTTCCTAGCAAATGCAAGATAGACTCCAAATAAAAATACCAGAACTGCGAATGATGAGATATATGAACCCATTGATGATACAAAATTCCAGCCCGCGAACGCATCTGGATAATCGACATAACGTCTTGGCATACCGGCTAATCCTAGAAAATGCTGTGGGAAAAATATCAAGTTGACACCAATGAAAGTTAACCAGAAATGTGTTTTGCCAACAAATTCAGATATCATGTATCCAGATATCTTAGGAAACCAGTAGTACCATCCTCCGAAAATTGCAAATACAGCTCCCATTGAAAGAACATAGTGAAAGTGAGCTACAACATAATATGTATCATGAAAAGATCTATCAACACCTGCGTTAGCTAAAACAACACCCGTAACTCCACCTATGGTGAAGAGAAAAATGAAACCAATTGCCCACAACATAGGTGTCTTAAATTCAATCGAGCCACCCCACATTGTTGCAATCCATGAGAAAATTTTGATCCCTGTTGGCACAGCAATTATCATTGTAGCTGCCACAAAGTAAGCTTGTGTATTAACGCTCAGACCAACAGTATACATGTGATGCGCCCAAACAATAAATCCTATTAGACCGATGCCAACCATAGCATATGCCATTCCAAGATAACCAAATACAGGTTTTTTTGAGAAAGTTGAGATAATATGACTGACCATACCAAAACCTGGAAGAATTAAAATATAAACCTCTGGGTGCCCAAAAAACCAGAAAAGATGCTGGAATAGAATTGGATCGCCGCCGCCAGCAGGGTCAAAAAATGTCGTTCCAAAGTTTCTGTCTGTTAGCAGCATAGTTATTGCGCCGGCAAGCACTGGAAGAGAGAGTAATAGTAAGAAAGCCGTGACTAAAACCGACCAAACAAATAACGGCATTTTGTGCATTGTCATGCCGGGCGTTCTCATATTCAATATAGTCGTTATAAAGTTTATGGCGCCGAGTATTGAAGACGCTCCTGCAACATGTAGCGATAAGATTGCAAGGTCCATTGCTGGGCCCGGTTGCCCCATTGTTGAAAGCGGTGGATAAATTGTCCAACCCCCGCCTACCCCATTTGCGCCTGGAGGTCCTGGAACAAACATCGAAATTACTAATAGCGCAAGGGCGGGAGGCAGTAACCAGAATGAAATATTATTCATTCGTGGAAAGGCCATATCTGGTGCACCTATCATAAGTGGCACGAACCAATTCCCAAATCCACCTATCATAGCGGGCATCACCATAAAGAAGATCATTATCAAGCCATGTCCCGTCGTGAAAACATTGTAAACATGAGGATCTCCAAAAATTTGCAGCCCTGGCTGTTGTAGTTCAAGCCTCATAAATAATGAGAGCACACCACCAACTATACCACTAACAATGGCGAAAATCAGATACATAGTGCCAATGTCCTTATGGTTTGTTGAGTAAACCCAACGCTTCCATCCTGATGGATTTGAATGATGACTTAGCGCTTCACTTGACATATTTTGGCCTCTTAATTTATTAACTCTACTATTTGCATATTTTCATTTTCAACTTCGACTTGAGCAAACTCTTGTTCTGCTTTATTCAACCATGCAACATACTCTGCTTCATCAAGCACATGTACCTCAATTGGCATATATGCGTGACGTACCCCACATAGTTCAGAGCACATCCCATAATAAATGCCAGGTTCATCAACTTTAAACCAAGTCTCGTTTAATCTACCCGGAATTGCATCCGTTTTCACTCCAAAAGATGGTACAGCCCAGTTATGTATAACGTCACCTGAGGTCACTTGAACTCTCACTACAGCACCACTTGGGACAACAAGTGGATTATCTACTGATAACAGTCGTAACTTACCCTCGGTCAGTTCATCTTCTTCAAGAGGCAGGGAGTCGAAATAAATACCGTTGTTGTCTGGGTATTCATAGGCCCAATACCATTGGTATGCTGTAGCTTTTACAGTTAGATCAGCATCAACAGGAATCTCCTGTTGAGTGTAAAGAATGCGAAATGAAGGCACTGCAATAGCAATAAGTATTATGACAGGAATGACAGTCCATAAGACTTCAATGAGTGAATTATGGGATGTTCGAGAGGGTTTAGGATTTGCTTTTGCATTAAATTTTATCATTACATATATCAATAATGCCGTAACAAAAAGAGTTATGCCAAGTATAATTGGAAAAAGGAATGAGTCGTGGAACCAAGTGATATCGGCCATGTTGGGTGTTGCTGCATTTTGATACGTCATTTGATAATCTTGCGGAACACCCAAATTTTCCACTGCTTGTGCGCTATCTTGAAAAAACGCCAAAAAGGCAACAAAAACGTACATAACTTTTGTAGTAATAGAATGGTTGATTTTCATTTTCATTAATTTTTATTCTTAGCCAAAGTCAATATAATTGTGTGGTCAATTTCTCTATATAGATAATATTTTTTACACAACTAATCAAGATATTAATCCTAATATATTTTTTATTAATTAAGTTTTGATGATAAAACGATTGGTAGCTGATTTTCTATTAAAAAAATTTGTTTTTTATACATAAATTATGAATATTTTCGATTAAAATTCGACAAATGACATTAAAAAAAAAATTTATAACCAAAGAACTTAAGTTTGTTTTTCTGATTCCTTTAATTATTATTTATTCGATGTCATTAACCTTTGGCTATGAGCTAAATAAAAATATCATTTATTACCAGGGCTTTATTGATGGCTATCTATTCAAGGAAAATGAAAATTGGTCAATCATTTGTGAGGCTGACAATAATGAAAGATGTCTTCTCACGCAATTTTTAGAAGCAAGTATTGTCGATGATAGACATACCTTTCTCATTTTTGTAATAAAAGAAAATAATGAAAATATTCTCGGAGTCAGAACAAAACCAATGGCTCAATCAGGATCATCCAATGGAGTTCAATCGAAAGTCATGGTATTATCAAATGAATATAATTTAAAGTTTCAACTGTTGAACACTAAATGTAATCAAGATTTCTGTGAGTACATTGCTGTAATCCCAGATAAATTTATGAAAAAGCTTAAAAGTGAAGATAATTTTATAATTGGATTTAACAGTGAAATAAAGAATGGCAACCTTGGTATTATTGTTGAAATGAAGGGTTTCGTTGAGATGTTTGATGTGCTGAGTGAAAATTAGATAAATATAACTAGATATTTGCATTTTTTTATAAGATAATTAACTTGAAAGTTCAAAATAAAAGAATCACAAAGGTGAAATCATGAAGAAAATATTTACATATATGTTCTGTCTAACACTCGTTATTCTAATTTCAGCAGGTCAACTTTCATCAAAAGGTCTTTGTGACGGCCCAGGCGGAGGATTACTTTGCGGGGCAGGTATTGGTGGCGGAATTGGTTCTGCTATTGACGGTGATGACGGAGCAAAAGCTGGTGCTATAATCGGTGGGATTATGGGAATTGCGTCAAGTATAAACGAAGCAGAAAATGAAAGTATAAACGAAAGCCAGAATTCATATAATGAAATTATGTCGGATGAATACTCGACCTTGCTTGTTTACAACACTCAAATAGCACTCATTAGCATTGGTTATTTTGTTGGAATGTATGATGGCTCTTTCACAAGAAGCACAAGTGAAGCAATAAAGAGCTACCAAAAAGATAACAGCTTGATTATAAATGGCATTCCAACAGAACAGCTTTATGAGAGAATTAAGCGTGATGTCGTGGATATTTATAGTAGTGAATAATTTACCCTAATTATTCTTAATAGCTTCCGCGAGATAAAAGGTAATTGTTCCAAGAAAGGCAAGTAAGATAAGTTGTAGTGGCATATAGATAAGCCCAATGCCAGCAAGCACTGCTGCCACATACGAGGAAACTCCAGCTAATGAATACTGGATAAATCCTGATAACCCCGACGCTGCTCCTGCTAATTGTGGTTTAATGCTAACAATGTTAGCAATAATATTAGGCATCACGATACCATTCGAATATGTGATTATCATCATTGTTACAAAAATTATATAGATATTAACAATCCCACTTAAGAACACAATCAACATTAGAACTGAACCAATTATAGTCCCAAATACAGCATAACCAATCATTCTGAGCGAGCCAATCCTCTCCGAAAGCCTTGCGGTTGTAAAACTACCTGCCATGAATGCAAATGATATGACCATGAATGTGAACCCATATTGCGTTGGTGAATAATCTAATTTTTGGATTACTAGAAGTGGGGCAACTCCTAGAAAAGTGAAAAACATAGAGTTGGCGCATGACATTGTAACTGTGTAAAGGATGAATTGGGGTATTTTAATTAATTGTACAAAACTGTTAAGTAACGATTTTATATCCCCTTTGATCCGATCTTCAGTTTTTGTTTCTTGAAGATTGTAAAATATATTTAAAAACAAGATTATGCCTACAATCATCATTAGATAAAAGATACTTCTCCATCCAAATAAGTCTTGTAATATTCCGCCCAGGGGAGGAGCTATCATAGGCGCAATAACCATAACAGTTGTCACATAACCCAAAGCGCTTGCAGCCTTTTCACGACTGTACACATCCCTTATAATCGCTCGCCCGAGAACAACCCCTGCAACGCCTCCAAATGCTTGTATAAAACGCCCAACTATTAACACTTCACTTGATGTTGCAACACTGCAAATTGTTGTTCCGATCAAAAAAATAATAATTCCAAGCATTAATATAGATCGTCTCCCATAAGCATCCGATATTGGGCCAATAAAAATCTGACCAATAGCCATTGATATTATGAAAGACGATACGGCAACTTGTGCGCCAGAATAAGTTATTCCAAAATGATCAGCAAGCGCTGGTAATGATGGAACAATTAGGTTTAATGTTAAAGGCGCGAGTCCAGTAACTGCAGCTAAGGACCAGATGGAAGGTTGGTAGGTTTTAATGTTAATTTCCTTTTTAGAGATAATTCTTATTATATACAGATTTTATATTTTTTGACCAATCATTGCTAAATTCATGAATTAATTCGTCTGATGGTGTTCTTTTTTTTGCAAGAATCTCAGACAGTGGTTCTAGATAAATCTCTTCAGTTGCACCATTTTCGTTTTGAATATTCCTCTTAGATAGTCCATACTTTGATAGAGATACCAGCTCCTTCAGTAAGTCAAATACACTATGACCCTTAAAGCTAACATTCAGACCATCTTTATTTAGACTTTCTTCCAAATACATCACATCAGAATGTGTCCATTTTGAAATGATTTTGTAGACTTCGTTAAGCACGTCATCGTTATAGATAAGCCCTGTCCAAATGGAGGCTAGCCCGAGAATTGAATTATGATTTCCCGAGTCAGCACCTCTCATTTCTAGAAATTTCTTCAATCTTACTTGAGGAAATAATGTTGATAAATGGGTCTCCCAGTCATTCATTGTTGCTGAAAAATGCTTACCATCATTATCAATAAAACCATTATTTAAAAAATTCCTGAAGGTGATATGGTTAGGAACAACATATTTTTGATTCCTGTGAATGAAATACATTGGAACATCAAGGGCATATTCTGCGTAATCTGAAAATTTACTCTGATCATTGAAAGCAAAAGGTAAATATCCACATCTATCATTATCTGTGTCTGCCCAAACTCGAAGCCTATTTGATAATAATCCTGTTAGCTTACCATTAAGAAATGGGCTATTAAAGAACATTACTGATATTAACGGCTGAAGTGCCATAGCGACACGAAATTTTTTTGAGTAATCACTTTCATCGCAATAATCGAGATTAACTTGGGTTGTTGCAGAACAATGCATCATATCTAATCCAAAATTACCGACTTTTGGCATATATTCCCGCATTATTTTATATCGCGTCTTTGGAACTCTACCCATATCATTAAAATTCCAATTTGGACAAAATCCGAGGCCTAAAGCTCCAATATTCAGATCATTGCAAACATATTCAATCTGAGAATGATACTGAGTAAATTCTTCATTCGTTTGATGTATATTTGAACATTTTGAACCAGATAATTCAATTTGACCACCTGGTTCTAGAGTAATATTTCTCTCATTTTCTCTATCGGATAGACCTACAATACTATCTCCATCATAAACTGGTTTCCAATGGAACTGGTCTATGAGTATGCCAAAAACATCTACTATACCCGGCCCACTTGAATATTGAATTGGGTTCAATGATCCTTTATGAAACAGAAATTTTTCGTTTTCAGTACCGATCCTATAATCTTTGGGTGACTTTGAACCCAAATGAAAATAATTGATAAGGTCAGACTCTGATGGAATTTGAGATTTTTGATCCATATTATATTTTATATTTAATAACCATTTATTGATAGTATTTTTAGTTTACCCACTTCCAAGCTCTCCCTTTATAGCCTGCAAGAATGAGGCAACAGCTATGGCTGCGGTATCAGCACGGAGAATTCTTGATCCTAAAGACAGTCTAATTACATTCTGTAACTCTAAAATATCGTATCTCTCTTTATCAGAAAAACCACCTTCGGGTCCAATCAAAAAGGAAACATTCAATTCTTTTACCCTGTTCAATTGATCAATGGGATTCATTGGATTCGATCTTTCATCACAAAAAACTAATAGCGCTCCTTCGCAACCTTCATTTATTAAATCTTCCATTAATATAGCGCTATTAATTTTTGGAATTCTCATTAAACCACATTGCTCAGCTGCTTCTTTTGCTCTAGCCAATAACTTGTCGTTATTTACCTTTCTAATATTTGAAAACTCAGTAATTACTGGTGTGAAAGACGTTATGCCTAACTCAGTTAGCTTTTCAATTATGTAGTTGTGCCGATTAGCATTTAATGGTGAGAAATAACAATGTATCTCTTCATATTCAATTTGACCTTGAACGCACTCAATTACCTCAATTTCAACAAAATCTCTTTTCACATTTACAACCATCGAACTCCATTCACCGTCCACACCATTAAATATTTGTAACCGGTCGTTCACAACAACTCTCATCACATTTTTTAAGTAGTGGTGATCG
>TARA_Y200000002_G_scaffold192297_1_pt1 | contig 10629 bp, 8 predicted proteins | sample TARA_Y200000002 | Tara Oceans TARA_Y200000002 (sample SAMEA2619388) | marine metagenome | biome: marine biome (ENVO:00000447); feature: surface water layer (ENVO:00002042); material: "saline water (ENVO:00002010), including plankton (ENVO:xxxxxxxx)" | depth 5 m | reverse complement strand
AACAATACACCGAAATTGATGATGAAATTGACGAGAGATGAAATGCGCCGGTTCATCTTTGAAGCCAGCTCGTATTCGTCGGAGAGTTCCATGGGTCGTGCCCGAGGTGCTCTTGCCTTCTTGACCTTTGCCGGACGTTCTGCTTTGATTGGTTTTGCCTTCACTGCTTTCGCAGGCTTGGCTTTGGCTGCGGCTTTCCTTTTCGCCTTGGCCTTCGGCTTTGGATCTTCGTTGTCGGAGGCTGCGGCCTTGTCCAGTAGTCCCATGTCGTTCACTCGTCCTTGTAGCGTTCACCGATGTAGCGGTAGATTTCAAACTCGTCAGAATTGACGAAGGCGGAAATGGCGTCCGAAGACATGTTCCCAAGTTGGTCATCGACCATGTTGTAGAAATCACTGCGAGTCTCATCGTCGGTCTCTGTTGGAGCTTCGTTGACCGATCGGTAGACGTCGAAGTCTGGGCTGCTGACGAACGCTTCAACGATCTCAGCAGGCAGGTGGTCTCCAAGAAGGTCGTCAACAATCTGCACAAATTGAACCCACAGTTCGTCGTCTTCGTCTTCCTCATGCTCTTCAGCAACGGTGGCTTCTTCAGCAGGGGCATCACCGGCTTTCAGGGCTTTTCGTCGAGCCATCAATGCTTGGAGAGTGGGTGTCAGCTCCGCCAGGGTTTCTTTGTCGCCCAGAGACTTTGCTTCTTGGTACAGTGGCTTGAGAGCTCGGAGTTCGTCCTCGACCTGTTGAAGTTCAGTTGCCGGTTCCAGAGGTTCATCATCGAGAAGTTCCACGACAGGTGCGTCACGAATTTCTGCCACCTTCTCCTCCACGGCGGCCTTGCGCATGACGATGATTTCGCGGTCCAACGAGTGACCAAATCGGTCGGCGTATCGATCCAACAGTGAACCGGCTTCTTTGTTGCTGATTCGGTCGATATGTCCGTAAATTTGCTGCAGCGGCTTTTCTGAGCGCTTGGCCCACAACTCGCTGTATCCCTTTTCAGCTGCGATTCCAGAAAGCGTTGTCGATGGGTCGTTGACCGGCACGGGCGCTGGTGGGAGTGGAGTCGGTTCTGCTGGAGCAGCAGCAACTGGCGCAGGGGCGGGAACGGGCAACGGAGCAGGTGGAGGGAGTTCTCCTGGTGTAGGTGCGCCCGGAAGAGGTGGCATTGGTAGACCGCCGGTGGGCATGGGCAACGGCGCAGGGAGTCCAGTCGGTGGTGGTAAATCCGGTGTGGGTAAAGGTGCATCCGATTTCTTGGATTTTTTCCCTCTGCGCAGACCCACTGGACTCACCTCGTCCCAAGGGATGGGAAACCACCCTTGAACCTTACCGCACCCTGTACCTCGGAAACCTTCGTTCTGAGGGCCGTTCGTTTGGGGTCAAACAAGCGAAGCCCACCCCTTCAAAACAAGAAAGGTGGCACCCGATTCGTGGATGGAGAAGCGCTTTCCAATCTCGCTTTCCAATCGCTGGTCGCCAAATTGAGCAACAGCGTCGTCAACGGTCCATTCTACCTCAATGCGATCGTCCAAACCGAGCACGTACGCCTCATGGAGCGGGTTGTAAGCGTTGCTCGAGTCGGGGTCCAGTCGCGCCAGAGGAAATTCGCTGACACGCATACCGGACTTGCCGTGCAGCGAGGTTGGCCATCGGATTTGCCGACGAACGTCAATGGTCACAACCTCGTCGGTCTCACCTGCTGAACCCAGAACCACCGAAGCGTCGGCTTTGAGTAGATTGAGAAAGAGCGTTTGGTAGTTTCCAAGCAACTCGAATTTGCCCTCCTTAAGACGGCCGACGCGCTGGTCGTGAACCATCAATTCGGCCAGGCGTTTTATGGCTGAGGAAGAACGCTGTGACGTGTTTCCTTCTCGGTCTTGGAGCGACTTAAGGGCCGATTCCAATCGCCGCAACTCAGCATTGCTTCCCTCATCACCACGATGAATGGACTGAAGTGTTGCGATCATGTCGTCCATGCCTTGTCGAATCCGTTGCGTCCAACCCTTTGCTGTAACGTCGTGATAGCGGGCCAGCCCCCCTTGGACGTCGACCCCTTCGCCTCGGATGTGCGACACAAGTTCTCTACGTGCTTCAGAGTCAAGGTGGAATAAATTCGGGTCGCGGTAGTGAAGATGAAAACCCCGATGTCCGGAAAACGTGACTTGAAGATGCTCTTCGGAAAACCCAAACTCAGGTTCAAGAAAATCGTTCCAAAGCGACCATGCCTGCTCCTGGATGACCTCCAGCATACCGGGAAAATCCCGATCGGTCACACCGGGAAGGTGATCGCCATCCAAATCGAAAATCAGATCTGCCCCCTGCCAGAGCTTGTCAGCCATCTTTAATTCAAACGGTCGGCGCCAGTAGGCGGTGGAGTAAAAGCACGAGTGCATCGCCCGTTGGGAAAGGAACGATTGAACCTGATTGACGTTGGAAAAAGATTTGTGACGAAGCGGTGGTGCGCCGCCAAAGGGGATGAACATCCACTCTCTGGTTTTGACACGCGGCGGAGACCAGAGCGAGGCGTGCTGATAGTATTGGCCGAACCGATGCGCAAATCTCGCCCACCCGCTTGACATGCTCGTCCCTCGTTACGAACGAACCGATGAGGGTTCTTGAAGAAAGCCGTGTTACTCTTGTTTCATCCAGAAGCGTTCGTCAGCGTCGGAAACATCGGTGGCTGTGTCCGCTCCGGTGGCCTCAACATAGTGGGTCCAGCACATGTAGTGCTTGTTGACAACCATCGCATTACCGAACGTCAAGCGAACACCGCACACGTGGCAGCGGGGACCCAATTCTCCGTTGGGTGCTTGTGCAAGTTGGATGTGGTCGTGGGGCATGGGGGTCATTCCTGTGCATCGGTAAGCGGTTCAGTCTTTGAACTTGAGGGAGGTCTAGCATTCAGTTTCTTCAAACTCCGCATTGTTCACCCAAGCCAGCAGATCGAGAGCAACGATGCACGATTCAGCAACTTCGGGAAGAGGGTCGGTGCTGAAACGCTTGAGTGACGGTATGACGGATCGATCACCAATGGCCCCCATGGCTTCTGCAGCTTCGTGTCTGACCATCACGTGTTCACTGGCGTCTTCCAGTCGCTCGATGAGGGTTGGAAGTGCTGTTGTGTTTTGCATCTGACCCAGAACGTAAGCGATTTCGTGCCTCAGCAAAGCACTCTCGCTCTCGAAACCCCTGCAAAGAGCCAAACAAGCCTCGTCGCTTCGTTGGTTCCTCAACGAAAAAACAGCTCGCATGCGCTGGAACATGGGCAAGGACTCGTCGCAAAGCCGGCTGGCGAGTGAGTCGATTTCAGAAATGGGAGAGGGTGGAGCAGGGTCAACGGAGCCGTATTGGCTCACTTGGGGGACGTTGCCTCGGTCGGTCATGAGCGTTCCTCAGGGTTCTCCGATAAAACGCATGGTGGCCGTATCAAAATCGTTACGAATCATGCCGATGTGTTGCCCTTCCTTGATGAACAAACGGATTGCCGCCCGACCGTCTTCTTTGTAGTCAATCGTTCGGTTGTTAACGTACATGCCGACAAATTCCTCGTTGGTTTCGTCATCGATGCCACGACCCCATGCCTTCGCAAACTCAAGGGCCTCTTTGGGTGATTTGAGGGCGTACTCTATGCTCATTTTTGTGTACGTGGTGATGTCCTGCATAACCTCTTCACCAAGATCTCGACGAACGACGTTACCGCCCAGAGGCATGGGCCAGTTGGGGGTGCGGCCATTCCACCACTTCCCAAGATCGATGAGCACATCGAGGTCGTGGTCCACGTACGTGAGTTGACCTTCGTGAATGATGAGCCCGCTCATGTACGTGCCATCAAGAATGCGTGGAATGATTTCGTCGAACGGAACAACAGCGACGTCGCAATCTCCCCAAGCCAGTTTTAGGCCGAGGTAAGCACTGGTTTTGAGTCCAGGCACGGCGATGATGTTGTTTCTGGCGTCGTCTTCGCTGACGCCTTTCTTGCACACGATCATTGGGCCGTAGCCCTCACCCATCGAAGCACCGCAGTTCATCAGTGCATAATGCTCGGCAATGTCAGGGTACGCGTGAATCGATACGGCCGAGACTTCGAGATCTTGATTCATCGCACGATGATTCAGTGTTTCGATGTCCTGCAGCTCGTGGACAAAGTTGTACCCGGGTGTTGGAAAGGCATTCGTGGTCATCGCATGGAACATGAAGGCGTCGTCTGGGTCGGGGCTGTGTCCGATGCGGACAACCTTGTTGCCTTCTTCGTCCAACGGGAGTTCTACCACCATGGTTCATGCACCTTCATGTCCTTCAAGAACCATCCGTTCATATTTCTAAACAACGCTCTGTTGGTCCCAAGCAAATTGCGGCTCTTTTTCCATGCCGCACGCATGCTGAAGGAAGCGATACAAACCGCTGAGGTGGTGATGATTGAGTCGATTGAACACCTCACCGTAATACTGGTCAAGGCGCTCATGGGAAAGACCGGATTTTTTCATGGACCACTCAATAACCGCTTGCCGCTTTCGGTCGTCGGATTCAAATCGTTCAAGATTGCGGACCAGCGAAGCATGCGCAGCTTTGAGTGTCGGCAGTGGGGTGTCTTTTCGAGCCACGAACACGCCGAAAATCATCGGCAGGTCTTCTTCCTCCATCCATGCCGTCCCCAAGTCCATTTGAACCATCTCTGGAAATTCCTTTGCGGCCTCCAAGGCACGATCCCCGATGAGCAACGCACCGTCCGCTATAGCCATCATGGACTCGTAATCCGGGCCGGTCGAAATGTATTCCATGGCCCGACCTTTCTTGGAGATGAGGTGTTTGAGCAGAGCCACAGACGTAGCAGAATCGCTGGGCAGCGCGATGGTGTTCATGGCCTCCAAAGGAACGGCTCCGAACAAAAGAACGCTGCCCACCTCGCCCTGGCTACCGATACCAATTTCAGGCAGCAACACCAACTCATCGGCGTGCTTTGCGTAATCTGCAGCAGGTATGGGCGCAAGAATGCAGTCACGCCGAAGCACGTGTCCGGTCAACCACGAAGGTGGTGCTGAGAGGACGTTCCATTCGTCAGAGAGTTGGTGGTACAACGGGTCGCAGTTGATGAACGCCACACGACCGAGCGTCTTTACCCATGTCTCGGCCACGTGATCACCTTACAGCGTGGCCATTGGCAACGATCGACGTTCTTGGACGGGTGGTGGCGTGTACGGTTCAAACGCGGTGTAGGTGGTGTTTCGCTGGACGGGTGTGCATCCAGCATCGTTGATGAGGCGTGCAAGTTTCGCACGGTCGTGGTTCAGGGGGGCCGTGGAACCAGCGAGGTGCATGATGGATTCCTTCTGCACGGTGCCGTCGATGTCGTCCGCACCGTATTGAAGGCCCAATTCCGCGAGGTGATCGCCGATGTTCATGCGGTAGGCCTTGATGTGAGGGATGTTGTTCAACATGAGCCTGGAGACGGCGATCGTCCGCAGCACTTCTGTTCCGGTTGCGAGTTGTGCCTGCGGTAAACGAGTGTCATCGGGCAGGAACGGATAGGGGACAAAACATTGGAAACCGCGTGTTTCATTGTTGAGGGTGCGGAGAGAAATCATGTGTTGAACTCGTTGCTCAAGCGATTCAATCGTACCAAAAAGCATGGTGCAGTTCGACGGCAAACCTGCCTTGTGTGCCTCTCGATGAATTTGGATGTATTCATCAGAACTCTCCTTGCCGTTACAGATGACCGCTCGGACATCGTCGTCCAGAATCTCTGCCCCACCGCCGGGTAGCGAGGTGAGACCCGCACGGGAAAGGCGTTGCAGAACTTCAAACGTGCTGATGGAAGAACGCTGTCCTAAATGCTTGATCTCAACTGCGGTCAGCGCCTTGATGGAAATGTGAGGATGTTCGTTGGAAACACGACGAAACAGATTCTCGTAATGTTCAACACCCCATTCAGGATGCAGCCCGCCCACAGAATGCACCTCATCGATTGCATGAGCGTACTTGGACAAATCCTCCATGTACTCCTCCACCGACATGGCGTAAGCATCGCCTGCCTTGGGGCCGCGTCGAAACGCACAGAACCGGCACGCTAGAACACAGATGTTGGTTTGGTTGATGTGGACGTTTGAGTTGAAAAAGGCTTGACGACCGAATCGGGCCTCACGGACTGCGTTGGCCATAGCACCCACCTCGTGAAGGTCAGGGTGGTTGAACAGCACCAGTCCGTCTGCAAGATTCAGCGGTGCGTTGATGGCAAGTTTGTCCGCAATCGGACGGAGGGGTGCTGACCAATCGGTTTCCATCAGGTTGGCGTTCAAACGGTGAAGCCAGTCTTCGTGTTCGCCCGCTAGTGGTGTGGGTCGCAACACGGCCTCCATGGTCAGAGGGCGCATGTCCCATTCAAGAAGATGTGCTTAAGCCCATCAACGCTTTTTGACCGAAAGGAATCCGGATTTTACGATAAACTTCCTGAATTCTTCGATGATGAACACGCTTGAAGCCACCATAACAACAATGATCCAATCGTTGTTTGTCAAGGTGTTTGTGGACAAAAGGGAACCGATTTGGATACCAATGATCGGTATTGTCACGTCCGCCAACTGAACGAAGAACAAGAGCAATCCTGCAGAGATCAGCAGGGCGTAGTTGATGGCTCTGTTTGAGAAGAGGCCGAGCTCAAACACGCTTTGTTCGTTGGAACGACAATTGAGCACGTTGAACAACTGGTAGACGATGAACACCGCGAAGGTCATGGTTTGTGCATGATGGAAATGACCGTCCGCGTAGGTCTGCCATTTGTCAATTTCTCCCTGTTCACCGAGTGTGCACGCATCCACGTCAAAGGCCGTCGTGGCGGTTTCGCTTGGCAGCAATTCGCACTGCGCAAGTCCACCCCCAGCGAGGTAAAACACGGACAACGTGCCCACGACCATCACGGCCCCCAGGTAGAAAATAAGCGAAATATCTCGACCGTTCGGCAACCCTTCATCCACGGGACGCGGAGGGCGGTCCATGACGTTCCCGTGTTTTTTCTCGACACCGAGCGCCACGGCTGGGGGTCCATCCATCAGGATGTTGATGACCAGAATCTGAGTGGCGGTGAGCGGCAAGGCTTCAGGCCCGAAAAGAACGGTTGCGAGCACCAAGAGGGCCACAGCCGCGACGTTGGTGGACACTTGATAGCGAACGAAGTTTCGAATGTTCTGGTAGATTTTTCTCCCTTCTTCGACCGCATGCACGATGTTTGCGAAGTTGTCGTCCTGGAGCACCATGTCCGCAGCATCCTTGGCCACGTCCGTGCCTGCAATGCCCATGGCGATACCAATGTTGGCTCCGGAAAGGGCGGGTGCATCGTTGACCCCGTCCCCCGTCATTGCGACGATTTCCCCTTGTTCCTGAAGCGAGGAAACAATTCTCATTTTTTGATCGGGCGTCACGCGTGAGTAAATGGCGACGTCCGAGGAAACTGCAGCAAGTTCCTCATCGGTTAACGCTGCGAGGTCGGTCCCGTCAAGCGGTCCTGCCTTCGAGGATTCGATGTCAAGTTCACTGCCGATGGCCGCTGCGGTCATTTGCTGGTCGCCGGTGATCATCTTCACCATGATGCCAGCGCGTTGACACGTTTCGATGGCGGCCTTGACTTCAGGTCTCGGTGGGTCCATGATACCTATGAGTCCCAAAAAAGCGAGATTGGACTCGACCCGTGCGATGTCCTCGATGTCCTCTCCATCCTCGACTTTGCGTGCAAAGAGTGCAATCACTCGCATGGCTTGTGAACCCATTTCGTGATTGAGATCAACGATTCGCTGACGATCTGCATCGGTGAGGGGGACAATCTCGTTGTCAAGAATTTTGGATGTGGCCAAGTCTGCGTATCCGCCGGAACTGCCTTTGGAGAAGATCCAACGCTCACCTTCGTATTCGTGGACGACGCTCATCCGTTTTCGAACAGAATCAAAGAAAAACTCGTTCAGCCGAGGATGGCGGTGGGAGAATTTCTTCACGTCACCGTTTATTTTCCACCCCGCCACTGCACAAGCTGAGTCCGTTGGGTCGCCGATGGCCTGCCAAAGTCCTTCGGATTGAATGATGTTTGAATTGTGGCAAAGCGACAAACATGCGCCAAGAATCCTAAACCCAAGATCGGATTGACGACCCTGAAGGTCAACATCGGAAAGATCGGTTCCGTGGCGAACCAGTTGACCGTGGGGCTGAAACCCTTCCCCGGTCACAGAGTAATCGTCTGTGAGAGTTTGGATTTGCCGCACCGTCATTTGGTTCTTGGTCAACGTACCCGTTTTATCGGAACAGATGACCGTTGTTGACCCAAGCGTTTCCACGGCCTTCATGCGTCGAATGATGGCCTTGTGTCTGGCCATGTTTCGCATTCCTAAGGACAAGGTGATGACCAAAATAATGGGCAAACCCTCGGGTACAATGGCGACAAAAATCGCTATGGCCACGATGAATTGCTGGACGGCGACTTCCCTCAAATCCACTCCAGGTTTCCCGTAGGAGACCACCAGATTCAGTGAGACGAGCAAGACCGCCACGATGAGAGCGATGAAGCCGAGAAAACGCCCAAGACTTTCAAGTTTCAACTCCAGCGGAGTCTTCGGGGTTTGCGCCTCAGCGATGTTGCTTGCGATTTTACCAAGTTCGGTTTTCATTCCCGTAGCGACAACCAGACCCAAACCACGGCCGGATGAGACGGTTGTGCCCATAAACGCCATGTTGCTGCGGTCTGCAAGGACCGTTTCTTTGGCGAGAAAATCGGTGCCCTTTCGAATCGTCAGGGACTCACCGGTCAGCGCAGACTCATCAATTTTGCATTGCTGAGACCAAATCAATCGGACGTCTGCTGGTACGTTTAATCCCTGCTCAAGTCGGACCACGTCGCCTGGAACGAGTTCTGATGTGGGCACCTCGTTCTCGAAATCTCCTCGAATAACGACGCAGTTTGAAATGGACATTTGCTTGAGCGAATCCATCGCTTGTTCAGCCTGATTTTCCTGCCAATAACCAAAAAATGCATTTGCGGTTAGGACGATGAAGATGAAAATGGCATCCCCGGGGTGATCGGGTTTTATTGCAAGGGCCACGAGGGCTGCACCGATCAGCAAATAGTTGAGCGGATCGTTGTACTGGGAAAGGAACCTCAACAGTGCAGAGGTCTTTTCAGGCTCGTCGAGTTTGTTCAGCCCGTAGGCTTTCCGTCTCTGAATCACTTCATCGGCAGAGATTCCGCTCTCTGAGCTGCCCTGTGCAACGAGACTGTCTTTGATGGACAGATTGTGCCAATGCTCTTCCATCCGCTCACCCATTCTCAATAGAATCTATTGAAAACGATTCTTCCAACCAACGATTACATATTATTTTGGCGGACGAAACCCCACCCGCATCGTGGTCGGAATTGGACGGTCTCGCATCGCAGGCTATACCTACCCGAACACGGTGGAAGGCCCATGAGCGGGACTCAGGAACCTTACATCCCAGCTCATGAATCACCTCTTGAGCTGACCCAACGAGTCATCATCGTCGGCATCGTCCTGGGTGTGCTGATGACGGCTGCCAACGCCTACCTCGGCCTTTACGCTGGCATGACGGTGTCTGCAAGCATCCCCGCAGCAGTCATGTCGATGCTCATTTTACGCACGATGTTCAAGGATGTGTCCATCCTCGAAAACAACGCCGTTCAGACCATGGCATCCGCAGGTGAATCGCTTGCTGCAGGCGTCATCTTCACCGTTCCCGCCTTGTTGGTCATGAACATATGGACAAGCATTCAGTGGATGGAGACCCTCATCATCGCAACCTTGGGTGGCCTCTTGGGCACGATGTTCACCATCGCTCTGCGTCGCCTGTTCATCGTTGAGGAGGCCTTGCCCTATCCGGAAGGCGTTGCGTGCAGGGAAGTCTTGGTCGCAGGAGAAGAAGGAGGAGACGGTGCGCTGGCCATTCTCTATGCGCTTGGAATAGGTGGACTGTATGGACTGATGGTCAAAGGGTTCGAAATCACCCACCACACCGTAGAAGGGGCCTTCAACGTCATTTCCACCCGGATCTATGCCGGAATGGATTTGTCTGTGGCACTGCTGTCGGTGGGATACATCGTCGGTATTCGAATCGCCTCGTTCATTTTCTTTGGGGGGGTGCTCGGGTTTGGAATCCTGGTCCCACTTTACGGTCTGATTTACGGTTGGCCCGCCACGGGCTCACTGGTCGATGGTTTCTACGCAATTTGGGCCACACAGGTGAGGTACGTGGGCGTTGGAGCCATGGTGGTTGGAGGCATCTACACCCTGTGGAGCATGCGAAAAACCATCATCACCGGTTTGTCAAAAGCCTTCGTAAAGTCCGATGAAAACAGCGACGTTCTTCCCCGTACAGAGCAGGACATCCCGATGAACCGTGTGTTCAGCGTGTGCGGTGTTTTGGTGGTCTTGACGTTCTTTTTCTACTGGTGGGCCACAGAATCGTTCGTGCTGGCGTTGGCCGGTGCCTTGTTTTTGGGCTTTGTCGCCTTCTTCTTCGCAGCCGTCGCTGGCTACATCGCTGGGGTCGTGGGTTCCTCGAATTCACCGGTCTCAGGCATGACCATCGCTACCCTCCTGTTCACGGTTGGCCTCGTGTACGTGATTGGCGACTTGATCTT
>TARA_Y200000002_G_scaffold127006_1_pt1 | contig 10632 bp, 10 predicted proteins | sample TARA_Y200000002 | Tara Oceans TARA_Y200000002 (sample SAMEA2619388) | marine metagenome | biome: marine biome (ENVO:00000447); feature: surface water layer (ENVO:00002042); material: "saline water (ENVO:00002010), including plankton (ENVO:xxxxxxxx)" | depth 5 m | reverse complement strand
AAGTTTTTAATTTCTGAGGAATAAAGAATTTGATTATCCTCTTCCGTTTTACCAGCAGGAACTAACTCATTAGGAAGGTTGGGAATTTGGTATAATAATTCTTTAATTAAATTATCAAAAGCATTAAAGGTGCTTTTTAAACTTTTAATTTGATCTTTTAGGTCCGTAGTTTCTTTCTTTAAACTATTAGCTTTATCAATTTCTCCATTTTTAAAGCAATCACCAATCTGAGAAGATATTATATTCATCTTTGAAGAAAAATCATCTAAACTCTTTTGTGTTTCTCGCTTTCTTACATCCAGATCAAATATTTCATTTACTTGACTAGAAACATCTAATTTTCTGATTTTCAAAATACGATCGATGATTGACTCTTTATCAGCTCTGATTTGTTGAATTTGTAACATTTAAGTTTGTTATTTATTGTAAAAATATCAAAATGAAAGCAGAAAGAAAAAGGTAAAAAAAAAGCGCTTAATAAGCGCTTTAAAAAAAAATTAAAATCCTAATTCTCTAAGGGAGTAATTGACACATAGGACTTATTTTTTGCTTTTTTTCTGAATTCAACAACACCATCAGTTAACGCAAATAAAGTATGATCTTTTCCTATTCCAACATTAACTCCAGGATTATGTTTGGTTCCTCTTTGCCTAACAATAATATTTCCAGCTATAGCTAATTGTCCACCAAAAATCTTAACTCCTAATCGTTTCGATTCTGATTCTCTTCCATTATTTGAGCTACCAGCTCCTTTTTTGTGTGCCATAATAAATGTTTTAAAAAATTAACTCTCTTTTTTTGATTTGGATGGTGAAGGTTTTTTAGCTAACTCTTTCTTTGCTAATGCTTTTGGTGCAGTAGGTTTTTTAGCTGACTCTTTCTTTGCTGGTGCTTTTGCTGCAGTAGGTTTTTTAGCTACTGTTTTTTTAACTTCCACTTTAGGAATAGCTTTTTTAACAGCTGGCTTTTTACCAATTTCTTGAACAGTTATTTCTGTTAATCTTTGTCTATGACCATTCTTAACAGCATACCCTTTTCTTCTTTTCTTTTTGAAAACAATTACTTTATCGCCTAAAAGATGTTGTTCAATTTTAGCAGTTACCTCCACTCCACTAAGAGATGGTGAGCCTACAGATACTTTGCCCTTTTCGTCTAACAAAAGTACGTTTTCAAAAGTTACTTTTGACCCAGGCTTAGCATCAAGTTGGTGAACAAAATATTTTTGATCTTTTTCAACTTTAAATTGTTGTCCTGCTATCTCTACAATCGCATACATGCTGAATATTTTTTTAGTTAACTTATTTAAGGGTGGCAAATGTAACTACTTTTATTTACTTCTCACAATTTGTACTTAATAAATACCCAATAAATAAGATTTAAATATATATATGTTTGGTAAATTACATTTAAAAAAATTAGTTCAAAATATAAATAGGATTAAAAATTTACACATTTAATGGACAAAGAATTGCCAAAAAAATATTATGAAAAATTAGAACTGAATGAATTCAAATTAAATTCTCTTCTAGAGATTACAAAAGCAATTAATAATAATCTATCTATTGAAAATATATTAAAAATATTTGAATATATCCTAAGGGAACAATTAGGTATAAGTAAATTAATTTTATATGCTAATGACAGTTTAAACTGGAACTGTATCCTCCATTTTGGAGCAAGAGGATTGAATAAAAAAATTAATGTAAATAAAGAACTTACACATATTAAGGATATTACAGTTATTGAATCATCTTCTATTGAAACTCTCAATTCTTTTGATATTGTCATACCGATATTTCATAAAAAAATTGCATTAGCATATTTATTAATTGGTGACTTAGAAGATGAGCTAATTGCGATAAGTCCTGGGATAAAACACATGCCTTTTATCCAAACATTAGCTAGTATTATTGTAGTAGCAATTGAAAACAAAAGATTTTCTGCAGAGCTTATAGAGCAGGAGCTTAATAAAAAAGAAATGGAAATGGCAGCAGAAATGCAAAAGCTTCTCTTCCCAACAAATCTACCAAATGATGATAGAATAGACGTTGCCGCAAGATATGAGTCAAAACACTTAGTGGGAGGTGATTATTATGATTTTTTATCTTTAAACGAAAATGAATATTTCTTCTGTATAGCTGATGTTTCTGGAAAGGGGACCTCAGCAGCATTACTAATGTCCAATTTTCAAGCAAAATTAAGAGCCAATATTAAATATAATTATGAAGATATTAGTTTAAAGGACCTAGTAGAGAATTTAAATGATGATGTTAATAATGCTGCAAAAGGTGAAAAATTTATTACCTTTTTTGCTGGACATTACAATAAATTAAATAATACACTTCAGTATGTTAATGCAGGTCATAATTATCCAATACTTACGAATTCAAAAAAAACTATATTTTTAAATAAAGGCTGTATTGGATTAGGAATGCTTGAGGAAATTCCAAAAATAACAATCAGTAAAATAAAACTTGCTGAGGATACCATTTTAATTTGCTATACAGATGGATTAGTAGAATTAGAAAATTCTAACGGAGTGGCGTTTGAGACTGATAATCTTATCAATGTTGTAGAAAATAATCTTGAACTAAGTATGAAAGAGCTTGAGCAAAAAATATTTTCAAAGCTCGAAGAATTTAAAGGAAATATGGACTTGATGGATGATACAGCTGTGTTAAGTTGTAAATTTATAATTTAATTATCCTAACATAAGAATCGCTCTTTTCAAAGAGTCAATAAAAAAATCTATCTCTTTTTTTTGATTATAAAATGCAAAACTTATTCTTGCAGTTCCAGGAATATTAAAGAAATTCATTAGTGGTTGTGTACAATGATGCCCTGTTCTTATAGCAATACCAAATTGGTCCAACAAGGTTCCAATATCAAAAGGATGAAATCCATTAATATTAAAAGAAATAACACTTGCCTTATTTTGAGCGTTTCCAAAAATTTTAATTTTATTCAAAGATGTTATCTTATCAGTGGCATAATGAAGTAATTCATCTTCAAGGTTTGATATTTTATCAATACCAATTTTGTTTACATAATCAATTGCAGCGCCTAGACCAATTACCCCCGAAATATTGGGCGTTCCAGCCTCAAATTTATGAGGAGGAGCATTATAAGTAGTTTTCTCAAATGATACATCTTTGATCATATCGCCTCCGCCCTGATATGGCTGCATCTCTTGGTATCGATCATTTTTAACATATAAAATACCAACTCCTGTTGGAGCAAAAATTTTATGTCCACTAAAAACTAAAAAATCACAATCTATTTTAGACACATCTACTTTAAAATGTGGAATAGACTGAGCAGCATCAATAAGTATTTTACAGTTATTTTCCTTTGCAATTTCCACGATATCTTCAACTGGATTTATGGTTCCTAAAGTATTTGAGACGTGAGATATAGAGATTAATTTTGTTTTATTTGATATGAGACTTTTAAACTCACTCATAATCATTTCTCCTTTTATATTAATTGGTGAAATAATAAGTTTAGCCCCAATTTTTTCACATAAAATTTGCCATGGTACTATATTGCTATGATGCTCCATGGTTGTTATAATTATTTCGTCACCCTTATTTAACTGGTTCTCAGCCCAAGATGATGCAATAATATTAATACCATCAGTTGTTCCTTTAGTAAAAATAATTTCTTTAGAGCTTTTTGCCCCTAAAAAATTTTGGATTTTCACTCTCGAATCTTCATATGCACTGGTAGCTTTTTGACTTAATTCGTGTACCCCACGATGAACATTTGAATTATAGTTTTGATAGTATTTATTTATCGTATCTATTACATATTTTGGCTTTTGAGAGGTAGCAGCATTATCAAAATATATCAGTGGCTGACCATTTACACTACTTTTTAAAATTGGAAAATCTTTTTGGAAGTCCATAAATCTAAATTAGCCCAAATATAAGTTAGTAAATTGAACGAATTAATTTTGATTAATTAATTTATAGATGGAATTTGATAACAAACTAAAATATTGTTGTTAATAATGGTTATCAACTCTTTTGAATTGTCATTATTAATATCATCAATACATGTCATTTTTGAAGCTCTAAATAAATTTGGATTAATATTATACTTACTATCAATAAGTTGAATTTCATTGGTTTTTTCATTTAAAACAATAAGAAAGTTTCCTAATTTTCTATTGTGTAAAATAGTGTATGGATAGTAAAGAGAAAATTCGAAAACTTCATTTGTTTGATCTATAATTTTAAGATTTTCTTTGGTTTTAAGGCAATAATTAATTCTTTTAAGGTTTTCATTTGAATAAATTTCCCAGTTATTTAATCTATTATTTGAATCATTCTTTTCGCTATATAATTTTTGAATACCAGATCCAAATGTAAGTTTTGAAATACCATGTAAACTATCTTGAAAAACAATTGCAGTTGAGTCTATATTAAATGATTTCATAATAGCTAAATTCCCAAAACTTGATAATTCTATTTTATCTTCAACTTTATATCTTTCTCCACCACGTCTATTGAATAATTTAATATTTCCGTTTTCCTCAATAGTCATAATATAGTCTAAGCCATTTATTGCAAAATATAAAATAGGTCTATCTAATTTTGATTTTAATTTTGGGTAAGTCCATCCTGAAACCCCTTTGCCTTCAACATTGTAATTATGAATTTTATAATCATCTCCAGCTATAAGAAATCTGTAATCCTTATTATTGTCATAATCTAAAATGGAAACAGTATTGGTAGCTAAATAACTGAAATCTATAGGGTATCCATCTATTTCTTTCCCAAGTATATCTATAATGTGTAATTTTGAAGTGGTATTAAATATCATTTGATATTTATTATTTTTATAAGCATCTATCTGGCTAACTTCCCCTTTGATTTTATCTTCGATTTGTTTAGACCATTTTATTTTTCCACCTGCACTAATCAAATAAATAATATTATTAACATCTTGAACAACTATATCCCTAGATCCTGTTCTATGATTATTAAGGGAATAAGGTCCCCATATTAATTCGGGGATAAGAGTTTTCCAAAGTATTTTTTTGTCAACTTTTTTAGGAAAATATTTTTTGATTTTAATTCCATGATGAGCCCTGTTATCGTAGTTATTTAAGGTCCAGCTCACCCCACCAATAGATTCAAAAAAATTAAAGATAATACTGTCAGCTCTATAAGTTGAAAATTTAAATCCATTTAGCAACTCTGATCTAGATTGATATAAAAACTCTGAATGTGATTGATCAAATTCTTGATTTTCCTTTTCATTGAAAATGGAGTTATTCAAATCTTTTAAATTCTTTTGGGAAATTTTGATATCAAATTCTTTTTTAGCAGCTAGAGTTGAAATAATAAGATATTCATCTTTTAAAAATCCTAGTTTATTTTTAAAATTAATTTCAGGAAATAATGATTTTAATTTATTGGTATCTATAATTTTACCAAAATTTTCGGTATTTGACTCAAAAAAAGTATCTAATAAAAAAAATTGATTCGACCCATTAGATGATAAATCAATTCTTGGAATATCAAGAACTAATAATTCATAATTATTATCAAGAATTTCATCTCTAAAATTTAATCTCAGAGACTTTATTATAACATTTTTTTGATTGGAGTCATTGAAAAATTTAATCGTTCTTTTTTCTACAAGTTCAACATCTTTAGGTATCCAATCGTTGAATGAATAATATAAAGGCTCAGTCAATGAGATTAATGAGTCATTATTTGAAATTCCAACAATATTTATATCATTTGGAGCATAATCAATATCAAATTGAATCCATTTTTTAGAGGCTATTTTATGAAAGAAATTGGAACTGTTTTCTTTGTATAATAAGGAATTTAATAAACTACTAAATTTTTTCACATCAATAAAACAAGAAATATTTGACATTTTACTTGAATATTTCATTTTTTCCTTAATCTCATTTATAATTAAATTTTCGCTACTATTTGTGTAGTTAGATTTAAAAGATTTCATTAATTTTTTTGAATTGGAAATGACAAGAAATGGATAATTAATTTGAAAAAAATAAGGGCTGAGAAAGTTAGAGTCCAAATTGATTTTTTTAGTAAGCTCATTAACGTATATATTTTTTGCGATAATCCAAGAAATTTCATTTTCTGAATTATAGAAAGAAATATTGGTAATTCCTTTATCAAATATTTCATTGTAGGAAGAATCTGAAATTATTTTACCAATATCTTTTATTGTAGAATTATAGTTACTTTTTTGTGAAACTTCTTCAAACTTTGACCAAATCATACTAGTCTCAAAGAAATGATGTAAGGTTTTTGAAAACGCTTCTACTTCACAAAAAAGGGCGGGATTTGGGGGGAAATAATTAAAAGGTTGTTGATAAACCTTGCTTTGTTCTCCTAGTTTTTGGAAAATATTAAATATTAGAAAACCAAGAGATAACATTAAAAATAAAAAGAAAATCAATCTTTTAATCATATGTCAAAATTAAGGGTTTGATTCCCCAATAACAGAATAGGAAAAAATATTTTAAACAATATGATGTCAGCTAAAATTAGCTTTTTTCAGACACGGGAAGGTATTTAGCAGTAAGTTGATTAATGATTTCAAATCCTCCAAAAAGAACAGTTGAAAAAATAATGGAACTTAATAAGGTATATTTGAAAAAAGGCAATCCCATAGTAAAACATAGAGTTAAACCGCTTAAATCTTTGGAGTAGTAAGTTCCTGTTGCCCAAACTGCAAAATTGGTGATTAAGAAAAAAAGAATAGAAGACCAGATAGAGTTCAACATTACTTTTTTAGGACTGGTAGTCTTCATAAAAAATCCCAATACAACAATTAAGGAGAATGACAAATATACTGCCCACATTAGAGAGTGAAATCCAATAATCAAATCTGAAATTAACATACATGAGATAGGAATAACTAAAGCTAATTTTTTATTAGAAAAATAAAATCCAGAAAATAAAGCAACAGCAGCAATCGGAGAAAAATTGGGAATATTTGATAAAAATATATTGGATAGTGCTGTAATAACTATCAAAACTGATATTAAAATATATTTATTTCTTTTCAAAACTTTTTTTTTCAAATTTAACCAAAAATAATACAATTTTCAATATTGTTTGATATTCATTTACAGAGTTGTAAACAGATAAAAATTTAAAAATATGATTAAGTAATTCATAATTCAATGTGAATAGAATAATATTTTAAGAATCTACTTATCCATTTTAAAAGAGAAATTTACAATAAAATCAAGTTAATGAGTAGCAGCAATTATGACTATGGAATGTTTCCCTTAAGAATATTTTTATTTCCAGGAGAGCAAACCACACTTCATATTTTTGAACCAAGATATTTACAACTTGTATCGGAGTGTTTAAGTAATAATGAATTTTTTGGAATTCCTTATCAAGGGAAAACTACACTTAGTGAATTAGGATCTTTAGTTAAGGTCAATCAAATTCTAAAAAAATATGAAAGTGGAGAACTTGACGTATTGATAGAGTGTCAATCCAATTTTAAAATTCATCATTTTCAAAATAAGAACGAACACAAATTATATCCACTAGGTTCTTTATCAAAAATTCAGAAAAAACCCTTCAACCCTACCGAACAGCTAATTGAGCATGCTTCTAACTATTTAAGTCATTTATTGGATGACTCTAAAGAATCGAAAAGAGAAGAATTAATTTCTTTAAATAATTTAACAAATCTTGTCAATTTAACAGATGAAGAAAAAATAAAATTTATCGGTCTAAATGAGACTAAAAAGAATGATTTTTTAGTACATAAATTTAAATTTATGCTAATTTTACTAACTCAAGAAAAAATGGTAGATCAAAACTTCTATCTTAATTAAATAAAATTATTCAGTACTCTTTTAACCTCTAAAGCTGATTTATCCCAGGAAAAAAGAGTGGCTTGCTTTAACCCTAAATCTCTATACTTTTGATAATTACTTGTTGCCTCTTGCATTCCCTTATTAATGCTGTCTAAATTAAAAGGATCAACATAAATCACAGCTTTGCCACCAACTTCAGGTAAACTAGTTAAATTACCAGAAATAACAGGAACTCCTGACATCATTCCTTCAAGAATAGGCAACCCGAATCCTTCGAAATAAGAAATATAAACAAGAGCCGAACTTGAAGCAATCCACATAGCTAGTTCATTTCCAGATTTTCTTCCAATAAATTTAACATTGTTTAAAATTCCATCTAAATCTAATTGCCCTTTCCACATGTCTGTTCCTATAATGATAAAGTCCCATTTGTCTTCATTGTTAAATGCTTGAAAAGCCTTTAACATTCTCTCAATATTCTTTCTTTTATGAAGTGACCCTACATAAATAAAATAGGGCCTATTGGTATTGTTATTTTGAAAATTTCTTATTTTTTCTTCTTTAATTGGTTTGAAAATATCATTTCCCCCATTATAAATAACTTTTATTTTTTCCGAGTTCACTTTGTATTTATTTACAATATCATTTTTAGAGTAATTGGACACTGTAATTACTTTATTTGCTTTTTGAGCAAATAAGGGCATATATTTTTTATAATATTTGAGAATATTTTTAGGTAAATCTTCAGGATAATGTTCAAAGTTTAGATCATGAATTACTCCAACTTGTTGAATATCCGAGTTTAGTGACAAAAAACCATCAGATGAAAAAAATAAATCTATTTGGTATCTTTTAAAAGCTTTGGGAAGCAAAAAATTAAACCAAAATTTAAATAAAACTGGATGTCTTGCAGGTGGAGATAAAATAATATTAGAAATGTTTTCGCCAGAAATTAAAAAGGGAGTTTTTCTATCGTAGAAAAAAATAAATTGATGGCTTGGCATCAATTTTATAAGTCTTTTTAAAATTTCAAAACTGTACCAACCAATACCTTCTAGTCTATCTTTTATTAAATGTCTTGCATTGATTCCAATATTCATGAAAATTGAAAGTTATTTTTTAATTGTTAAAGTATAAAAATAATAACTTAGTAAACGTGAAAAAAATACTTCTATTACCAGTTTTATTATTTCTATTGGCTTCTTGTGGTAGCACAATCCCCTTACATACATTTGAAGAAGAAATTCCTAAAGCATCTCCAGACTATACCAATATCAACCACTGGATAGCCCACCCGGATAAATTCGATAATTCTGAAAAACTTCCAGAGAATGTAGTGAATGATACTTTTAAGTTGGACTCCATAGATGTTTTTTTTGTATATCCAACTCTTTATTTTGATGGTTTAGAATGGAACTCTGAAATAGAAAATAAAAAGCTAAATAAAAAAATTGAAAATTTAGTTTTAAAAAATCAAACTAATGTATTTACTGGAATGGCAGATATATATTCTCCCATTTATAGGCAAATGCACATCCATGGATATAAGGATAATACAAATGGGATAAAAGCCTTTGATGTGGCTTATCAGGATATTGAAAAAGCATTCAAACACTACCTTAAATATTTTTACAAAGGAAATAGAATTGTCCTAGCAGGGCATAGTCAAGGAACTCACCTGTTACAAAAATTATTTACTGATTATTTATTTGAAAATGATTCTATTTTAAAAAAAATTGAACTTGCCTACTTGATTGGAGATCTATCTATTAGGAGTTTCTCTACAAATAAATTCTCCATGTGTGAAAATCCTAATGACTTAAATTGCTATTTAAGCTGGAATTCTCATCCTTACGGAAAAGAAATTACTGCTTTTAAAGATCAAAATATTCCTGTAACTAATCCTATTACTTTTAGGAAAAATGATGATGCTAGCCTTTATAATATGCATCAAGGAATTTTAATCAGCAGTTTTAAATTTTTACTGAGAAAAAGCAAATTAAAACACCCCAAGGTATTAAGTGCTAAAAGCAATAATGGTTTATTGTGGGTAGAATTAGAAAGTTTTCCTCTTTGGAAAGTCTACAAGAGTTTACTAAATAATAATTACCATGCATTAGACTATAATTTTTTCTGGATGAATATTAGAGAAAATTTTTTCCATAGAATGAGCAAGGATTAAATTATGTTATATCGTTTTAATTTTTTTCAGAAAGTTGTTTTATTAATCTTCTTTTATGGTATCATTTTTACCATTTCTTTTCGATTATTTAAATACTCTCTTGAAATAAATAATAGCTTTAAAATAATATTAATCAACTTCATTCAAACATGGGATTTAATGTTGGTAGGATTTTTATTTTTTCAGGCTTTTAAGTATGTTAGAATGCCACCCAAATTTTATATTAAAAAAAATTATGAGTCTGAAAATTACTTTAAATATTTAGGAGTTAATTTATTTAGGCTTGTTCTTATCAATTCTTTTTTTAGACATCTAAATAAAAGAGTTTATTTAAAAGGAAGACCAAAAGAATATATTTTCACATATATAGAAGAGACTAAACAATCTGAAACTTCTCATATTATTTCAGGAATTTTTCCTTTTATAATTCAGCTCTTATATTTAAAATATGGCTTAATCGAACATTTTATTTGGTTAACTATTTTTAATATTCTTTTAAACTTATATCCATTTTTATTACAAAGAATGAATAGATTTAAAATGATAAAGAAGTATCCTAATATTTTAAAAAATAAAGGTTAGAGGTCTTCTGTATTGCATAAAAACACTTACATATCTT
>TARA_Y200000002_G_scaffold358251_1_pt1 | contig 10636 bp, 10 predicted proteins | sample TARA_Y200000002 | Tara Oceans TARA_Y200000002 (sample SAMEA2619388) | marine metagenome | biome: marine biome (ENVO:00000447); feature: surface water layer (ENVO:00002042); material: "saline water (ENVO:00002010), including plankton (ENVO:xxxxxxxx)" | depth 5 m | reverse complement strand
AAAAAAATCCCGTTTATAAATAACCATAATCATTTTTTTCGTCCAGTTATATTTAATAAATTAGATAATTTATTCTGGGAGCTGGGTAATCCAGGCAATCCAGGTAATTTTGATCCCGCAGAACCACTTTGCAAATCAGATAGCATTTTTTCACTCAATTTACTATCATTTAATTTATTTATTTCAGACTTATCTGTATTAGGCAATCCAAGATCATGATCCAACATACCCTTTTTACCAAATTTTTTCATCATATCGGATGTCTGTCTATATAGTTTAATCAGTTTATTAATTTCTGAAACCTCTGTTCCTGACCCCATCGCAATCCTTCTCTTTCTTGATGCATTCAATATTTTTGGATTTCTTTTTTCTTTTGGAGTCATAGATGAGATTATGGCAATTTGTTTTTTAATTATTTGGTCGTTAATATTTGACTCGGCCATCTGCTTTTTCGCTTTGTTTATCCCAGGAAGCATCCCTAGAATGCCTGAAATTCCTCCCATTTTTGACATCTGCTTGAGTTGTTGTGCCATATCATCAAGATCAAATAGACCCTTTGATATTTTCTTGGCGATCTTGTTTGCTTTATCAGCGTCGATTGTATCCTTTGCTTTCTCAACAAGTGAGACAACATCACCCATTCCCAATATTCTGTTTGATATTCTATCGGGATAAAATTCTTCAAAGTTATCTATCTTTTCGCCAATACCAGCAAATAGTATTGGCTTACCAGTTACATGCCTCATTGATAAGGCTGCCCCACCCCTTGCATCACCATCAAGCCTTGTCAGAATTACGCCAGTCAAAGGCATTTTTTCTGAAAATGTTTTTGCAACATTTACGGCATCCTGTCCAGTAAGTGAGTCTGCAACTAGTACAACGTTATGGGCATCGGCAACTTTGTTTACGCTGTCCAATTCATCCATTAGAGCATCATCAACATGCATTCGGCCAGCTGTGTCGAGAATAAGGACGTCAAAACCTCCCAGTTTTGCCTCTTTGCAGGCTCTCTTTGTGATTTCGATTGGTTTTTGACCCTTTACTATTGGTAATGTCTCTATTGCATTTTCTGCCCCTAGGATTTCGAGCTGCTCTTGGGCAGCTGGCCTGCTGACATCAAGTGATGCCATCAATGTCTTCAATTTTGATTTGTTTCTTATATAATTTGCCAATTTTGCTGATGTTGTTGTTTTACCCGAACCTTGAAGACCAACCATCATTATTATGGAGGGAGGCCCAGATCTAAGATTTAACTCTACATTTTCAGATCCAAGTAGCTCAGTGAGTTGGTCATTTACAATTTTTATTACTGTCTGGCCTGGTGATACTGACTTTATAACCTCTTCACCAATTGCTTTTTCTCGAACTTTTTCAAGAAAATCCTTTACAACCTCTAATGCGACATCAGCTTCCAGAAGCGCCCTTCGCACTTCCCTCAACGCATCGTCGACATTAGCTTCAGTTAGAAGACCTCTTCCTGTTAATTTTGAAAATACAGATGAGAGCCTATCAGACAGCGTATCAAACATTTATCACCTTTAATTTTATCTGCAGGAGCAGTTGTAAATTATTTATGCAATAATATATTAAAATAGTTCTATTAGTCTAACAATTACTATCATAAAATGAGAAAAATAACTATATTGCATATATATGCAACTTCAGCCTGAAGTAGTTAGAATTGAAATAAAAAAGTATAAGTTTAATATGGAAACGATAAACTTCGTAGATTTAAAAAAACAATACTCAGTGATAGAGAGTGATGTTAATGAGTCCTTGGCCGCAATTTTAAAAAGTGGTCAGTTTATACTAGGGCCAGTTGTTGAAAAAGCCGAAGATGCGCTATCTCAATATACAAATGCAAACCACGCAATTACCGTTTCGAGCGGAACAGACGCACTCTTTGTTAGTTTACTGGCGCTTGGAATTGGACCTGGATCAAAAGTCTTTATTCCAGCCTTCACATATACAGCAACAGCAGAAGTAATAGCACTTCTGGGCGCAGAGCCTGCCTTTGTTGACGTGGATGAGGATACTTATAACATATCATGTGATAGTTTAACTGAGAAAATAAATCATTATCAAAGATCAGAATTATCAAATTCTGCCATAATTGCAGTTGATCTATTCGGGCTTCCAGCGGATTACAATACCATTTATGATATTGCCGTAAACTTTGGTTTACACCTAATATCTGATGCAGCTCAATCTTTTGGAGGTTCAATTGAGAACCAAAAAGTAGGAAAATTGTCTCCAGTAACAACTACAAGCTTTTACCCAACTAAGCCACTATCTTGTTATGGTGACGGAGGGGCTGTATTTACAGATGATGATGAACTAGCAATGAAAATTAAATCAATTAGATCACATGGTATCACTGATAACCCATATGAAAATATCCGGATAGGGACGAACGCACGTTTCGACGCAATGCAAGCTGCTGTCATATTAAGTAAGCTAAAAATATTTGATGAAGAGTTAGGTAAGAGAGAAAATACCGCACAAATATATAATCAAGAGTTAAAAGGCGTAGTCAAAACTCCAACGATCACAAATCAGGTAAAATCAGCGTGGGCCCATTATACAATTAGAACAAGAGATAGAGATGAACTAAGGAAATTCTTAACGGAAAATAATATTCCAACAATGATATACTATCCAAAAGGTATGCATGAGCAAACAGCTTATAAAAAATATCACAATGGAAATCCTCTAATAGTAAGTGAAAAGCTTTGTGGTGAAGTTTTGAGCCTCCCATTACACCCATATATGAGTGAAGATCAAGTTTATTATGTTTCAGAAAAGGTGAAAGAGTTTATTGGGTAAGAATGCTGAAAAGTATAAAATATCATAAAATGAACGGCGCTGGTAATGAGTTCATTATAATAGATAACTCAGAAATTGGTTTTGCATATACTTCAAATGTGGTTAAGTCGATTTATTCTAGTTCGCCTGAAATAAATTATGACCAGTTAATTACAATTGAAAAAAGGGCAGGGCAGTACCTGGATATAAATATCTGGAATAAAGATGGAAGTACTGCAGAAGCATGTGGTAATGCATCAAGATGTGTTGCAAAGTTAATTTTTGATGAAATGGACTGTGAGTATGTTGAATTAAGATCAAAACATTGCGTACATATTTGCAAGAAGATGATTAATGGCGGTGTAACGGTAAACATGGGTCAAGCGAATACTGAATGGAAGAGCATCCCCACATTACTTGAAGTAAATGATACACTTAACTTCAATTATAATTTTGATTTTAAAGATCTTGAAGGGGTGAAATATACCAGTGTAATAAATGTTGGTAACCCACATATCATATTTTGGTTTGATAATATAGAAAATATTAAGCCACAAACGATAGGTCCATTGGTTGAGAGTCATAAAATTTTTCCAGAAAAAATAAATGTTAGTTTCGCAGAAATAATTGACAAGAATAATATAAAGTTAGTGGTATGGGAAAGAGGAGCAGGCATTACAAAAGCGTGCGGCACCGCTGCTTGTGCGGCTGCTTATTCAGCTATGAAATTAGGACTTTCGAGTGATAATTTGAATATAAGTTTACCGGGGGGTACATTAGAGATTAATATTGACTCCGAGGGTAATATTCATAAAACTGGGCCGGTAGAACTTGAATATTCGAGTTCAATAGCTATCGAGGGTCTCTATGAGTAAGAATTTAAATTTTATAACGTTTGGGTGCAAACTTAATGCTTTCGAGACGCAAGTTATGAAGGAAAAGGCTGAAAGTCATTTACTTGCTAACCATAGTTTCATCAATACTTGTGCAGTAACAAACGAAGCTGTCAAGCAATCAAGAAGAGCTATAAGAAAAGAAAAGAAAAATAACCCAGCTAATAAGATTGTTGTGACTGGTTGCGCAGCTGAGCTCTACCCATCAGAATTTATTGATATGCCAGAGGTTGATATCGTTATTGGAAATGATGATAAAACCAAATCAAGTACTTTCATAAATTTAGCGCAAATTAATGGGACAGATAACGAAAAAATTGAGCTCACACACGAAGATCCCCCATTCATAAATAACTTTGATAATAGGACAAGAGCCTTCGTTCAAATACAAAATGGATGTGATCATAGGTGCACATTTTGTATAATTCCCTATGCAAGAGGAAACTCGAGATCATTAGATGAAGGGCATATAATAAAACAAGTTCAGAAACTTATTGATAAGGGCTATCAGGAGATAATATTAACAGGTGTTGACATAACTTCTTACGGAAAAGATCTTAATGGGACCATCAATCTTGGAATACTTGTTAAGAATATTATTAAAAAAACAAATAACCTTAAAAGACTAAGGATTTCTTCAATTGACTCAATAGAAATTGACGATGACTTTCTCGAGGTATTCTCAAGCGAAGAAGTAATAATGCCCCACTTGCACTTATCTCTTCAGTCCGGTAACGATCTCATTCTGAAAAGAATGCTACGCAGACACCAAACATCAGATGCAGTAAAATTTTGTGAAAAGATCCGAAAAATAAGACCAAATAGTGTATTTGGAGCTGATATAATTGCTGGATTTCCAACAGAAACAGACGATATGCATAGGAGTACAATGCGACACATTGATGACTGTGATATTACTTACCTACATGTATTCCCATTTTCATCAAAAACTGGAACCCCAGCATCAAAAATGCCACAAGTTGAAAAAAATATTATTCAGAATCGAGCAAAAGATTTGAGAACTCTCGGTACGCAAAAAATGAATCTATTCTTAATGAAAGAAATTGGTAAAGAAAAAGCCATACTTATTGAAAAAAAGGGATTTGGTCGTACTGAACAATACTCAAAGGTAATAATTAATGAAGAAGGCAATCCGGGTGAAATAATTAAAAAAAAGATTATAGGTATTTCAAAGGATCAACTAATTACATAAATAAATTTAGATAATTGGAAATGAAAAATACTTGGTTCCAAAAATTAAAAAATAGTCTTACCAAATCCTCGACAGTAATTTCAGAGGGTATTACAAATATAATTTCATCACGTAAATTAGACGATGAAATACTCCAAGAGCTTGAAGATCTTTTAATAAAGGCTGATTTGGGCGTAGATAACTCAATTTCAATAATTGAAAATTTAAAAAAAGAAAAATTTAATAAAGATGTTGAAACTGATGAAATAAAAAACTTCTTGGCTGATCAGATTGAATTAAAACTAGAAGGCTCGTATTCACCATTAGATATAAAAACGTCTAAATCACCTCAAACGATAATTATCGTTGGAGTAAATGGATCAGGAAAAACGACAACAATAGCTAAGCTCGCATACCTTATGAAAAATCAGGGATCTAGGGTCATTCTGGGGGCAGCTGACACATTTAGAGCGGCAGCCACTCAACAATTAGAGATGTGGGCTGAAAAATTAAACCTTGATATTGTAAGTTTGCCTGGGACAAAGGATGCTGCTAGCGTTGCTTTTGAGACAATTAAAATTGCAACAGAAAATAATTATGATATAGCAATTATTGATACAGCGGGAAGACTTCAAAATAGGAGTGAGCTTATGGATGAGCTTGCCAAAATAATAAGAGTCCTGAAAAAATACGAACCGGAAGCCCCACATTCAATATTACTTACACTAGATGCAACTGCAGGTCAGAATGCAATTCAGCAAGCTAAAGTCTTTAATGAAATTGCGAAAATCACTGGGCTTATCGTTACAAAGCTAGATGGCTCTGCAAAGGCTGGATATGTAGTATCAATTTCACAAGAATTAAAAATTCCAATTCACTTCATTGGTATCGGAGAAAGCATAGAAGACTTAAGTGACTTCAATACAAAAGATTTTTCACGACTAATCGTTGGGCTTGATAAATAAAAATGCCTGTCAGGAAGAAGCCACCAAACTCTGAAAATCCAAAAGGATCAGTATTTCTATTGTTCCACCAAGTACAACAAAAAATGGATATAGAACAAAAAAATCTTTTTCTGAAATACGATATAACACCAAGACAATTTATTGTACTTCAAACGATTGATTTCCAACCAGGGTCTAATCAAAATGAAATTGTAAAGTCGATCAATATAGATCGATCAACGCTTAGCAAGATTATACAAAAGCTAGAAACTAAAAATTACATATCTAGTCAACACAGAAAAGTAGATAAAAGACATAAAGAGATAGGTATTACGTCAAAAGGCAGGAACATGCTAAGAAGGCTCCAGCAGAACGTGAAGGAGCTAGAAAATAGCTTCATCAGAGAAATTGAGCTCGATACAAAAAAGAAATTTTTATCAAGTCTCAGGACATACGTAACTAATAAATAAAATCACACAAAAGATATTTTTAAGAAAACTACTCCCTTTCAAAAAACCCTGGGTGTTCCCTATGAATCCCAAAATTTACCATCCTTTTTCCGTAACGTATATTTAAATTATCAATAGATGTAGATAATTTTTCCCTAGTATTTTTTTCGCCTGGATATAAATTTAATAAAAATTCACCTGACCTATCTTGCAAATAAATTAATCCACTCAGCCTAACACCAACAAAGTCTACCTTTTTGGGATTTAGCATTAAGATCATTTTATCCCATAGTTTTTTAAATTCTTTCAGAAAAAAGAATGTATCTTGGGAGAAAGAAAAAGTTATGGAGTCCTGCCAAACCCCAATATCATTTAGTCTAATAAAAATATCTAGACGACTTGAACAGTAACTATATTTTCTGATTCGTTCGGTGGATTTTTCTAACAGCCATCTACCTACGAGGTAAGCTCTATTTGGAGAACGGTTCTCCGGCGAAAGAACCTTTGAATTACCATAACTACCTCTGTTAGATCTATTGATAGGAATATTCTCACCTTTCAGAGCTCTTACAAATCGTTCACCCTCTATGGATCTCCAAACTAACCTAGCATGACGTGGATCCATTTCACATAAATCTTTAATAGAATATATTCTCGCTCCTAAAAGCCTCCGTTTAATACCTTTGGAAATTCCAGGAAGATCTTCTAAGGATAGGTGGTTAATCTTTCCGGGCATATTCTCTTCACATAACCATTGTAATCCATTTGGCTTTTGTAGCTTACCTGCGATTTTCGCCAATAAAGGATTCGGTCCAATGCCTATTGATAGTCTTATTTCTTCGCCAACCTCTCTCCCAATAAGACCCTTTATCTTTGTTGATAGGTCTATTGCTTTAGAGAGTTTTGAATGACCATTACCCAAATATATTTGAAACTCATCAATGGATCTCACGCTTTCCAGTTCAGCTACGCTATCTAGTAAATATGAAATATATCTATTGTACTTTGCATATAACTTATGCCTACTCTGTCTAAAATTAATAGCTGGACACAAGATCTTAGCCTCATAAACTCTAGTCCCTGTTTTTACACCATAAGCCTTCGCTTCATAACTAGCGGCTACCACGCATCCCGCATCATTATTTATAGCCGCTATGGCCACAGGCTTATTTCGCAAATTAGGGTCTAACTGCTGTTCAATACTTGCAAAAAAACTATCCATATCAATATATAGGGTCCTAAAATTAGTCATTTATAATTTTTTTCTTTATTTTTTTTATTTTTGTTCTTATTTTGTTCTATACTATGGAGAAAAAAAAACAATTAAAAAATGTTGCTTTTGGTGGTGATTGGTCTGAAAAAAGCTTAGAGAATTATGAAAAAAAAATCTTCTTAAGAGAAATGAATAGAATAAAAGAATCTTGCTTCTCGAATGAGATAAGAGAAGAAGATCTGCAAAGAGTTTTATATTACATTAAAAATAACTTAGAAAAAGGCCATATATTCGCAAAATCATTCGAAGAAAAACTTAGAATAGAAGATCCTTATCTGAGAAAAACAGAGTTAATGAAGACTATAGATAATATAAGAAAATGGCTGGGAGTCTAATGATTAATTATTTACAGTCACCCTGATTGAGTCCCAGACATAGTGAATATAATCAAAACGCCTACAGTTATTAGTCCAATGCCAATTAATGCAGCCAAATCAAGATTTTGTTTAAAATAAAAGTAACCGACAAGAGTAACTAATACAATACCTAGCCCCGACCATATTGCATAAACAATGCCAACCGCCAGATATTTCAAGGTAATCGCAGATAAGAAAAGCGCTACACAAAAAAGAGCTATAGCCAGGATAGATGGGAAGAGTTGCGTAAAACCATTAGACATTTTTAAAAATGTAGTACCGAGGGTTTCTGCAATTACCGCTAAAAATAAATATAACCAATGCATCTTATAAAGATCCTACCTTTGGTATATAGTAATTTAATAATCTGAAAGTTCAATTATTAAGATCTTTCATATCCTTTACCTCCTTCAGACCCGGAAACAGAAACCACCAAATAATTGAAAAAGAAACTGTTAATACTCCACCTGCCATAATCGCGGGAGCTATGCCAATAATAGTTGCGGACAAACCTGCCCTAAAGTCTCCTAATTCATTCGACCCCGTTGTTATGACAGAGTGAACTGACATGACCCTACCTCTCATATTATCTGGTGTAACAAGTTGCACTATTATCTGTCTTATGTTCATGCTAATCATATCGGATGCTCCATAAATAAAAAGTGCGACAAGTGATATCCATAATACAGTAGATAGAGCGAATGTTATTGTGGCACACCCAAAAATAATAATTGAATAAATTAACGTCCTACCAGGATATCTTAATGATGGTAATTGAGATAATATCATTGCTGCAAATAATGCACCGATTGATGGTGTTGCTCTAAGTATTCCAAGACCCTCTGGACCAATATCCAAAATATCAATGGCAAATATAGGCAGCATACCCATGACACTACTAAACAGCATAGCAACAATATCTATTGTCATTGTTCCAAGAACTATTTTTGATTTCCATACATAAACAAACCCACTGAGCAAAACTTTTATATTTATCCTCTTAATTTCTCCAGATCCACTTCCAATATTCGGAAGAGATATCGCACTTAATGTTGAGATAATGAAGCCAATTAGAGCTACTAAATAAACCCACTCATTAAAATATGCGATTAATATCCCAGCAGCAATTGGACCTGCCAGTGAACCAAACTCTTCAAAAAAATTCACATAATGTACGGCCCTTGGAAAAATCTCAGATTTAACTAAATTCGGAAGAATCGCAAAGCTACTTGGACCTTGAAATGACATTGCTACCCCGTGTAATATCAATATCAAATAAATTGGAATAACTGAGCCATCATCTAATTTATAAACAGAGTAATATAAAAGAAACCCAGCAACAAAAATCTGAACTATATTGCATATTATGAGTATATATCTCCTATTGTACTTGTCTGCGATAACACCTGCCGGTAAAATTAAGAAGAATTGTGGGGCAAATTGAATAAGTCCAATAAGTCCTAAAGCGAGCGGACTTCCAGTCTGTACATATATTTGCCAACCAACCGCTAAACTTATAATTTTAAGAGCGAAATGACCGAACCATGTAAGACTTATAAACTTTAATAGATTTATATTGAGTAATACACTTTGAGAAAATTTATACATCTATTATTGATCCAATTTATTTATTTCAGTCGCTGTGATAAAATACATATGGATGATTCGTATGAAAGCGGCTAAAATAAATCATACATAAAGCCGAGACAGAACTTATTCAAGATTAAATATGAAACTAATATATAAATTATTAATAAGATTAACTTTGTTGTTAGGGGTTATTTCTTATCTTTTCACGGTTGGCATTGCATTTGTAAAAAATGGGTTTGTAATTGGGGTCCTGAGTGCAAGCCTCCCGTTACTCTCAAATGCTTATTGGACATACGCATTGTGGAGTGAGTCTGATAAATTTTATCAGATATATGTTAATGGGCAAATTCTGCTTTTTTTACTCATAATATTCAGCATTGCGCTACATAAGTTAAAATCCTAAATTATTATGGCGCACCCGGAGAGATTCGAACTCCCGACCAAGTGGTTCGAAGCCACCTACTCTATCCAGCTGAGCTACGGGTGCGTGTCGTAAGTCTATATATTAGCATGCGTTTTAAGGAGAAAAACTTAACCCTGAAAAATAATGTTCCCCATTTTCAGCAATCTTTCCCATCCACTTACCCTTGCAGGGTAACACAACCTTTGGTTTTCATCGATAGTTAGGGTTAATCATCCAATTGGTTTTAGTATCCAGTTTTTCCGTAAGCCGGAGGACTTCGCTTAAGAGAATGTTAATATACTTATCGTAGTTGCAAGTGCTAAAAATACAACGCACTTGCGTTTCTTTTAGACGGAGTTGCATTAAAACCAATGGAACTAACAATTGATCAGGCGTTGCAACGGGGAGTGACCGCGCATAGAGAGGGTAAGCTTCAGGAAGCAGAAAAACTCTATCGCGCTATATTGGAAGTCCAGCCACTGCACCCTGATGGTAATCATAATTTAGGCCTTATTGCGCTGGCCGTTGATAGATTCGATGAGTCGTTGCATTTATTTAAAAATGCTCTTGAAGCCAATCCACAGATAGAGCAGTTTTGGCTGAGTTACCTTGAGGCACTTGTCAAAGGAAATCAGTTTGAGACAGCAAAGGAAATTCTCTTAGGCGCAGAGAAAGCGGGATTTTTGGGAGAGAAGTTTGACGCGTTAAGCCAGCAATTACAGATACCCCCC
>TARA_Y200000002_G_scaffold45424_1_pt1 | contig 10661 bp, 11 predicted proteins | sample TARA_Y200000002 | Tara Oceans TARA_Y200000002 (sample SAMEA2619388) | marine metagenome | biome: marine biome (ENVO:00000447); feature: surface water layer (ENVO:00002042); material: "saline water (ENVO:00002010), including plankton (ENVO:xxxxxxxx)" | depth 5 m | reverse complement strand
CAAAACCCGCTTACATTATTTATTAACTTTTTCGATTTTAATGATGAGCTACCAAAAAAATAACTACTTAAAAACGCATATGTAATGTCAGCAATAAGATTGACTCCAATAGTTAAAGTTCCCAAATAAATAAGGGATTGAAATATATTTGATTCACTTTCAACGAATATTGGTAGAACTGATAAGTAGAAAACCCACATTTTTGGATTAAGTAAATTTAACTTCATACCAGCTTTAAATGATTCTGAAGCTATTTCAGGTGCATCTGTTTCTATTTCAGCTCGAATTGTTTTGATTCCTTTATATATGATGTAAATTATTCCGACAATATAAATGGTTGTTAATATTCCGGGAATCAAGTTGAATATAAATGCAACGACAGTAGCTGTAATTAAAGTTATAAAAATTGCTCCACTTGCTGCACCAGCTGCTACCTGTAATCCATTTTTTCTACTTTTTTGTACAGATTCATTTACTATTAAGGCGATTATCAAACCTGGGCTGAAAGCTACACTTATTTGCAGAATAAGAAATTCAATTGTTGAACTACTTGAAATCACTAAGTAAGACTTTGTTTTAAAAGGCTGTAAAACTTATCTCCATGACAACGTTGAACAACCCGTACTTTTGGTGCTTCCGGTTCAAGATTAAGAAAATCAAGAACACAACCTCCCCTTGTCATTCCATCCCTTGTATCAACACGAACATTAACTTCTACAGACTCACTAATAATATCGTTTTCTAAATAAACAGCCATAGCTAAAGGATCAGGTAGGTCATAACTATCAGTTCCAAATATATCTTTCATCATTTCCCTAAGGACAACTTGAATATCATTAGTGAATGTTGAATACTTTGTCCCAATTGCGTCTATTTCTTTAATCTTATCTGAATCAATCATTGCATCATATAAAGATGGGTCCCAACCAATTACTGTTATAGGAATTCCAGAATTGAGCACAATGTCTGCTGCTTCAGGATCAACCCAGAAATTATATTCAGCAAATTTTGTCACATTACCAAGAGCATTTGAGCTGCCACCCATAATGTAGCAGTGTTTTATTTTGGAAAGCTTATCTTGATTATTTCTTACAAGTTCTGCAATATTAGTCAAAGGGCCAAGTGTAACGATTTCAAGTTCATCTTCACTATCTAACACCATTGAGTAAAACTCCTGTGCAGTTTCTTTTTCAATATTATTTCCTTCAGGTTTAATTCCAATATCACCAAGTCCATCAACTCCATGAACATGTTGAGCTGAAGTAGAATAGTTTTCATAGCTCAGAGCAATTTTGTTCGCTTCATCTGTTTTATATACTTCTACGTAATCTCTTTCCAAGGGTTTGCTAGCTCCTCTATAAATAGGAACGCTCACATCACAAAGTTCGTTTACAAAAATAGTATTTAAAAGACCTTGTTCAAGGGGCACATTTCCTGAAACAACAGTTATACCAAGGATATCTTTTTCTGATAGGTTTCGATACGCCATTAAAATTGCAACTGCATCATCAGAGCCTGTATCTGCATCAATAATTAACTTTGTCATGATGTTCTAACTTTTTTAATTTCTGGGATACCCTGTGTCATAACTACATCACAGTCCTTATACTCATTTGCTATTTGGTTGCCCGTAATAATAAGAAGTTCCAGTAGGGATTCTTTTTTACCAGAGGATGAGCCAAATGTTGGGGGACTGTTTTTATACTCTTTTTTAATAACTTCAAATAACTCTATTGATTCAGATTTATTAAATTTTTCACTCAATTTTTTTCTTGTAGTTACTTCAAAACTTTTTCTATGTCTTCTTGGAAGTTCAAATTGCATAAATGTATTCTAACTAATTTATTTCTTTCTTTTGTAGTGATACTTCATAATCTTCAGAGTATTTAACAGTATCAATTTCGTAAAAATTAAATTTTTTGTGAAATTCAAAAGATGAAATATTTATTGATGGCAATAAGTTAATTTCTGCAGTCAAACTTGTGATAGAGTTATTTTTAGAAAAATCAACTATATTTGAATAAAGCTGACTACCTAATTTCTTATTTCTATATTCTGCATCTACTGCAATTCTGTCAATGTATAAAAAGTTACTAACCCTGTTACTAATTTCTCTAAAGTTTTTGTGGTCTATTTGCTGCATATATGATTTAGTTATTTCACTATCTAAAAAACAGATTACAAATCCAACTACTTGATCCCTAAAAAGAATACATTCACTGTAGTCAGAATTTTCTAATGAATTAGTTAATCCTTTTAATGATCTAGAACCCACATTTGGAACATTCTTCTCATTCAACTCATGACATTTTTGAATAGTATTTGTATTTATAGGTTCAAATATAAAATCTTTCATACCTAGAAATATACATTTAATGTATAAAAATGTAAACTAGTCCTATGTCCCAAACGCAGATTTTAATGAGTTCACCTGAATATTTTAAGGTAGAGTATTCAATTAATCCATGGATGGTAAGCGGAACTCAGATAGATTTAGAACTGGCTAAGCACCAGTGGGAAAACCTAAAATCAACAATTGAAAATGCTGGTGCAGAAGTAAAAGTTGTTCCACCAAATGAAAATTATCCAGATTTAGTATTTACAGCAAACTCAGGAATAATTAGTAAAAATGATGTACTCATTGCAAATTTTAGATTTGAAGAAAGAAGAGGAGAGGAAGAGCTTTACAGTAACTGGTTTAAAGATAACGGTTACAACGTAAGTCGTATACCTTCTGAATTTAAATTTGAGGGAAGGGGAGATGCATTTGTTTATGGAGATTACTTGGTTGGCTCATATGGAATAAGAAGTGACAAAGACGCATTATTGTATATAGCTGATGCGTTTGAATTAGAACCTGTCATTGTTGAGCTAGCTCAGGAGAAATTTTATCATTTAGATACTTGTTTTCAAAACTTTCCTTCAGGAGACGCCATTTTTTATCCTGATGCTTTTGTAGATAAATCATTAAGCAGTTTTCAAAGCCTGTTCAATTTAATTCCAGTAACAGAACATGATGCTAATAAGTTAGCTTGCAATGCAGTCGTGGTAAATAATACAGTAATTTTCCCCAGTGAAGATATTGAAGCAATCAGTACAATAGAAAAACTTGGTTTACAAGCAGAAGTTGCAGATGTATCTGAATTTCTTAAATCTGGTGGAGCATGCCAGTGTCTCGTCATAGCATTAAACTAAAAAATATATGTTTAAAAGATTATTTAAAATTATTTTTTGGCCTGTAAAAAAAATTATTTTACTTCCATTTAAATTCTTGTTTTATACCTTATTGATATTCACAGTCTTAATTTTATTTTTTCAATACAGAGCTGATTACGATGTTGACACAAGTCCACTTACCAAAATAGAATACGAGAATTGTATCGATGTGATTGATAGCTATGAAGTCTCTATAAATCTACTCTCTGAATATGTTCAAGAATTAGACAGCTATCAAAGAGAATTTCTTGAGGAGAGACTTCCAGATAACTTACAAATTCTTCTTGAGCCACAAACTATTGAACCCGATCAATTTGAAGGTATTAAAGGAACTTTAAGTACTTATTTGCAAGGCGGTAGAATCCCAGGGTTTAATGGTAAAGCATTGCTACCTCAAGCTGCAAGTTTATGTAGATCTGGATTAAGTTAAATCTAGAACAGTTGCGTTTGTAAGCTTAATTAATGTTTCTGGTGATAGAAAAAATTTTGAAACCCTATTACCAGCACCAATAAAAACTTTTTCTCTATTTAACACTTTTTCATCAACAAATATTTTTATTTCTTCAGGTAAGCCCAGAGGACTTATGCCTCCATAGGTTTGTAAGGTTATATCTTCCGCCTCCTCTTTAGATGCAAAACTCACTTTTTTTGATTCAATCGCAGCTTTAGCTTTATGATTTACATCTAATCTACTTGATCCTAGGACACAGAACATTGCAAAGAATTCCTGAGGTTTTTTGGATTTAATTAAAATTGCGTTACAAGCATCTTCAATGTCAAAGCCGTAGTGTTCAGAGAAATTTTGAGTATCTGAAAACTCATCAAGACATTCAAAAATCTCTAATTCATCTTTATGAGTTTCTAAAACTTTTGCAACAGTTTTATGAATTTCAACCATAAAGATTATGATATCTGAAAAATCATTAGTTACAATTCTTCTATGGAATTCAAAACGATAATAGAGCCATTTAAAATAAAGTCTGTTGAATCTCTACCAATTACCACTCCGGAACAGAGAAAAGAATTTTTAGAACGCGAGCATTGGAATGTATTTGGTCTTAAGTCTCAAGAAGTGACAATTGATCTTCTTACTGATTCAGGAACTGGATCAATGTCTTCTGAGCAATGGGCAGCAATAATGCGAGGTGACGAAGCTTATGCTGGTTCACATTCTTGGCAAAGGTTTCATGAAGTAGTCTCTGACCTAACTGGATACAAGCACATAATTCCAACTCATCAAGGAAGAGCAAGCGAGAAAATATTAGCAACTATAACATTAAAAGAGGGTGATATTATTCCTAGCAACAGTCATTTTGACACTACTAGAGCAAATTTTGAATTCGCTCAGGCAAACCCAATTGATTTACTCTGTGAAGAAGGGTTAGATCTTTTATCCCCGTCTCCGTTCAAAGGAAATATTGATCTAGAAAAATTGGAAGCTTTATTGTCAGGAAAAGATAGTGATAAAGTTCCTTTTGTACTGATGACAATAACAAATAATACAGGTGGTGGGCAGCCAGTATCTATGGATAATCTAAAAAAGGTTAAAGCCCTTTGCGAAAAATATAATAAAATGTTTCTGCTTGATGCTTGTCGTTTTGCGGAAAATGCTTGGTTTGTATCACAAAGAGAAGAAGAATATAAAGATGTAGAAATTAGAGATATTACGAAAGAGGCTTTTAGATTAGCTGATGGTTGCACAATAAGTCTAAAAAAAGATGGATTTGGTAACATTGGTGGCCTTCTTGCACTAAATGATGATGCACTTGCTGAAGCAGCAAGAAATTTATTAATACTCACTGAAGGATTTCCTACATATGGCGGTCTTGCAGGCAGAGATTTAGATGCTTTAGCACAAGGCTTGAAAGAGATAACCGATAGGAACTATTTAGAATATAGAGCCCGATCAATATCTTACCTTGGTGAAAAAGCCTTAAGTTTTGGAATTCCAGTCGTTCAGCCTGCAGGTGGTCATGCTTTATATATTGATGCAAAAACTTTTTTGCCCCATATACCACCACATGAATATCCAGGACATTCGATTGCTTGTGAAATATATTTACTTGGAGGTGTTAGGGCTGTTGAGCTAGGAACGCTTGCATTTGGGGTTGCAGGTAAAGATGGCAAACCTGACACACCAGCAACGCATGAGCTAGTAAGACTTGCTGCTCCCAGAAGAACTTATACTCAAAGCCATTTTGATTATGTAGCAGAGGTATTGGAAAAGTTAGCTGAAAGAAAAGAAACTCTTAAAGGTTATGAAGTGACTGAACAACCAGAATTACTACGACACTTTACTGCAAAGTTGAAACCAATATAATAATTGTTTAAATTCTTTCTTTTATTTATTACATTTTTTCTATCCAGTTGTAATAATTCACCTTTAGATGAAGTGAGTTATTCAGAAGATGTTCTAGAAACAGAGATTATTCAGTACTCAGAAGAAGTAAGTGTAAATTTTTATAAAGAAATGAATACAAAATTTACAGTTTCTACATCCGTACAAAATAATTTTGTTACCGAAATAACAAAAATAGTCGAACAAGCAAAAAACAAATGGAATTTTAGTTCTAAAAAATTAGATATCTATGTAGTTGGAGCTAACAGGCAAAGTGTAATTGATTTGTGTGATGTTTATAGAAATTGTAATAGTGAACTAGAACCATTCATATTTGCAATGAAAGGCGGTGACGCATTTTATTCTCAAAAAGAAAATACATATGGTGAAGAGGGGATAATTGTTTTTTTTGATACAGTTTTTGAAGATATTTCATTTAAGAGGTTAGCTTTTCATGAATTATTCCACGCTTATCAGTTTCACTATGCAGATGCTTCTTCAATTGGAGCTTTGCAAGTTGATGGTCCTTGGCTGATTGAAGGGGGAGCAGAGCTGTTTTCTGAGATAATTCTTTATCAACTTGGCTATCAAACGGAAGAAAAGTTCAATTCACAGATGGAGTTAAAACTATTATCAAAAGAAGAATATCTTTCAGGAAATATTCCCTTAAATGAAATTCAATATGGCTCACCATTACGTCCTTATTATCTTGGGTCATGGTTTACAGTCTATTTGATTAGTGAAGTTGGTTATGAAGTGTATCTTGTTGATTTTTATGAAGATTTACATACTGTTGGGGTAGAAGAAACAATTAAAAAGTATTTCTCTACAGATATTCCTGGCGTAATCAAAAACTTTAATAACTTTTTAGCACAAGAAAATGATATATTATTAATGCGTTTAAATGAGGTATTGGATGATTAGTAAAAAATTTTTATTTATCTTTCTTTTATTTTTCATAACTTGTTCTGAAAACTCATTACCTGTTAACGAAATAACTACTACCTCAACAACATTAATTTCAAATGAAATAGTTAATGAAGAGGAACCAGATGTTTATGTTATGTTACTTTGGCATCAGCATCAGCCTTATTATCCAAAAGATGGAGACGGACATTTCACTAAACCTTGGGTAAGGCTTCATGCTACTAAAGATTATTTAGACATGGTTGAACTCGTTCAAAAATATGAAGGATTAAGAGTTACTTTTAACCTTACCCCAACACTTCTTAATCAATTAAGAGAACTAGAGAGTGGTGTAAAAGATATATATTGGATACACACGGAGATAGAAGCAACAAAACTTGATGATGCTCAAAAAACATTTATAAGAAATAGATTCTTTGATATAAATTCAAGAACAATAAATAAATCTCAAAGATACTTAGAACTTAAGAATCTTAGACAGTTTCCTGATAAATGGACAGAAGCAGACTATCTAGATTTACAAGTATTATTTAATCTTGGTTGGACTGATCCTAAATATTTATTAGAAGAACCACTTAATTCTATTAATCGTAAAGAGTCAAATTTTACAGAAAATGATAAAGCCATTGTACTCGAAGTTCATATGGATATAATTCAAAAAGTAATTCCCACACATCTAAAAGCTTATCAAGAAAATGATATTGAAATCATAACAACTCCGTATGCACATCCAATACTTCCACTTATCCATGATTCAAATCTTGGAAAAATAGGAGATACACAGTCTCCTTTTCCAGAAAACAATTACAAATATCCTGAAGATGCACAAGTTCATGTAACAAAAGGAAAACAGGTCTTTGAAAACAATTTTGGATTTTCTCCTAATGGTATGTGGCCTGGAGAAGGTGCAGTTGCTCAGGATGTTTTAAAATATTTTAATAATGAGAATATATCTTGGATAGCTTCAGGAGAACAGCCGCTATCTAAATCATTAGATGTTAGATTCCAACGCTGGGTTGGGGGAGTATCTTCAAAACCCGAATTACTTTACAGGCCTTGGAATACCAAACTAGATAATGGAGAATCCGTAGCAATATTTTTTAGAGATAATTATCTTTCGGATAATATGTTTAACTACTCTAGCAAGAGAACAGATCTTGCAGTTGCTGAGTTTGAAAACACAATGATGCAAATTCGCGAAAAAACAACTGGCTTAGAATTTACCCCAGTGGTTTCGATTATTGCTGATGGCGAGAATTTCTGGGAATCGTATTCAAATGACGGTATAGATTTTCTTAATGGAATGTATGACGTTCTCACAAAATATGAATGGATTCAAACTGTTACTCCTTCCGAATATTTAGAAATGCATCAAAACAATCTAGATGTCATTGAAAATCTTTACCCTGCGTCTTGGTTCCAACCAAATTATGCAACCTGGATAGGAGAGCTTGATGAAAATTTAGCATGGGATTACTTATATAAAGTAAGAGACGATTTTGAAATAGCTAAAAACTCTAATAATCACTCAGTTGAACAAGTAAATGCTGCATACGAATATATATTACTAGCCGAAGGATCTGATTGGTTTTGGTGGTATGGAGATGATCAGGACTCAAGTGTAGATGAATACTTTGATAAAGCTTTTAGAACTTTATTATCAAATGTATATATTGAGCTCAATATAGCAATACCAGAGTTCTTAAAAGAGCCAATTAGAAAATAGTATCATTAAAATATGAAAAATTGGAATTGGCGATTACTTACTGCTATCACGTTGCTATTAGTATTTGTCACTGGTGTTTGGGCATACTACCCACAGCACTTATTACCATTAGGCAGTATTCTTTTGGTAATATCATGGATATCCTTCTGTGTTTACTATCTAAAAAATCGCAAAGCTAAAAAAGTAAATTAAAAACTTTGTCCTTTTAAAACACATAACTGTACTATTTATGAAGAAGCTGTCTTTTTAAAGAATTAGTGTTGCAACACTATAGGCTTCAAGCAGTAGAAGAGAGAACCTTTCATTCTCTCTTTTTCTGTTTTAAGAAGGAAAAAATTAATCGTCAGACTGAAGTTTTTGTTCCTTTATTGGACTTAATCCGGTTTCCTTTTTTTGCTTGTAAGCCCTATCAAATGCTTCTAATTGCCATCCATCCATTCTTAATCTACTTATTTCTATAATTTGTTTTTGTTCTTCGTCAGTATATTTTGACCATTTTGAAATTTCGGGAGTTGTTCTTGCACACCCATAACATAAATCACTATCCGGGTCTGTTACGCAAACATTTATACAGGGTGAAGTTATTGCCATGGGAATTATGTTAATTCTTTAATTAGATTATTTGTAGCTATTTTGAGCGTACCTTTTGGGTCATTGAGGCCTGCTTCTCCACATTCAAAAATATTAGTAAATAATTTTTTACTTTCTGATTTATATTGACCTCCTAGAAAGTAACTATTGCCATTAAAATTTTTTAAAAGCTCCCCTATTATTTTTCCCTCAAAAGACGATTTATCAAATTTACCTTCACAAAAAACTCCTATTTCGTATTCATTTACTTTTTCTGCAAGGTTTGTCGCTTTCATAAAATATTTAGAGCCACTATCAATTTCACAGCCTAATATTTGATGTAAACAGAAAGATAATCCTCCAGCTGCTCCCGAGAGTTGTTCGTATGGGTTTAGCTCAAGAGAAAGCTCTTTTGCTAAAAGTCCTATTAATCTTTCAGTTTCATTTTTATGTTGTTTTATGAATTCCTGTTTTAAACCCTTTTGAGGTCCAAAAACGTCATATGCTGAATTTTGTCCAAGTAATGGAATAGTTGTGTCAGTAAGTACTTTTAAGTTCATAACAGGGTCGAACTCTTTAGTTTTCACACTATTGATTAGAGGAAAGTCTTTTGGAGTCGGGTTAATAATCTTTTCTCCATTTGATAAAAAATCTATCCCTAATTTGCTTAATAGACCAACTCCAAAGTCGACAGTTTTAGACCCACCTGTTCCTAAAATGTTTACTCTTTGTACAACTTCACTTAAGGAAGCAGAATTTATTTCTAAGGTGTCTTTTGTTGAATTAATTCCGATTAATTGAGCAGATTCAAAATACTCAAGCCCATTGATATTTAAAGATTCAACCTCAATCTCTATATCATCGCAATTGTAAGCCTTATATTCTTCAAATTGTTTAAAACCATATTCTTTGAATATCTTTGAACTGCCTTCACCACCATCTGTAACACTAAAAAACTCAGCATTAATATTAGAAGATTGAAACACCTCTTTAATTATGCTCAGAGCTTCTTTTGCAGTTAATGTTCCTGAAAACTTATCACTAAATACTGCAACATTCATGTAATGTATTTTATTTAATTCTTAGTAAGTTGTCAGCATATTTAAACTAAAGAAGTATGAAAATTGGATTTATAAAAGACGTCGATGGATATAGGGCTCCTGTACATCCTGAATCTATTGATAAATACACTGCAGATATTCATTTAGAAAAAGGTCTGTTTGATTATCTTAATTACAGTGAACCTAAAAATGTAAAAACTATTTCTAAATTAAACGAACTTGATATTGTTGCATGTGTTGAAAACATAGAAGACAAGGTAGTAAAAAATTTAAAAGAAGGAGCTGTCCTGATTGGCATATTTGACTTTGATAAAATAAATGAAATTAAAAATTTAAGACCAGATATCAAAGTATTTAGTTTTTTTAAACTGCCAAGAATTTCAAGAGCTCAAAATTTAGATGCACTTTCCTCCCAAGCAAACTTACTTGGATACGCTTCAGTTTTGAGAGCAGCAAAAGAAACATCAGACGTAGTGCCTATGATGACAACTGCTGCAGGAAATATTCAACCTTCTAAAGTATTAATTCTTGGAGTTGGAGTTGCAGGTCTTCAGGCAATCGCAACTGCTAAAAGACTCGGTGCTAGAGTGTGGGCTTTTGATATTAGAAAAGAAGCAAAAGATCAAGTAGAAAGCTTAGGAGCCAAATTTGTAGAAGCCAGTACCGAAGCTCAAGATAGTGTGTATGCTCAAGAAGTCTCTGATGAAGAAAATCAGAAAATTCAAGAAGCCCTAAAAAAACAAGTTATTGAAAGTGATATTGTTTTAACATTTGCCCAAATACCTGGAAAGAAAGCACCTGTCTTGATTGAAAAGTCAACTGT
>TARA_Y200000002_G_scaffold121475_1_pt1 | contig 10675 bp, 10 predicted proteins | sample TARA_Y200000002 | Tara Oceans TARA_Y200000002 (sample SAMEA2619388) | marine metagenome | biome: marine biome (ENVO:00000447); feature: surface water layer (ENVO:00002042); material: "saline water (ENVO:00002010), including plankton (ENVO:xxxxxxxx)" | depth 5 m | reverse complement strand
CACATGCCGTATCTGGGGCGACGCTAATCGTCGACACCTGCGAGGGCGCCCGCCTCGAGGTCGGGGCCTCTCCGAACGCTGACCTGGACCTATGCACGATGCGTCGCTCAGTGATCGGGTCGGCGCGGCTTGGGCGGCCCGACGATGCGTGGGCCGACACCAACTTCACGATCGGTGGTCTGCTGGATCGTCACCGCGGCGATATCCACCGGCGCCGGTTCGGGGCGATCGAGCACTGGTTCGCAACCCTGCTTCACCCCGGTCACGTTTTCGACCGAATCGAGAACCTCGATGCCGACCCTGCCCTTGCGGCGCTCGTCGAGGTGAACCTGAAACCCGACCCAGGGCTCGGTGTGACCGTCGTTGCAGTCCGTGCGGTGGCAGAGGGGACCGAGGAGCACGTCGCCGAGGTCGCCGAGATCGCCTACGCCGTGTGCCTAGCCGACGAACTGGAATACGAGACGCAGACCCGTTCACTTAGAGCGACTGCCCGCACTCATGACAAGGAAGGCAACAGATGAGCATCGTTCGTATCAACGCCATCACCGTGCCGCCCAACGCTGGCAACGAACTGCTGCGTCGGTTCGAGCAGCGGGTCGGTGAGGTCGAGACCATGAAGGGCTTCGAGAGCTTCGAGCTGCTGAGGCCGGCCGATGGCGACACCTGGTTCGTGTACACGCGATGGGCGTCCGAGGCCGACTTCCTCGAGTGGGTGAGTTCCCCCGCGTTCGCTCGGGGCCACGCCGAGGCTAGCGAGCAGCCGGTCGCGCACGGCGCTGAACTGTTGTCGTTCGACATCGTGCTTGAAGCAGCCCCGATTTCGAAAGACGTCGCATGATGCGTTCCCTCCGCTTCAAATTTGTCGGCGTCGCTGCGCTGGCCCTCCTCGCTGCGGCCTGTGGCGACAACGACGCCGCTTCGGAGCCGGAATCAGCGTCCGCGTCTGCGTTCGCCGGCGCGTCAGCGTCAGAACCTGCGACCGAAATCACTAGCGATTCGACACCATCGAGTGAATCCGAACCCGCCGTAACCACGATCATTCACACCTTTGGCGAGACCATTATTGAGGGCACGCCCCAACGAGTCATGACCCTCGGCTTCTCCGAGCAAGACCCCGTGCTCGCCCTCGGCGTAACGCCCATCGCCGTTCGCGAGTGGTTCGGCGAGTTTCCGTATGCCACCTGGCCCTGGGCGACTGACGAACTGGGCGATGGTACGCCCGACGTGCTCACCATGACCTCCGGCGAACTCAACTACGAGGCGATTGCTGGGCTCGCACCGGACCTGATCATCGCGACCCACGCTGGCCTAACCCAGGAGGAGTTTGACATCCTCTCCGAGATCGCACCGACGATCCCCGAGGCTGCTGGCACCGCTGCCTTCAGCATGTCGTGGCAGGAACAGACCCAGGTGATCGGCGACGCTCTGGGGCTGAGCGAAGAAGCCGCCCAACGGATCCGCCTCACCCAGGCGACGATTCTCGACGCCGCTCGTCTCAACGACAACTTCGGTGGTGCCACCCTCGCCTGGCTCAATGCGTACGAGGGAGGTGAGTACTGGGTCGTCGGCGACACCGCGCCTACACGCTTCTTCAGCGACCTGGGGTTCACCCGGAACGCGGACCTCACCGAGGCCATAGGCGATCTCGACTCGCTCCAGATCAGCGCCGAGCAACTCGACCTGCTCGACGTCGATCGGCTCATCATCGTCGCAGACCCCGTCACCCAGAGGGCGATCGAGGCCGATTCGCTATGGCAGAGTCTCTCGGTCTTCCAGGAAGATCGCGTCGTCTGGGTTCCGCAACGAAGCGAGCTCTTTGGGGCGCTCAGCTTCTCGACAATCCTGAGCGCGGAATTCCTCGTTGAGAAATTGGTCCCCCTTTTGGCCGAGCCCGGCTCAGCGGACACACCTGATGCCGAGCTCAGCCCTGAGGCGGAGGCGGCCATGGCTGCCTTCGCCTTGGTCTACGACAGCGAGGCGGCTTGGGAGGAAAAGGCCCCTCACCTCGAGAACGCAACCTCGCTTGAAGCAAGCAACACCGGTTACCGGGAAGGCGCATCGAACAGCGGCGGTATCTCACTCAATCCCACCAGCGCCACGATCAACGGCGATGTGGCCACCATTATCTACGACGTCTACTTCGGCGATAGCCCCGCATACACCGACCTCGACCGGGTGATCGCCCGAGTCGACGGCGCGTGGCTCGTCACCGAGGAGGACTTCTGCGGCTTCCTAGCGTCGGCGCGCACCCCATGCAACTGACACCAACTCCTGAAGGGCCCTCCTAACCCCCTACTGCAGGGCAGCAGGCGGCATTCTCGCCCGCCGAGTCCGTAGCTGCGAGCGGACTCGGCGGGCGGTGTCGCGCTCAAACAAGCGCTACCTCGACGACAGAGCCGCCGCTTTCAACGGCGAAGGCGAGAACGGCAGGATAAAAGAGGCAATTCGACCAAGACGCATTGCGGCGTGATGACCCAGACTTACGGCATGCTGCAGGTGTGCAGGATCTCCTAACGGCGTTCGGGATGGTGTTCCTCGCCGAGCTTGGAGACAAGACCCAACTCGCAGCAGCTGGCTTCGCAACCCGCTATCAAGCTCGCCTAGTCGCGACCGGCGTAGTTGTTGGCTACATCGCAATCAGCTCGATGTCAGTATTGATCGGCGCCGTCGCCGGCGCCGCCTTTCCCACCCGAGCCGTAAACATCGCCGCAGCGCTCGTATTCATCGCTGTCGCGTTCGCCACCCTGCGCGCCGGCGACCCCGATGTCGGCGACCCTAAACAGACGGGGACCGGCCGAGCGGCGGTCGGTGTCGCCGGGTCGATCGCGCTAGCGATTGTGCTGGCCGAACTCGGCGACAAGACGATGCTGGCAACGATCTCACTCGCTGCCAGCGGCGAAACGGCCGCCAAATGGATCGGAGCAACGGCCGGCATCACTTCGGCAGGACTCCTCGGGGTCGTATTTGGCGAAGCCATCGCTCGACGGATGCCCCCGCAAGTCATTCGGCTCGGCGCGGCGGCACTCTTTCTTGGCATTGGTCTCTTGGTCCTAACCGTTGAGCTCCTATAGCCTAGTTAGGTCTTCCTAACTGATCACAGCCCGATCAAGACAATGCGATGAGAGAAGTCCTCCGTGTACGCAGAAGTTCGCTCAGTTGAGCGCCTGAGCCAATCGATGATCCGCGTCGTATTGTCCGGTGGCGAGCTCAATGCGTTCGAGCCCTCCTCCGCCACCGATGCGTACATCAACGCCCGATTTCTTCCATTGAACTCGCCAATCTCAGTGCCGTTTACCGACGACGACCTTGATGGCGTTGACGCAGAGCTGCGACCAAAGCCACGACGCTTTACCGTACGACGCTGGAACGCTGAAGCCTCAGAGCTGACCATCGACTTCGTCGCCCACGGTGACGTCGGTTTCGCCGGCAGTTGGGCAGAACGCGCAAAGCCCGGTGACCGGCTTCAATTCTCCGGCCCGAGCGGCTCGTACCGACCTTCGATCGACGTTGATTGGCACTTGATGGTCGGCGACGAATCCGCGCTGCCCGCAATCGGGGCGGCGCTCGAGGCAATAGAGCCCGGGCGGCAAGTCCAGATTGTCGCTGTCGTCGACGACGAAGGGTGTGAACTTGACCTCCCGAGTCAGGGTGACGTGTCGATCACCTGGCTGCACCGGGAGGGCGTAGACGATATCGAGGCTCTACTTCCCGATGCCGTTGCGGCAATGAACTTTCCGGAGGGAAGTTTCGACGTCTTCGTTCACGGGGAGGCCGCAGAGGTACGCGCCGTGCGACAACACTTACTCGCCGAGCGAGACATCAACACGGACCGTGCATCCATCTCGCCGTATTGGCGCCGCACCTACACCGACGAGGCCTGGCGAGAGATTAAACGCGACTGGATCGCTGATCAGGCCAACGACGCCTGACACCGCCACCCCGCATGGGGTCCCGCATAGCAATCAGCTCGATGCTTGGGCGCGTGCCTCGCCGAGAAGTTCGATCACAGCCGGGCGTGCCTGATCGGAATCGGTGAGTGGGTTAGCGAACGACAACCTCGCCATACGCGGTCCGGCTGGGGTGTCTGCAGTAAGCGTCACCCCGTAGCGGTCGACTCCCACCATCTTGGCGTCAGTCGCATCGCCGAGACCGGCAAGCACCTGCACGTAGAGCAGGTTGGCGTTGCGATGGTCGTCATTCATGTGCTCGACGATGCCACCGGCGACCTCGGAAAGCGGATCGACCTCAGCTCCGGCGTAGCCGTCAGCGTCGACCCAGCTCATGTGACCGAAGCCGCCGACGTAGCGGACCGACTCGACGTTGATGCGCCAGAAACCGAAATCGGTGAAGTCGGCGTAATAGGACGCGTACGGATGCTTCTCGAGATAGCGATTGCGGAGATCACCGGGCTGCTCAAGCAACTCAATTCGCCCGACCATGGTAAGACGGGCGTTCCCGAGCGGGTCACCGTCGCCGCTCATGTCGACCACGAGCATGCTCACTCGGTCGTCACCGCGAGCGTTGACCGTGTGCTCGGCCATCTCGCTAATCAGCACGATCGGCTGACCAACATCATCGGCTGCGTACGAGACGACGCTGCCGTATGGGTAGCCCGCTGCAGTCAAAGTCGACAGCGTCGCCATTCGGTTTGCGGCGACGAGCGTGCGGGACAACTCGGCGTCGATCGGAAAAGAAGATGGATCACCCGCGATCGGTGGGCCCGCCCGGCCTCCACCATGTTCTTTCGGCCGGCTCATGGGAATACTCCTTCGAGATCATCCAGAATCTATTCGCAGCGGCGACCGAACACTGCAGGGAGTGTACATCGCGCCTCGTAAATCCTATTAGGAATACCTATCATCAGCGCAGTGAGCGTGGCGGATAAGTCTTCTGTCGATGTCGGCCCAGATGACGATGTCTTGTCCCGGGTGTCCTGGGTCGCGCTCGCAGCCCTGATCGCAATGGTCGCCGCTTTGTTGATCTGGCCCGAGTCGATCCCCGAATTCCAGTTCTCATGGTTCGAGGTGGTGGGCATCGTCGGCTTGCTGACCGGCGGCCCGATCATGGCTTCGACGATGGCCCGCACACGCAGCCCCACCGCTGGCCCCCTGGTGCGCAACCATGCCCTGGCCCTTCCGTGCTCGCTCGCGCTCTTTTCCTTGTTTGTCCTGTTGAGCCTGCGTTGTGGCTCGCTCGAGGTCGACAACGCCACCGCCTGGAATGCGCTCTTCGACTACGACGACCGCATCCAAGGACAGATCGTGGTCCGGGAGCTGCGAGTACCCCGAACCCTCCTAGGAGCGGTCGCCGGCGGCTGCCTTGCCGTCGCAGGCGCAATCACTCAGGGCGTGACCCGGAACCCTCTCGGGGCCCCGGGTATCCTCGGGGTCAACACGGGCGCGTCATTTGCGATCGTGACCGCCATCTTCGTTGGCGGCTTCGTCTCCCCCGAAGGCTATGTCTGGTTCTCTTTCATTGGAGCGGCTGGCGCTGCAGTGCTCGTCTATGCCGTCGCCTCAGTCGGGCCGGGCGGTGCCAACCCAGTCAAGCTCGCCCTCGCTGGTGTCGTGATCACCGCCCTGCTTGGCGCCTGGACTACGAGCCTCTTGCTGCTGGACCAGGAGACGCTCGACCAAGCCCGCTTCTGGCTGGCGGGTTCAATTGCCGGGCGAGGCACCGACGAGATTGCGCTGCTATGGCCCATCATCATCGCCGCTCTGATCAGCGCCATGGCGCTCGGTCGGCAGGTGAACCTCTTGTCGATGGGTGAGGACGTCGCAGCAGGTCTCGGACAGCGCGTCAACTCCGTCCGGGCGATCTCAGCGGTGGTGGTCGTCGCCCTGGCTGGCGGTGCGGTTGCGATTGCCGGCCCAGTCGCCTTTATCGGCCTTGCGATCCCTCACATGGTGCGGGCGCTCGTGGGACCCGACTATCGCTGGATAATCCTCTACAGCCTGGTTCTCGGCCCCTGCCTACTCCTCGGCGCCGACGTCGTCGGTCGGGTCGTCGTCCGGCCGTCCGAGCTCCAAGTCGGGATCGTCACCGCAGCAATTGGAGCGCCGTTCTTGATTTATCTCGTCCGGTTCACGAAGTTGGCGGAGCTGTGACGTTCGCCATCGCTGCGCCCGCAGCCGACACCGCAATGATCGTCACCGCCAGCTTGCTCGGCGTCTTTGCTGCGCTCCGTCTGGCCGACGTCGTGCCCAATCGACGCTTCTCGATTCGTATTGGGTCAGTCAGTGCACTCATTCAGTCCCGCGTGATCGTCATCGGGGTGGCCGGGTTGATACTCGCCGGCACGTTGTTGGTCGTCGGATTGATCGTCGGCGACTTCCCGATCGGCGCATGGGACGCCCTCGGCGAGGCGTTCTGGGCCCGGGGAGGTGAGTTCGACTTCATCGTCAACACGCTCCGCTTTCCCCGAGTGACCGTTGCGATCCTCGCGGGCATGTGTCTCGGCATGTCAGGCGCCATCTTCCAGGCATTGATCAACAACCCGCTGGTCTCGCCCGACATCATCGGAGTCAATACAGGCGCTGCAGTCTTCGCCGTGCTAATCCTCGCAACCGGGAAGAACATCGGACTGTTGCCCGTAGCCGCCTTCGGTGGCGCGCTGGGGGCTGCTGCGGTCATCTACCTTCTTGCCTGGAATCATGGTGTTTCGGGTTCGCGGCTCGTGCTTGTCGGTGTTGGGGTGCAAGCACTGCTCGGGGCCGTGATCACCTTCATCACCGTCCGTTTTCCTATCGAGCGGATCGCCGCCGCTGCTCGCTGGCAAGCCGGTTCGCTATTCGGTGTCAGTTGGGAAGACGCCCGGACGCTCACCATCGGCTTGTTGCTGCTCACCCCGGCCGCATTCGTCTTGACCCAACGTCTGCGGCTTCTGCAGTTAGGAGACGAAGCGGCGGCGGGACTCGGCATTCACGTCGAACGTGACCGATTGGCGTTGATCGCAGTTGCATCGGGGCTCGCGGCCGTGGCCGTCGCCGTCATCGGCCCGTTGGGCTTCGTCGCCCTCCTCGTCCCTCACATGGTGCGGCTGATGGTCGGCCAACTCACCGGAGGCACATTATTGCTGACCGCAGTCGTCGGCGGCGCCTTCCTGCTCAGCGCCGATCTGATCGCCCAGCGCCTGTTCGCGCCAACGAGCCTGCCGGCCGGTGTCGTCACCGGCGCAATCGGTGGTCCGTACTTCCTCTTCCTCTTGGCTAGGTACAACCGTGCACTCTGAGTCCGACGCACCGACACTCAGCGCTGAGGGCCTGACGTTGTCTTATGGCGGCCCTGACATCGTCACAAAACTCGGCATCGTGATCCCGCCCGGCGAGATCACGGCGATCATTGGGGCCAACGGCTGCGGGAAGTCGACGCTGCTTCGGGCCATGGCCCGCCTGCTCAGACCGGTGAGCGGCGCAGTGATTCTTGATGGTGAAGCGATCAACGAACAGCCCACCAAAGCAGTTGCCCGCCGACTCGGACTACTGCCCCAAGCGCCCCGCGCACCCGAGGGCGTGATCGTGTCCGACCTCGTGCGGCGCGGCCGCTATCCCCACCAGAAGGTGTTCCAGCAGTGGAGCCCCCGCGATGAGGAAGCCTGCGAACGGGCAATGCGGATAACCGACATGCTCAAATTCGAGGGACGGCCCGTAGACGAACTCTCCGGTGGCCAGCGCCAGCGCGCGTGGATCGCCATGGCACTCGCTCAGGACACGCCGCTGATGCTGCTCGATGAGCCGACGACCTACCTTGACATCGCGCACCAAGTCGACGTGCTCGAACTGCTCAAACAGCTCAACGCAAACGAGGGTCGAACCATCGTAATGGTGCTACACGACCTCAATCTGGCGTCCCGTTACGCAAACCACCTTGTCGCAGTGGCTAATGGTGGAATCGTTGCCGAGGGTGCTCCGGGCGAGGTGATCACATCCGAGATCGTTGAACGGGTTTTCGGCCTACCGACGGTCGTGATCGAAGACCCGGTGACCGGTTCGCCGCTTTGCGTTCCTGCAATCAGCTGATCGTGTAGTCACGCAAGAGCTTGTTGAGCTCAATCACGTGAAGCTCTTCCTCACCGATCTGGGTCCGAGCAAACTCTTCGAGGTACACCGAATCTCCCTCAGCAATCTCAAGCATCTGCCGGTAGAGATCGAGCGCACGACGTTCGTGGGCGATCGACTCGCGCAACACGGTCTCGAGCGAATGGTCGTGGCTTTCCTCGATCTGAGTGATGCCCTGGTCGGGATGGCCACCGAGGCCAGTAACTAGTTCGCCCACCATCTGGGCGTGGAGAAGCGACTCCGACGCTTGCGTCTTCATGAAGTCGATAAGGGGCAGCCGGTTAGGGCCAGTAATGACCAGTGCGTAGTGGGTGTAGCGGACCACGCCGGCCAACTCGGCCTTCATGATCTCATTGAGGATGGGAATAAGTTTTTCGGTGTCGAAAATCTCGTCAGACATCAGGCTTTGCCTTCTTTGGGGGAACCCCATTCTAGAAGAATTCAACATAATCCGACTCGCTGAACAGCGACGCAATTGCGCCCCTTATGGCATTGAGTACGAGCATTGCAGTCATCACTTACACGCTTCTGCCATCTCGCCACGGCATCGCGACCCGGCGATTGAACGCCGCTCGACAACCCCTATCGTCCTCTGCGAGCCGACCAGGGCACCGAGCCCGGATAGTCTTAGCGTCTCGTCGAGCGGCACTGGCTGACGGCTTGGACGCAGCAGTCTTGCTCGACTGCGGTCACCACAGCCTCGGGACGCTCCTGATCCGTCAGCCCTCTAAACCGGCCTGACCATTGGAGCGGAACGCAAACGCGCTGGCCTTTGTCGACGCAGAGCGCGAAGCCCAATGGGTCACGATCGATCGCGTGAGCGTGCTCGGCACGACGCGGCGCTTCATCGGGCGCCAGACGGAGCGCGAGATCGATGTCGAGCGAGGTCATTCCTGCAGCATCGCGGGAAGTTCGCGGCTGTGCACGACAGCCACCCGCTTGGTGGCTCGGGTGAGGGCAACGTAGAGCGACCGGATGCCCTGCGATTCCTCGTCGATGATGCGCGCCGGCTCAACCACCACCGCTGAGTCGACCTCGAGCCCTTTCACGAGACGCACCGGTACGAGCGTGATGCGCTGATCGAGCCCGTGGCGATTGGCTCCACCGATCGAGAGCGCTCGGGTCTCGAAGACCGCTCGAGCATCGGCCGCCATCGAGTCGGGGACGATCACCGCCACATTGCCTTCGTCGACCGCCTCGAGTTCGGTGAGCACGGTGTCGACGAGCGCGTCGTCGAGCGGTTCGGATCGCACGATTCTGGGCGGATCGCCGTCGTCACGGACGGGCTGAGGGGGCCGCAATCCCGGCGCTGCGTGGGGCAGCACCCGATTGGCGAGTGACATCGCCGGACCTGGGATGCGGTAACCGATCGAAAGTTCCCGACGGTGCACATCGTGCTTCTGGGGAAGTTGGGCGAGCACGTTGTCCCAGCCGTCGTTGGCCCATGCGCCGGTGGCCTGGGCGATGTCGCCCACGACGGTCATCGAGCCGTTGAGCGAACGGCGGCCGATCATGCGCAGCTCCATCGGCGCGAGGTCCTGGGCCTCGTCGATACAGATGTGGCCGTAGGTGCGCAGCGCGTCTTCGTCGCGCTTGCCCGGGCGATACCCGAGCAAAGCCCGTGCCTCATCGAGGAGCGGCACGTCGTTGAAGTGCCACACCACGTCGCCGGCGTGCCCGACTCTCGGCTGGTGGAGGCGAAGGATCTCCTCGTCGGTGAAGTGACCCTTGCGGTTGGCCGAGCGAAGCAGCGCCCGAGAGCCGAACAGATCGTGAAGCAGATGCGCTGGTGTCAGCACCGGCCACATCCACTCGAGCAGTTCGCGGACCGGCAACTCCCACCGGAGCTGATCGCGCACGGCAGAGGCCTCGACCGGGCGACGGGCACTCGCCGCGAGCTTGGCGAAGACTAACTCCTCAACAATCTTGCGGCCCGCGTTGTGGCCCTTCGACCGACGGCGGGCGTCGCGGATGATGTCGCGAGAATCGGCGACGGTGAGCTTGAGGCGATGGATGCCGAAGCCGATGGCCACATCGGCCCGCAACGGCCGCTCCCGGTCGCTCACGGCCTGCGCAAGCACATCGGTCATGCGCAGATCACCCTTGACCGCAGCAACGGCTTCAGCAGCGAGCCCGTCGACACGGACCCTCGGCCGAAGAAGATCACCGAGCACGGCGATCTCAACCCCTGCTTCGCCAAGCGACGGCAGCACCTGCTCGATATAGGCGAGGAACAATCGATTCGGGCCGACGACGAGCACACCCTGCCCCTCAAGGGGGAACCGGTGGGTGTAGAGCAGGTAGGCGGCGCGATGGAGCGCCACGACGGTCTTGCCCGTGCCGGGACCACCCTGGACCAGCAACACGCCGGGCATCGGTGCCCGGATGATCTCGTCCTGTTCGCCCTGAATGGTGGCGACGATGTCACCGAGCCGGCCGGTGCGAGACGCCTCGATCGCGGCGATCAACGCGCCCTGACCCTTGATCTCGCGCTCGCCATCAGCTGACGCAAGCTCACCGAAGACCTCATCGTCGATACCAAGGAGGGTGCGGCCACGGGTGGCGAAATGACGGCGCCGCTCGATGCCCATGGGCTCGCGGCCGGTGGCCCGATAGAA
>TARA_Y200000002_G_scaffold173779_2_pt1 | contig 10692 bp, 8 predicted proteins | sample TARA_Y200000002 | Tara Oceans TARA_Y200000002 (sample SAMEA2619388) | marine metagenome | biome: marine biome (ENVO:00000447); feature: surface water layer (ENVO:00002042); material: "saline water (ENVO:00002010), including plankton (ENVO:xxxxxxxx)" | depth 5 m | reverse complement strand
TTTATAATAAAACCCGAGTCTTTGTATCCCCATTTGTGTCCCCAATTAGAATCATTGACACCATAAAACTTCTTTTTATTATTCATATACGGCTTCAACCTTTTCTTTTATTTTCTTTTCAAGCACCAAGGTCATCTCTTTTATAGCTGTATCAATTTCCTTTTCAGTAGGGTTACCACCACTCAAAAAAGACTTGGGATAAATCGGTTCGAGAATGTAAACATTTATTCTGGTTGGGAGACCAAAAAAAATCTTCCCTCGCGGCCAAATTTTATGTGAACCATGTATAACTGCCGGAAGTATTGGTTTGTTTAGGTTAAAGGCAAATCTTGCAGCCCCCTTTTTAAATGGTAGCAATTCACCCGGGTTTCCACGAGTTCCTTCAGGAAATAAAATAAGATTACGTTGTTTATAATCCATAAAGGCATTGCACAATGCCTCTGAATCTTTAATGGTTAATTTTTTGTTATTACTGGAACCCCGGTCAACGGGAATTAAGTTCATTACAGTGTTTACAGCAATTCTTTTAACCCAATCTTCAAACCAATAATCTCTTGCTGCCAACATGCCAAAATGATTAAAACTTTTGTTTGTAGAAACGGCAAGAAGTGCAACGTCCATATGGCTATTATGGTTGCTACAAAAAATAAACGAGGATTTAGGAATGTTTTCTTTTCCAGAAACAGAAAGAGGGGCATACGTTGAAAAAACTAATTTTGAGTAAAAATAAAATAAGACCTTAAAGACTTTATAAAAAAATGGTTGATTTCCCACCAGATATGAATATTTGGGGTTTTGGAGTACACCCATGAAGAGTTTTATTTTCTACCATATTTCATATGAGCGTCAGTAAATGTATGAGACCCAATAGCACAGACCAAAGAAATATCTAAGGCGAGGGTAGCACCTGTAATTATTTCTGCAAGTTTTCTAGCTGAATGTTCACCATCAGCGCAGCCTAAAAGCTCGAGGTTTCTCTTTTGCATCTTAAGTCTTGTTCCTCCGCCAACCGTACCAACGGTAAGAGAAGGGAGCGTTAATTTAAATTTGAGAGCATCGTCTAGTTTTTCTATCGAAAAATGGGCAATGCTGTTTTCTGAAGCGCAAGCGGCGTCCTGACCTGTTGCTAGATAAATAGCAGTAAGAGCGTTTGATTCATGGATTCCATTACCGTGAATACCCGCCATACTTGAAATAGTTGGGTAGTATGGCCAAGCCTCAACAAGAGTGTTTGGGTCTACTTTCAACACCTTTTTCATAACACTGTCTTTTATTGTTGTTTCTGCAGCAACGGCATGTCCTCTGCCAAGTAACATGTTTCTAACAGAAGGCTTTTTATCGCTATTTATATTTGACTCAAGAAAGTAGCTGTGTCCCGTTTTCTCTCTAATTAATTCACAGGCAACCTTTGCCGCAAGTGTTACCATGTTTTGACCAGCAGCGTTCCCAGTGTCTAGTACAATATCTAAAACAACATAGTTCTGAACAGTATATTGATCAATTCTTAACACTTTTCCGTGTTTCGTTGTGCTCTCTGCGGCAGCCATTATGGCGCCCTTGTTCTCTTCCACCCAAGATTGAAACTTTGTACTTTCATCAAAGTTATCAAAAATAAAGACGGGGGCTCTAGATAGTTCTTGCCTGAAATGCCGAACGGTAGTTCCACCAGAAAGGTAGGACGCCAACATTCCTCTATTCATTGACATTGCCAATGTTCCTTCAAGCGTACATAGAGGAACTGAAAACTCTCCTTTTGCATAAACACCATCAAGAAGAAGAGGTCCTACAACGGCCATTGGCACCTTCATAAAACCAACATGGTTTTCAATAATGCCTTTTAGGTCTTCAGGGTCGTCTGTTAGGGTGTCGTCTATCTCAATGCCGGTAAAGTCTTTTACCCAATCCAATCGAGCGGATGAATCCTCAGGTTTGAACCCTCGAGGGATTGAAGTGTTTCTTTCGTTTGTATCGTCTGCCATTTATAATCTTTTTTTTGTTTATTCTGTTTTATAGAAGAAGCATAGAGCCACCGTATATTTATAGTGGGTATGTCGCTGATATACTTGAGAAAGTACAAACCGTTTTATATAAAACCAAAAATATAAATACACCATAAACCTAACGATTGAATTCTTAATATAATATTATATTATACAGGAAATAATATATAAAACATGGTAAACAATAAAAAAACAAACACAGTAATGGTGCTCCTCTTTCTTTTTTTAAACACCATAATTTTAGGAGATGAACCCAGTTTATTACTAAAAGGAGAAAGTAGATTTAAAAACATAAGACAACTAACCTTTTCTGGTGAAAACGCTGAGGCCTACTTTTCTCTTGATGGCAGCCAACTGGTTTTTCAAGCGCATGAAGGCGACTCGCTTTGTGACCAAATATATACAATGAGTCTTTTAACGGGAGATGTAAAAATGGTCTCAACTGGCAAAGGGGTGACAACTTGCGCATACTTTGAATATCCTGATTGTAATAATATAATTTATGCTTCAACCCATCTCGGCGGTTCATCGTGTCCTCCAAAACCAGACTACAGCAGGGGTTATGTATGGAAACTATATCCTGATTATGATATTTTTCGAACATATAAAGATGGAAGAGAACCAACGCCCTTAACAGACTCTTTTGGGTACGATGCTGAAGCAACCGTTGCATTTGATGGTAGTCGAGTACTCTATACCTCTATGGTTAGTGGTGATCTTGATATTTGGTCTATGAATGTTGATGGATCAAACAAGACTCAACTAACAAACCGATTGGGGTATGACGGAGGTGCTTTTTTTAATTCAACAGCTACAAAGATAGTGTGGAGAGTTTATCATCCAACATCTGAAAAAGAGATAAAAGACTATAAAGCTCTGTTGTCTGATAATTCAATTCGACCAATGGCTCTTCAGCTATGGACAATGAATGCGGATGGTTCAAATAAAAAGCAGGTCACAAATAACAAGGCTGCAAATTTTGGTCCTTACTTTTTTCCTGATGGTAATAGAATTATTTTCTCATCAAATTTAAACGACCCAAACGGTAGAGATTTTGATCTTTATTCAATCGGAGTTGATGGTAAAGACTTGGAGAGAATAACTTTTTTTAATGGTTTTGATGGTTTTCCAATGTTTAGCCCAGATGGAAGATATATAGTTTTTGCTTCTAACAGAAATCAGGCAAAGAGGGGAGACACAAACCTATTTATTGCGGAGTGGAATTACAGATGAAAAACTTAATTAAGATAATTTTTCTAACTACATTTTCTTTTTCTGAAGAAATAGACGAAGACCTTGCGTATCAAAAGGTATTGGAAAAACTTGATGGCGCCCTACCAAAGAGTTTTGTTAAAAAAGCTTTTTCTCACGAGGGAGTTAAAATACACAAGGAGATTGCAGAGCGCTTTGCAAAGCCGTATGAAAAAAAAGCGTGGTCAGACTATAGAAAGATATTTGTAAAAGAATCAAGAATATCCGCTGGGGCAAAATTTTATAAAAACAATCTTAAATTGATTTCATTGGTATCTGAAAAATATGGGGTTGACCCTTTTATCATAGTAACAATTGCGGGTGTAGAGAGCAACTATGGAGTGCACCATTCACAATTTTCAGTTTTTAATGCGCTCTATTCTCAAATACACGATATGCCAAGAAGATCAAAGTGGGCAACTAGGGAGCTTGCAGAGTTTCTAAAGTATTGCTTTAGCGACAAGTTAGACACACAAGAGATTGGAGGGTCTTATGCGGGAGCATTTGGTTTTGGCCAATTTATCCCATCAAGCTTTACCACGTACTCTGTGGATTTTAATGATAACGGCATACGAGAGCCATATAGCTGGCCTGATGTTTTAGGAAGTATTGCAAACTATCTCCGGTTAAATGGTTATTCATCAAACAGTGAAGACTACAGCAAACAAGGTGATATTTATAAAGCCATTTATGCTTATAATCATGCAGATAATTATGTAATGGCCGTTTTAGAATTAACAGAAAAAATACGAAAAAGGGTAGAGTCTAAAAGTTAAAGGTTTTTAAAAAGATACATCAACAGTTATTGATTTACCGTCTCTTTCTATGACAAGTGGTACGGTCATCCCCTCTTTTAGTTCTCCCAGTCTATCCATGTATTCGTAGATGTTTTTTATTGGCTTACTATCTATTGATTTAATTACGTCGCCTGTTTTTATACCGGCTTTTGCAGCAGGTCCTTCAGATTTTGATATTCCGTCCACCTCAAGACCTTCTTGAGAACTAGTATATGATGGCATTATTCCAAGCGTAACCTTAAAAGACCTATTCATTGGTGCTGTTTGTGCTTGTTTTGGTCCGGATTCAGTAAACAGAGGTCTGTGTTCCGTTCTAGCTAGGTGATATACAATATCGTAGACTAAGTTGACAATATCTGTAGTCCCTTGTAGGTTTATGTGTTTCCAGGTATCCTCTGGCGTATGGTAGTCGTTATGAAACCCTGCGAAAAAGAATAAAACAGGTATGTTTTTAGAATAAAAAGCAGCGTGGTCACTTGGCCCAAATCCGCTTTCTGAGAGCGAAAGGTCAAAATCGCGACCATTTTTTAAACTATCTAGTAGGGGTTTGAAAGAAAGAGAGGTACCAATTCCACCAACTGTTGCAGAGGAGTCTTTCATTCGGCCAATCATATCCATGTTGATCATAGTTATAATTTTTTCAATATTAATTGTTGGATTTTCTACATAGTGTTTCGCTCCAAGTAACCCTTTTTCTTCTGCATCAAACCCAACTAGAAGAATGCTTCGTTTCAACCTAGTTTTTTGAGCAGCTAGTTTTTGTGCAATTTCTAAGAGACCTGATGTGCCTGATGCATTGTCATCTGCCCCGGGGTGTATTGCATTTTGATTTGGTTTTCTTGAACCAGACCCTGGTCCACCTCTTCCGACATGGTCAAAGTGGGCTCCAATGACTACATATTCATCTCTATATTTTCTATTTCCGCTTTTAATTTGACCAACAACATTCCCACCTCTGGTTAATGTGTTTTCTAGGTCAATACTTATTTCTAGTATTGTTTTATCGATGTAGAAACTTATTGACTCAAAAGACCTGTTCATTGTTTCTTGAATCTTTTGCCTAGACCATCCGTTGTTGCTTAAAATTTTATCAGCAACATCATTGGATAAATGCACTGCCGGTATACCAGCATTGTTATAACCAGGTATATAGCTCAGCGGTAGAAGCCCCTCATCTTCTAGTTGTGATATGAAAATTATCCCAGCTGCGCCTTTATCTCGAGCCACGAGCATTTTCTTATGAAGTGGTGAATGGGATGAAAATAAAGAGTGACTATTTTCTCTTTCTGGGCTGTGTCTCATGACCATTACCCACCTATCCTTAACATCTATTTCGGCATAATCATTCCACTGTAATTGCTCTTCATTAATGTTGAGTCCATAACCAGCAAAAACCACGGGCCCTTTAGTTATTCCGCTAGATGAAAATGAAAGCGGTATGTAGTCAGTTTCAACCGCCAAAGAATCTTTATTTAAAACAGCATGGTTATTGTCTTTTAGTTTGATTCCTGTGGTTATATCAAACGGCTGAATGAAAGAATTACCATTACCGGGACTAATACCATAGGATTTTAGCTCTTTTACAAGATATGCAATTGCATCTTTTGACCCTCTTGTTCCAGGAAGTCTGCCTCCTCTGTTTTCATGGGACAGGTATCTGATGTGCCCCATGATTTCACTATTGGTTATTTCAGAAGATAGGCCTGTACCCTTAATTTGGATTAAGAATATTCCAAGCGCAACAATGAAGAGAATAAGGTATAATGCTCTTTTGTTTTCGTTCATATAGAATGAAAATTTATACGGAATAAATCGTATGGCAAAGATAAAGGAATTAATATTGTATTGTGAATAGAGATATAAATATAAACGTTGAATCGAGCTACGTTCCAGAAAGGTCGAATCCAATACAACCTTACTTTTTATTCACTTATGCCGTTTACATAGAAAACAATTCAAACATTACCACAAAATTATTAAGTCGATATTGGAGCATTACAGACGGTTCAGGAATGAGCGAAGATATATACGGACCGGGTGTGGTGGGAAAAACACCGACCCTAAAACCAAAAACCTCCTTTTCTTATTCAAGCTTTTGCCCTCTCAAGACACCTATGGGTTTTATGAGGGGTTCATTTAGAATGGTTGATGAAAAAGGTGTGGAGTTTGATGCTGAGATAGGCCTTTTTCGTCTTATAGCTAGCCAAGTTTTAAATTGATTCAACATTGTGGTCCTCTGACTTTATAATGAACCGAACTAAAATTATAGCTACTGTAGGCCCAGGATGCGATGATAGGTCAATGATGCAGAAACTGGTTGATGCTGGCGTTAGCTGCTTTCGAATTAACCTTTCGCACGGATCTGAAAATCAAAAAAAACACTACTTCAGTTTAATAAAATCTTTAAAAACCGCTTCTGGTTTAAGGCCATCCATTCTCGCAGATATATCTGGACCTAAGATTCGAGTAAAGAGCTTGAAGGAAAAACTTAGTTTCTCAAAAGGGGACTCTATCGTTTTAAGTAACGATAAACTAGTGCAAGGTGCGGTCTCAATTTCCAAAGGGGTTAGGTTTGAAAAAATAAACCCTGGTGCAAGAATTTTAATTGATGACGGAAGGCTTTTTTTGGAAGTAAAAGAACTCGTTTCAAATCAAACACTTGATTGTGTTGCTCTTAATGATGGAGACATTGAAAATGGAAAAGGGGTCAATTTCCCCGGGATTGCATTAGATGTACCAGTTTTAACTAAACAGGATGAGGTGGATCTTGAAATTTCACTATCTGAAGGTGCAGATTGGCTGGCGCTATCTTTTGTTCGATCTCCAACTGATTATAAGTTTTTAAAAGAAAAAATAAAGAAAGCTGGATATGAAACCCCCATAATAGCAAAGATTGAAAAGTGGGAAGCCGTTCAAAATCTTGATGGGATAATTCATTCTTTTGATGCGGTTATGGTTGCAAGAGGCGATCTTGGAGTCGAAATGCCTTTAGAGCAAGTTCCATTAATTCAAAAAGAGGTCATAGAAAAAGCAAATAGGGCTGGTAAACCCGTTATAATAGCCACCCAAATACTTGACTCTATGATCGATAGACCGGTTCCAACAAGAGCAGAGGTCAGCGACATAGCAAACGCAATACTTGATGGGACAGATTCTTTAATGGTGACGGGAGAAACAGCCATGGGAAAGCACCCAAAAAAAGTAATAAAAGTCTTATCGACAGTGATAGATAAAATAGAATCATCTATCAATTATGGTGAGTATTCAAAATGGTCTACCAATCGAGAAATAAATACAGCAAACGCAATAAGCCACGCGGCCTGCGCTGTATCGAGGTCTCAAAGAATTGGTGTTTTGGCAACAATGACGCATAGTGGATATACTGCTCGTATGGCGGCAAGGTATCGACCAGAAGCAAAGATAGTTGCTATGACCCCGCATAAAAGAACGTGTCGAAAATTATCGATTGTATGGGGCGTGAGTCCTGTGTTGGTTGCAGACTATAAGTCTGCCGATGAAATACCGGAGGTTGCAAATAACAAACTCAGAAAGCTTAAATTGATTGAAGAAGGTGAGAGTTTTGTTATTACAGGAGGGGTTCCAGTTGGAGTTTCAGGAACAACAAACTACCTTACCGTGTTAAAAGGAAGCTAACACCTATGGATTTATTTCACTTTTTAAGTTTTATATAGTTAAAAAGTGCGCCAATTTGACAATTGATGCTTTCCCAAAACCCAGATAATTAATAATTAAAAAAAATTAAAAGCTTTTAGAATCAACAAGTTTTCCAATATCGGGATGTGATTCATCGCACTCCTCATCGCATTTAAAATAATTTTCTTCTAGGGTTTTAACCCCTTTATTATTGAAATATGTCCATTTCCCAACCTGGAAACTAAATTTATAATTCCCTTCATATTTCTTTTTACCATTAGGATGAAACCCTGTCCATTCACCATGTGGCCTTCCTCTCTGATATTCGCCAGAGAATTTCTTTTTACCTTCATTGTCCCAACCCATCCAAACACCAGATCGGAATCCATTTTTCAGTGGGCCTTGTTCTCTTTTTTCTCCGTTTCGATGTTTAAAAAACCCAGGACCGTTATAAACTTTCTCATTATATAAAAAACCTAGAAGAGAGGTGTTATAACCTTTTGTGGTAATGTATTGTCCGCCTCGTTCAAATAAAAGTTCGTCCATGTCGACAGGGGTTTTTGATGAACAGGCCATAATGGTAAGGCCCAATATAGGTAGCAATTTTTTCATTAAACACTCACAGCAATTGTTAAAATCTAATAATTGATACTGACATAAACAAAAACCAGAAGGTTTGATTCTTTAGTATCGGGTGGCTAGCTCTATGTTTATTCAACGATAATCTCATCTGAGAATAACCAAGTCTTGCTACCTGCGCCTGGATGCCACTCCGGGCAACCACCCCGATTGATCGCTCTCACCCTAACATACCTTGCAGATAAATTTAAATCAATACTTTCACAATCAATCCTGTTTGCGGGGCCACCATTTTCCCCATCATTAATACGGATTTCACTTTCACCTCCAAAAGATAATCCATCCGTTGAAAAAGATACGATTACATGTGTTGGTAAAAATATCCAAGACCCATGAGACTCAAGAAACCCTACTGAGACCTTTGATATATTCTTTATGTCGTCTAGGTCAATGGTTACATCAATGTTTTGCCCTTTCCAACCCTGCCAATAATTATCATTGTGCGCGATGGTTCCGGTTAGGCCATCAACAAGCGTAAGGGGACCAGACCCAGAATATCTATCACTGTATTTAGTGTTGTATTGGACACTTTTACCTATTGCTTTGCTAAAATATATTGTTTTTTTAGAAGTTTTACCCTTTTGCTCTTTATCGATAAATAGTGCTGCTTTTATGGTGACCTTCTTATCAATTACTATCGGAGAATGATAATTAAGAGAGCTTTTCTTGGGTTCTGACCCATCAAGAGTATATTTTATCGTTTCGCCTGGTTTTTCAGAAGTAAGCTTTATTTTGTGCACTTTCTCGTTATCTTTTTGATCTACAGTTATTGAAACAGCATATGACCCTGGGGCATAATTCCACCCCAGCTGGTCAAATCTACTTTTAAGAACATTAAGTCTTTTATAAAAATCTTCGTACGTGTTTTTTCCAGGACCAGACCATAATACTTCAGATAAAGCGGACATTCTTGGTAGAACTCTGTATTGTGCGCGGTCAGGGGTTTGTACGTACTCTGTCCAGAGATTTCCTTGTGCTCCAAGTATATACCCTTTTTCTGAATTTGATAGGTCGCTTGGAATAGGATTAAAAGAGTATACTTTTTTTAGTGTCGTATATCCACCAAATGCAGCTGGAGAATTTTCTGGATCGGCCTGATAATAATCAAAATAGCAGTGAGAAGTTGGACACATTATAACATCGTGCCCTGCCTTTGCAGACTCAACCCCAGCTTTCATTCCTCTCCAGCTCATTACTGTTGCGCTTTTTGCAAGGCCCCCTTCAAGTATCTCATCCCAACCAACAAGTTTCTTATTCTTTGAAACAATGAATTTCTCAATTCTCTTGATAAACCAGCTTTGCAGTTCGTGCTCATTATCTAATCCTTCTTCCGTAATTCTTTTCTGGCACAGTGGACAGGTTTCCCAATACTCTTTGTGTGCCTCATCGCCTCCTATGTGAATATATGGGCCAGGAAACATTTCGACTATCTCTTCGAGAACATTTTGAAGAAACTCAAACACTTCTTCCTTTCCAGCGCAAAAGATATCTACGTTTGGCCAGTATGAGCCGGGGTTAACGGGTATGTATTCTCCTTTGCATGAAAGTTCTGGGTAGGCTGCAAAAACCTCTGAAGTGTGGCCAGGCATTTCAATTTCAGGAATGATCATTATGTTCTTACTTCTCGCATATTCAACAACTTCTCTTATTTCTTCTTTTGTGTAATAACCGCCGTAGGTTGCTTTTTCATCTTTTTTTGCTGGTGATTGTTCTTTCCATGGATCACTTCTTCTATCAACCCTCCAGGCTGATTTTTCAGCTAGCATGGGATACTTGTCTATTTCTATTCTCCAACCATTATCATCAGTCAAGTGCCAGTGAAAAACATTCATCTTGTGTAGCGCAATCATATCAATATATGTTTTTATAAAATCAATATCAAAAAAGTGCCTTGAAACATCTAAATGCATTCCTCTATATTTAAAACTAGGCTCATCAACAATATCCACACCCTGTATAACCATAGTGGTTGGTTTGCTATTATTTTCTAATTGTTCTCCACATAGTTGCCGAAATGTTTGATACCCATAAAATAAACCAGCATATGTAGAGGAGGTTATCTCTAACTTGTTATTTGCAGATATGGAGAGTGAGTAACCCTCTATCGGAAACTCTTTTCTATTGTCGATCGTTATAAGTATAGAATTCGGCTTTTTTTCATCAGAGGCCTCCAAGGGTAGGCTTTTTATTGGAGAAATAAACTCTTGAACCATCCTAGCTATTTTAATTTCAGAGTCACTGTTTTTAGTCGTTATAATTTTATCCAAAAGGTTTATGCTAAGACCATGCTCGTTTAATTTTATGCTTTTTGGTTTAGGTATTACATTTATTTTATTCATATCTACCATTGC
>TARA_Y200000002_G_scaffold50691_1_pt1 | contig 10693 bp, 9 predicted proteins | sample TARA_Y200000002 | Tara Oceans TARA_Y200000002 (sample SAMEA2619388) | marine metagenome | biome: marine biome (ENVO:00000447); feature: surface water layer (ENVO:00002042); material: "saline water (ENVO:00002010), including plankton (ENVO:xxxxxxxx)" | depth 5 m | reverse complement strand
ATGGACGGTAATGGTAGATGGGCTGAGCAGAAAGGTATGCCTAGAATTTTTGGACACCAAAATGGAGTTACGGCAGTTAGAAGGATTGTTGAGGCAGCTAATAAGTTTAATATTAAATATTTAACATTATTTACGTTTTCTAAGGAAAATTGGGATAGGCCAAGAAGTGAAGTTAATACTTTAATGGGGCTTTTAGTTCAAACTCTTAAAGATGAGTTTGAAGATATGTTCAAAAACAATGTAAAACTTAATGCAATTGGAGATTTGGATACACTTCCAAATGAAGTGAGAAAAGAATTATATACTATAATAGAGGGTACAAAACAAAATACAGGTATGTCATTAACACTAGCTCTAAGTTATGGTGGAAAACAAGAAATTATCAAAGCAGTTAAGGAAATTTCTGAGAAAGTTAAAAATGAAATAATTTGTCTTGATAATTTTGATGATTCCGTAATTAATGATCATCTTTACACTAGTAATTTACCTGATGTTGACCTTCTTATTAGGACAAGCGGTGAAAAAAGAATTAGTAATTTTCTACTTTGGCAAATAGCATATGCCGAATTATATTTTACTGATGTTTATTGGCCTGACTTTTCAGAAGAAGATTTGGAAAAAGCTATTGTTGAATATCAAAATAGAGAAAGAAGATTTGGAAAAACAAGCAAACAACTTTAGGTCTAAATTACTCAAGGCTTTCATTATTTTTGTCTTAGGAAATAGTTTTCTATTATCTCAAGATAGTTACAGAAAGGGTGGTACTTATACTATAGATACCGTCACTGTTGTTGGACTTCAAAATTTTAGTGATCGAACTGTTGTAACTTACAGCGGTCTTAGAAAAGGTCAAAGCCTGCAAGTTCCTGGAGAAGAAGTGAGTTCAATTCTCAAGAAACTTTGGAATTTAGAATTATTCAGTGATGTTAATCTATATGTAACTGATGTAAATGATGGTAAGATTAAACTTGAAATAAATGTTGATGAACTTCCCACACTATCAAATTATAAAATTAATGGAGTAAAGAAAAGTAAAGCTGAAACTTTTGAGAAGGAAACTGAGCTATCAGAAGGCAAAAGGCTTTCTGAAAGCTTTCTTACAAATACAAAGAATTATATTGAAAGTGATTTAAAAAAAATTGGGTACTTGAATTCCAAAGTAAATATTGTATCTGTTCCTGATTCAATTGGGTCTAATAAGCTTAATCTTAACATAAACATTGACAAAGGAGAAAGAATTAAAATCAAGAATATATCATTTTCTGGAAACGAAATATTTAGTGATTTTAAGTTAAAATCAAAACTTAAGAAAACAAAGAAAAAATTTCCACTAAGATTCTGGAAAAAATCCAAACTTATCGAATCTGATTATCAAACTGATAAAGAAAATCTAATTTCTTTTTACAAGGAAAAAGGATATCGAGATGCAAGAGTCGAATTTGACACTATAATTGTTAATGATGAAAAGACAATCGATGTTGAATTAAACATTGATGAGGGTAATAAGTATTATTTTGGTGATATAAATTATATAGGAAATAGTTCATATACTGATTTTCAACTAGACCAAATTCTAGGTATTAGCCAAGGTGATTCTTATAATGGAGTATTGCTTAAAGAAAGGATTCAAGATGATAACCCAGATGCTAATGATATTTCAAATCTATATCAAAATAACGGATATCTTTTCTCATCTGTTAATGCTGTTGAAGTTAGTGCTGAGAACGACACCATTGACTTTGAGATAAGAATTAATGAAGGTAAACTTGCTAGTTTCAATAAAATTTCTGTTGTTGGAAATACTAAAACCAATGATAATGTAATATACAGAGAACTTAGAATCAAACCTGGAGAGCTTTACAGTAAAGATAAAGTAGTAAGAACAATTAGAGAAGTAGGTCAACTTGGATTTTTTGATGCTGAACAGATTAGTCCTGATTTTAAAAATGTTGATCCTAATCAAGGTACAGTTGATATTGAATTAGGACTAATTGAAGCTGGTGCAAGTCAAATAGAGTTACAAGGGGGCTATGGTAATGGTGGTTTTATGGGAACTGTTGGTCTTGCATTTAATAACTTTTCTACAAAAAATATAAAAAATAGAAAAGCCTGGAGACCTCTTCCAATGGGAGATGGCCAAACACTTGCTATTAGATTACAAACTAGTAATTTTTATAATACTAAGAGTTTTAGCTTCGTAGAACCTTGGTTTGGAGGAAGGCAACCTGTTCAATTCTCACTCTCACTTTCTTCAACTAAACAATATAGATATGATTATTTTACAAGAAGGGCAGATAAAAGTCAATCGTTTGAAATTGCTGGGTTTAATATCGGATTAGCAAAAAGACTTAGTGTACCTGATGATTATTTTGTTTTATCTCAAGCAATTTCATACCAATATTATAATTTACAAAATTACTTTACTGGTCTTTTTACATTTGGAAATGGTGAGTCTCACAATGTGGCGTTTAATATTGCATTATCAAGAAATAATACGTTTACAAACCCTATTTTTCCAGTTGGTGGATCAAGTTTTACATTGAGTGCTAGATTGTCTCCACCTTATTCTTTGATTAGAGGAGATGACTATGCTGATCTTGAAAATAGACCAGAATATCAAGATAATAGGGGTAATCCTATTCAATCAGATATTGATCAAGCTAAATTTAAGTGGCTAGAATTTTATAAGATAAAATTTGAAGGAAGTTGGTATACAAGATTAATTGGAAAATTTGTACTAAAAGCCCAAACAGATTTTGGGTTTCTAGGAACATATAACAGCAATTTGGGTAATATACCATTTGAAAGGTTTTATCTTGGTGGAGATGGTATGCAACAATATGCTATGGATGGAAGGGAGACAATTGCACTTAGAGGATATGAGAATCAATCACTTTCTAGTAGAGATGGTTCAGTCATTTATAATAAGTTTTCACTTGAATTAAGATATCCCATAAGTCTTAAACCAAGTGCATCAGTTTTTGCTCTAAGTTTTCTTGAAGCTGGAAATGGGTTTGATGACTTCAAAGATTATAGCCCTTTTGATATTAAAAGGTCTGCAGGAGTTGGGGTTAGAGTATTTATGCCTGCGTTTGGATTACTTGGTGTTGACTTTGGTTATGGATTTGATTCATCAAATATTTCTAATACTGGTCAACCTTCTGGATGGCAAACGCACTTTATAATCGGTCAACAATTTTAATCGTTTTTTAAAGAAAAATTACGATATTGCATTTGAAAATTTTAATAATATGAAATCAATATTTAAATTTATTACTGCTGCCTATTTGTTTTTAGCTCCATTATCTATTTATGCTCAATCAAATGTTGCTCATATTAACGTTCAACAGTTAATCAGTGAAATGCCTGAGGTAATTGCAGCTCAAAATGAGTTAGCAAAGCTTGAAAAAGATTACACAACTCAAATTGATAATGCATTTAAAGAATTTCAAACAAAAGCACAAAGTTACTCTTCTGATGCTGCAAACCAGACTGATGTTACTAATCAAGCTAGGCAGAAAGAACTTGAAAGTATGCAAACCAATCTCCAAGAGTTTAGAGATTCTGCAGCTCAAGAACTTCAAAAGAAACAGATGGACTTAATGACACCATTACTTGAAAAGGCAAGAGATGCAATTACTAAAGTTGGAAAAGACCAAGGCTTTAATTACGTTATTGATTCTAGTCCTAATGGGGGAATAATTCTTGCTGACGGTAAAGATCTTTTAGGTGATGTTAAAAAAGAACTAGGCTTCTAAAAAGATTACTAAATTACATATGGCTTTTTAATATACATTGGTTCAATGTATGCTATATCTTTAAAACTCTTTTCATCAAATGATTTATGAGAAAGGGTAATCATATCAACAGAGCTAAGAATTCTTTTAAAAACTTTTATTTTTCCTTTAGTAATTTTAGAAATAAATTCATTTGCTTCTTCTGAATTAACCACTAATATTGATTCATTATCTAGTAGACTTAATAAATAATTACTATTAATGAGTTTAATTTGAGGTTTATTAATTTCTTTTAAGTCATTACTATATTTAGAAATATAATAATGCTGTCCTTTATCTTTAATTAAAGAGATTACATTTTTATTTTCCTCAATAACTGAGTTAGCAAGAATTTTTAAAGATGATATACCAATTAATTTTATATCTAAAGGATAGCAAAGTCCTTTTGCAACTGAAAGACCAATCCTAAGACCGGTAAAAGATCCTGGACCTATACCAACTGAAACAGCAGATAAATTCTTAACACTTAAATTATTTTCATTTAAAATATTTTTAATAGATGAAGTTAATAGCTCACTGTGTCTATAGCTGATATCCTCAGAATCAAAACCTGTAATCAGTTTTCCATTTGATGATAAACAAACTGAACAATTTTTACTTGATGTCTCTATGTTTAATATTGTTGACACCTTGATATAACTTAATTTACTTGAGGTATGGTTAATGGCAACCCAAAATAAAATTCTAAAACTTTCAATCTGAAAATATAATCAAATTTTGCACGTATGTTGTCTGATACTGCAGCTTCATATCGTTGTTTAGATTGAATAAAGTCGAATGAATTTATAGATCCTATTAAGAATTGATCAGATGCATCCTCAAATGCATTTTCAAAAGATTTAACTGTTTTATTAGATGCTTCGTATAGCTTAATTGCACCAATTAAATCAAAATATGCTTGATTAATTGTATTCTCAAGATTAAGCTTTTCTTGATCATATTGATATTTTAACCTATCTAAATTGACTTTTGTTCTTTCAATATTATTTCTAATTGCTTTACCCTGAAAAATTGGAATATTAAGTCCAAAACCATAAGTCTGTCCTTTGTTTAGATCAAATTGGTCATTAAAACTAGGAGTAAAATCTTGATAAGAAATTCTTGTATTCCATGAATAAAAAGAGGTTACCGAGGGGATAAGAAATGATTTTGAGATTTTAATATCCTTTTCAGCAATAGATATATTTGTTTCAGCTAGTTTTATATCATTTCTGAAAGTAAGTGCTTTTTCAAGTATTTCTTTTGGGTTTCTGTCTAAAATATCTGAGAACGGAATGCTAAAATCTTCATATGCAATATCAAAGCTTTCATAATCATCAATTAATAATATTTGGGCCAAATTAAGTTTTGCATCTCTGTAATTGTTTTCTGCTGTTACGACACTTTGTTCTTGTGATGCTAAATTTGCCTCAATTTCAAAAATTTGTCTTGGAGAAAAAAATCCAGATTCAATTAGATCTTTCGTTCTTTCATACTCAACTCTTGTTATTTCGAGTTGGGACTTCTGGACTCCCAGTATTTCAAAATTAAACATTATCTGAAGATATGAGTTAGCAACAAAAAGCTTAACATCATCTTTAATATCCTCTAATTGGTATTTTGATGCAAGTAACTCAAGGTTAGCTCTATGAAGCTGGTAAACATTCCTTGATCCACTGTAAACAGGTAATCCAATATTTATATTACCCGATGAAAACTGCGTAGTGATTTCTTCAATTATATTTGTTGTAACATTTACTCCTCTTCCAATGTTCCATTGGTGATTTGCAGTAGCACTTATATTAGGTAAAAAGTTACCAATAGCGTCTGACTTGTTTAATTCAGAATTCTTTAGATTTAATTCAGATTGTTTAATATTTATGTTTTTTTCAATAGCTAAATCTACAGCATCTTCAAGACTAAGTATATTAATCTCTTGTTGAGAATTAATTGTATTAATAGAGAAAAGAAGGAAAATTATATATTTTATTTTCATGTTTTTTTGTTATTAGTTATCCTCTCTGAATTCATCAAAAGCTGATTCTTCAGGTTCAATTTTTATTGGTTCTGTTTTATTCCAAATTTTAATTTGATCTGACATTTTGACTCCAGAAATTATTTCAACTATTATACCATCTGATAATCCAATCTGTACATCTTTCCTCTCAAAATTTTGATTAGAAGTTTGAATTTCTACAAAGGGTTCCTGAGTTTTCCTATCAAATTGAAGTAAAGCCTCTGGAATTACCATTATGTTTTTTTTATCTTCGATAATTAATGAGCCATTTGCACTATATCCAGCTCTAATAAATATATCATCCTTAATTATGATATCCGCCTCTATTTTGAATTGAACAGCACCACCCTCCTCAGTTCCCTTTGGTGCAACAAATTTTAATTTTGCATCAAATTCTTTATCAGGTAATGCAGCCATGCTAATTTTTAGATCTTGTCCTATAATAAGTTTTCCAACCTCAGCCTCATCAACCTGTCCTTCAAAAATCATTTTATTTAAATCTGCTATAGTCGCAACTGATGTCCCCTCGTTAAAATTATTGGAAGCAATTACTTGATCCCCAAGTTTAACAGGAATTTCTAAGATAGTTCCAGAAACAGTTGCCCTAATATTTGTGTTTGCGGTGGAAGATCCTGCAACTGATCCTTTTCTTAAAATTTCTAGATCATTTTCTGCAGCTATTAAATTTTCTTTTGCGGTATCAAAATTTAATTCAGCATCTTCATATTCTTGTTGAGATATTATTTGTTTTTCAAATAATTCTCTAACTCTTTTTATCTGCCTTTCACCATTTTCTACAGTAAGTTTTGCTGCAGTAACCTGAGCTCTAGCTGCATAAACTGATCTTTCATCAGGAACAACTTTAATAATTGCGATTAATTGACCATTTAAAACTTCATCACCTTCCTCAACAAGAATATTCTGAATGATTCCATTTAATTGAGGTTTAATTTCTACTTCATCTTCTGGAATAACACTTCCAGTTACTACAGATGTCTTTTGAATACTTGATGTAAATGGAGTAGTTGTATCATATTCTATTGATGAAGTACTATTAGATCTTATAAAATATGCTATGGCCATAAGAAAGCCTAGTATTAGTAAAATGATTAATATATTTCTTTTCATTATTTTAATTTTAATTATTATTCTTCTCTTAGTGCTTCAATTGGTTTGATACTTACAGCTCTCTCTGCGGGAATCAAACCTATTAATGTTCCAAGTGTTACCATTATTACAAAAGCTCCAAAAACAATAGTTAATGGAACAGTTGGGTTAGTAAATGGAAACTCTTCTAATCCAGATGTTCCAATATTAATTAAAAACAATAGGAAAGCACCTACTATTATTCCTATAATACCTGCAATTATCGTGAGAAAAACTGACTCTAATACTATTTGAATCTTTACTTCCGCTGGTGTAGCGCCTAAGGCTCTTCTTATTCCCAGCTCATTTGTCCTTTCTTTAACTGCAATTAACATTATGTTTCCAATTCCAATGACACCTGCAAAGATTGTGGCTATTCCAACTACTAAAGATAGAAAAACCATACCTCTGGTAAATTTTATAATACTTTCAAAAAGAGAGCCAATATTAAAAGAACCAAATGCTCTATCATCGTCTGGATGAACAGTTTTAATAATTTTTAAATTATCAATTATTGTTTCTTCAAGATAATTTGGATTCACATAGTCATATCCAGAAATAAACATAAATCCAAACCTATCACCTCTGTTATAGATTTTTGCAAAAGTTGTATATGGAATTGTAATATCAGAATCTGAGCCAAAACCTGATCCTTCCGTAAACTTTTCGACACCAACAACTTTAAAATTAATATCATTAATTCTAATATATTTCCCTAATGGATCTTCTCCAACATCAAATAGTCGTTCTTGTGTACCCTCACCAATTACAGCAACTTTTCTTTCATACTTTATATCCTCATCATTAATAAATCTTCCACCATCAAATATTTTTATTACAGAAATATTAGCTTGGTCAGGAAAGTTGCCAAATAAATTAAAATTATCAGATTTTAAACCCCTCACAACAAGTGGTGGAGAACCAGAAAATGCACCTCTTTGAAGTCCTGGAGATATATATTGTATTTCAGGTATTCTATCTTTAATATAGTCTACGTCTGAGAGTTGAAAGACGGGGTTTCTTCCCTCTTCGAAACCTTTGTATGGAATTGAGGTAGATTGAGCCCAAATCCCCATTGAGTTTTTGCTTAAACCACTGAAAGCTTCATCAAAACCGTTTTCAAGTCCTTTTGCAGAGCCTGCAAGAACTAAGTAAATAAAAATTCCCCAAAATACCCCAATGGTTGTAATGATTGTCCTTGTCCTGTTTTTTGATATTGATTCAAAAATTTCATCCCAAGTATCCCTATCAAATATTTTTTTTAAACTATTCATCTGATAATGCTTCAATAGGTTTAATACTTGCCGCTCTTTTAGCAGGAATGTAACCTGCAATAACTCCAAAAACAATAAGGATTATAGTTGCAAAAAATGCTATTCCAAAGTCTACTCCTGCTCTTGTAATAAAATAATCTTGAAGAGTTCCTGAATCCAATGAATTTAATATTATAATGCCAATTCCCATTCCAAAAAATCCTGATAGTGTAGTTATAAATATTGATTCACTTATAATCATTTTAATAATCTCACTTGGTTGCGCACCAAGAGCTTTCCTTATTCCCAACTCTTTTGTTCGTTCTTTCACTATAAATACCATAATATTAGAGATACCTATAACTCCTGCAATTAAAGTTCCTATCCCCACAAAAGTTATGATTATTTGAAGAGCATTTGCAAATTGAAGTGACCTGTCAATCTCATCAGCTACATTCCTAATTCTAATTCCACTTGGATCAGATGGAGAAATAGACTTTCTTTTTTTTAATAATGATTTTACATCATTTGATAATTTTACGGCACCTGAACCACCAATATTTTGATCAAATGTAAATGCAATTGTCCCAATGACATCAGTCCCTTTAAGAATCTGTTGTCTTGTGGTATATGGTATAATTAGCTTATTTTCCTCAGTGTCTCCACTAATATCCTGAAAAACACCAACAACTTTAAATGCTCTAGAACCAATGTTAATAAACTTACCAATTGGGTCTTCTCCTTTAAAAATATCTCTTGCCACAAGTCTGCCAATTGTTGTAACTTTATTTTTTTCAAATAAATCTTTTTCATTTATATACCTACCTTTCATCAATACATGTTTTTCAATTAATTGATTTGAAGGTGATACTGCACTTATCTCAAAAGTATAAGATTCTAGGCCATATGTAATAGGCTCACTGACAAATAATCTAGGATTTAAATACTCAATAGTACTTGAAAACTCTTCATTTATTGCATCAACATCTTCATTTTTCAATTCAATTATTCTATTTGTTTTAAATCCTGCATATGGTTTAGTGGTTTTTCCTGGATAAATATATATTACGTTATTAGCTTCATTAAGGAATAGATCAGAATATGAATTTTTTAGACCTTCGCCAAGTCCAAACAAAATTATGAATATTAATATTCCAAGAGAAACAGTTAATCCTGACAACACAGTTCTTAACTTATTCTTTTGAATAGATTGAAAAATTTCTTTCCAACGCTCTAAATTAAACATCTTTAATTATATTTTGTTTGATTTTTTTATCCTCAACTATAACTCCATCTTTAAGATGGACTATTCTTTTACACATATTTGCAATATCATTCTCGTGAGTTACAACAAGGATAGTCTTTCCCTCATTATTAATTTTTTGAATCAGTGCCATTACTTCTCTTGAAGTAGCAGAGTCTAAAGCCCCTGTAGGCTCATCTGCAAGTAAAACTTTTGGGTTTGCTGCTAATGCTCTTGCAATTGCAACTCTTTGTTTTTGTCCACCTGAAAGTTCACTCGGTAAGTGTAAAGACCATTCTTTTAACCCAACTTTATCTAGATAGTTTAATGCAGTTTTTTGTCTTTCTTTTCTTGCAATACCCTGATAATATAATGGAAGAGCAACGTTCTCTAATGCACTTTTATAATTTATTAGATTAAATGACTGAAAAACAAAACCCAAAAACCTGTTTCTATAATTAGCAGCTTTCTTTTCGTCCATATCTGCTATTCTAATATCGTCTAGATCATATGTACCCTGATCAGAGATATCTAGCATACCTAGTATGTTTAAAAGAGTAGATTTTCCAGAGCCTGAGGATCCCATTATTGCAACCAATTCTCCAGCTTCTACTTTGAAATCAATCCCCTTTAATACATGAAGAGAAGATGACCCCATTTCATAGGACTTATGTAGTTTTTCAATTTTAATCATATTAATGCAAAATTAGTTTTTCTTATAATAACATGTGTTATCCTATCATTAAAATCTTCTAATTAACTGGGATCATTATTATTTTCTTATTTTTAGTTAAATTAAATAACATTTTCTCAAAATTTGGTGGACCTAATAATGGTTTTACATCATTTGAACTTCCATAACTTTCTTTAGGAATTCCAATAAGATTCAAATCAAGTTTTCCATTATGATTTTCATCATGATAGAATTGAATAGCATATCTACCTGGATGAATTGAATCAAAAGAGACTTCAGCTTTTAGACCCTTAACTTTAATAAAAGTTGCAGAAGCTATTTCATTTTTACTTTCATCTGAAATCAAGATATTAATCATTCCCTTATTGCTCCTTAAATCAGTTATTTCCATGTCTAAAGAAATGTTCCCTCTAAGTTCTGTTAGATAATACTTTTCAGGTAATTCTTGATTTCCTCCCTGAGACAAACAAACCTGGAAGGTTAATACCAATAGTAATATAATATTAAGTATTTTAATTTTCATATCAAGGAATTAATCTGGTAATTCAAATAAATCTTCAACTT